>Ga0335075_10002011_pt1 | contig 33026 bp, 29 predicted proteins | sample Lox_Sample_24_FD_206723 | JGI IMG/M metagenome (GOLD analysis project Ga0335075, IMG submission 206723) | Soil microbial communities from Loxahatchee National Wildlife Refuge, Florida, United States - Lox_Sample_2.4 | ecosystem: Environmental > Terrestrial > Soil > Wetlands | place: USA...
CGTTCGCGCACGGCGTGGTCCGGCTGGTCGAGGTCGTCGTCGGCGGTGTCGCCTACGGGCTGGTCGTGGCGCTGGTCATCGGGCGGGTCCGGCGCTACGTCCGCGATCCCTCGGTCCAGATCCTGGTCACGCTGATCACCCCGTTCGTGGCGTACGTGCCCGCCGAGGAACTGAACGTGTCCGGCGTCCTCGCCACCGTGGTGACCGGCGTCTACCTGGGCACCAGGACCGAGGGCATGCTGCAGGCCGCGTCGCGGGTCAGCGGCACCATGTTCTGGCGGACGCTGATCTTCCTGCTCGAGTCGGCGCTGTTCGTGCTCCTCGGCCTCGAACTGCGGTCGGTCGTCGACCACCTGTCCAAGGGGTACACGGTGGCGTGGCTGGCGGGCACGGCCGCCGCGGTGGTCGCCGCGGTTGTCGGGATCAGGATGGCCTGGGAACTGACGGTGTCGCCGCTGATCCGGTTCATCCCCGGCCGGCATTCCAGTTACGTGCGCAACCCGTGGCGGCAGCGGCTGGTCATCGGCTGGGGTGGCATGCGCGGCGCGATCTCGCTGGCCATCGCGCTGACGCTGCCGCTCGAAGCGTACGGGCACCGGTTCGCGGAGCGGCCCACGCTTGTCTTCCTCGCCGCCGTCGTGGTGATCGCGACGCTGGTCGGCCAGGGACTCACGCTCGGGCCGTTGCTCGGCGCGCTCGGCCTCGCCCAGGGCGACGAGCAGCGGCGGCGCGAGGCGGTGGCCCGCCAGCGGGTCACCGAGGCCGGCCTGGCCCGGCTGGACGAGATGGCCGAGAACGGCGAGGTCGACGAGGACACGGCGAACGTGTACCGGCAGCTTTTCGAGTTGCGGCTTGAGCGGGTCAGGGCCGCGCTCGGCGACGACGACGGGGACGGCACCGTGCCGCACACCAGCGGCCTGCGCCACGAACTGGTGGCCGCGCAGCGGGCCAAGCTCGACGACCTGTACCAGAACAGGAAGATCAGCGACGAGATCCGCCGCTCCATCGCCCTCACGCTTGACCTCCAGGACGGCCCGCGGGGCGGCCTCCCGCACGCCTGACCCCCAAGAAAATAACGAGCATTATCCGTAACGACGTGGGCTTACTCGGCCGCCCCCCGCTGAACCGCCGTGGCTACCGCTCACCGGTAGCGGCACCGGATCGAGACCGACGAGAAATGGGAGCACCTCAGCCGCTCCACCAACCATGAAGCGGCGGGCGACGCCTGGCAGCGGCAGCGTGGCAGCAGCCTGCCCGACGTCCGCGGCCAAGCGGCCGCCCCAGGCTGGCTCCGGGCACCCGCCTGGTGACAGAATCCGGAGGGGTGAACACAGAACAGTTCGAGAAGGTAAGGACCGGCCGCGGCTTCTTCGCCGCGCTCGACCAGAGCGGCGGCAGCACGCCGAAAGCGCTCGAAGAATACGGCGTCGGGCGCGACCGGTACAGCACCGACGACCAGATGTTCGACCTGGTCCACGCCATGCGGACCCGGGTCATCACGAACGCGCAGTTCGACGGCGCGCGGATCCTCGCGGCGATCCTGTTCCTGCAGACCATGGAGCGGACGATCGAGGGCGTGCCAAGCGCTCAGTACCTGTGGGAGACCAAGCGCGTGGTTCCGTTCCTCAAGGTTGACCTGGGGCTCGCCGCCGAGCAGGACGACGTCCAGCTCATGAAGCCGATCACCACGCTCGATGACCAGTTGGCGAGCGCGAACCGGCACGGCATCTTCGGCACCAAGATGCGGTCGGTGATCAAGGACGCCAACGAGGCAGGCATCGCCGCGATCGTTGACCAGCAGTTCGAGTACGCCGACCGGATCCGCGCCGCGGGCCTGGTGCCGATCATCGAGCCCGAGGTCAGCATCTCAAGCCCGCACAAGGAGCAGGCCGAGACCATGCTCCGCGACAACATCGCCAAGCACGTGGCGACGCTGCCGGCGGACGCGCGGGTCATGATCAAGATCACGATCCCGACCCAGGTCGGCCTGTACGGCGAGCTGGCCGCCGACCCGCGGGTGCTGCGCGTGGTCGCCCTGTCCGGCGGCTACAGCCGGGACGAGGCCTGCGCGCTGCTGGCGCGCGACCGGACGCTGATCGCCAGCTTCTCCCGCGCGCTGCTCGAAGGGCTGACCGAGGGCCAGACCGACGAGGAGTTCAGCGCGACGCTCGGGCACTCGATCGCGGAGATCTACCGGGCGTCGGTGGACAAGCAGCCCGCCTGACCGTTACCAGCGGGGTTGCTTGCGCTCGTAGCCGGGGACGACCCGCTGCATGTAGCCGGTGTCGTCCCGGTTGCGCAGGCCGCTGGCCAGGTACTGCTGGTGCAGCCGGGCCAGGGCGTCCCGGTCGAGCTCCACGCCGAGACCCGGGCCGCGCGGGACGCTGAGCGCGCCGCCGCGGAACGTGAACGGCGTGCCGGCCACGACGTCCTCGGTCTTCCACGGCCAGTGGGTGTCGCAGGCGTACGTGAGGTTGGGCACCGCGGCGGCCAGGTGCACCATCGCGGCCAGGCTGATGCCCAGGTGCGAGTTGGAGTGCATCGACAGGCCGATGCCGAACGTCTCGCAGATCCCGGCCAGCAGCTGGGACCGGCGCAGCCCGCCCCAGTAGTGATGGTCCGACAGGATCACCTGGACCGCGTTCTCCCTGATCGCGGGGGCCAGGTGGGCGAAGGCCACCACGCACATGTTGGTGGCGAGCGGCATCGGGGCCTGCCGCGCCACCTGGGCCATGCCCTCGATGTCCGGCGTGGGGTCCTCCAGGTACTCAAGCACGCCGTCGAGCTGGCGGGCGACCTTGAGTGACGTGTAGGGGGTCCACACCGCGTTGGGGTCGAGCCGCAAGGGGTGATCGGGGAAGGCGGCGCGCAGCGCCCGGATCGCCTCGATCTCCTGGGCCGGAGGGAAGACGCCGCCCTTGAGTTTGATCGCGGTGAACCCGTAGCCGTCGATCATGCGCTTGGCCTGGGCGACGATGCCGTCCGGGTCAAGCGCCTCGCCCCAGTCGTCGGGTTCCGCACCCGGGTGGGCGGCCCACTTGTAGAACAGGTAGGCCGAGAACGGCACCCGGTCCCTGACGGCTCCGCCGAGCAGGTCCGCGACGGGCCGCCCGGCCGCCTTCCCCTGGATGTCCAGGCAGGCCACCTCGAACGGGGAGAACACCCGGTCGGTCGCCGCGCTGTGCCCGATGAGGCCGGACGCGATCGTCGTCTCCGGCGCCGCGATGGCCTGGACCCGGCGGTAGATCTCCCCGGTGTGGTAGACGTCCGCGCCCTCGATGGCCTTGGCGGCGGCGTGCAGCGCGGCGAGGTGCTTCTCGTCCGCGTACGTCTCGCCGAGGCCGTGCAGGCCCGCGTCGGTCGCGACCTCGATGATCGCGCGCAGCGCGAACGGCTCGTGCACGCCGACCGAGTTGAGCAGCGGCGGGTCGGCGAACGCGACGGGCGTGATGGTGACGTTCGTGATGCGGATGCTCATGCGCGCTCAGCCCTTAACCGGTTCCGGCACGGCCGCGAGGCCGGCGGCGAGGATGCGCGCGAGCTCTTCCCGGTGCGGTGCGGTCACGTCGGTGAGCGGCGGGCGGACACCGCCGGACGGGTGGCCGGCGAGTTCGACGCCCGCCTTGATGAGCGAGACGGCGTACCCGGCGCCCTTCGCCCGCAGCCGGGCGAGCGGATGATAGAAGGCCGCCTCGAGCGCGGCGAGCGTGTCCTGGTCATCGCGCTCGAGCGCGTCGTAGTAGGCGAGCGCCACCTGCGGCGCGAAGGCGAAGGCGGCGGAGGAGTAGAGCGGCACGCCGATGGCGCGGTACGCGCGCTGCGTCACCTCCGCGGTCGGCATCCCGTTGAAGAAGAGGAACGAGGGGTCGTTACCCTTGTCCCGCACCGCGCGCACGATCCTGACCATGAGGTCGAGGTCGCCCGCGCCGTCCTTGAACCCGGTGACCTGCGGAAGCCTGGCGACCGTGAGGGCGCTTTCCTCGTCGAAGCGGGCGTTCGCCCGGTTGTAGACGATCGTCGGCAGGTCTTCCCTGGTGGCCTCGCGCACGTAATCGACGAGGCCGCGGCCGCTCGCCTCGGTCAGGTACGGCGGCAGCAGCAGGATCCCGTTCGCGCCCGCGTCCTTGGCCCGGTCGGCGAACCGCCGGGCGGTGCGCACCGGCCCGCCCGCTCCGGCGAAGACCGGCACCCGGCCGGCGACCGCCTCGACCGCGGCGCGGACGACGCCCGAGTACTCCTCCTGCTGGAGCGCGCTGAACTCGCCGGTGCCGCAGGCGACGAAGACGCCGCCCGCGCCGGCGTCGACGCCGCGGCGCACGTGCGCGCCCAGCTCGGTGACGTCGACCTCGCCGTCGCTCTGGTAGGGCGTGATGGGGAAGAACAGCAGACCGTTGAACATGGCTCCCATGCTAGATTCGGCTTCGATTCACGTCTAACTCGAAAATGCTTGTTATCGATACAGAAATTGGATCGATGTTCACCCTGGCACAGCTCGCGAGCTTCGTCGCCGTCGCCGAGGAACTTCATTTCGGCCGGGCCGCCGCGCGGCTGCACATGACCCAGCCGCCGCTCAGCCGCCAGATCCGGCTGCTCGAGCAGGAGGTCGGGGTCACGCTGCTTGACCGCGGCGGCCGCGCGGTCAGGGTCACCCCGGCCGGCCGGGTGTTCCTCGCCGAAGCGCGGCGCATCCTGCGGCTGGCGGACGAGAGTTCGCTCGCCGTGCGGCGCATTCCCACCGGGGCGGGCGGGACCCTGGCGATTGGCTTCACCGCCATATCGGTGCACGGGTACGTGCAGTCGTTCCTGCGGCGCGTCGCCGAAGAGCTGCCGCACGTCGACCTGCTGCTGCGTGAGCTTGTCACCGCCGACCAAGTCGAGGCGATCGCGTCCGGCGACATCGACCTCGGCTTCGTCCGGCCCCCGGTCATCCGGGCGGGACTGGTGTCCCGCGTCGTCCAGGCCGAGCGGCTGCTGCTGGCGGCGCCGGCCGGCGACCCGTTCGCCCGGCGCGGCCAGCCGGCCGACGTGGCCGGGCTCGACGGCCGCGCGCTGGTCATGTACTCGCCGGTGGAATCGAGGTACTTCTACGAGCTGGTGCTCGGCCTGACCCTGCGTGCCCAGGTCAGGCCGAGGTACGTGCAGTACGTGAGCCAGATCCACACCATGGTCGCCCTCGTCCAGGCGGGCATCGGCCTGGCGATCGTCCCGGAGTCAGCGGCGGCGCTGCACCCGGACGGCGTCGCGTTCCTGCCCCTCGCCGACGCCGGGTCGCCCGACGCCGGGTCGCCCGACGCCGGGTCGCCCGTGGTCGGGTCGCCCGCGCCCGGGTCGCCCGTGGTCGAGTTGGCCGCCACGTGGCACGAGGGCGCCGACAACCCGGCGCTCGCCCGGGCCCTCTCCTTGCTGCCGGGAACCCGGGAGGGCCTGCAAACCGATGTAACCGATCAGTAGCATTTGTTGGGTGGCAGACAGCTTCTACGTCCCGCTTGGGGACGGCCGGTGGCAGGCGACAGTGCACACGACGGGGCCGTGGGATGCCGGCGCGCAGCACGGCGGGCCGCCAAGCGCGCTGCTCGGCCGGGCGATGCAGGAATTCGCGCGCCGCGACGACATGATGATCGCGCGGTTTACCTGCGAGATCCTGCGCCCGATCCCGGTCGGAGAGCTCAGCGTCGTGGCCCGGCTGGCCCGTCCTGGCCGCAGCGTCGAACTGCTCGAGGCGGCCGCCAGCGTGGACGGGCGCGAGGCAGCCAGGGCGTCCGCCTGGCGGGTGCTGAAGACCGCCGCCGAGCCGGTGCCGTCCCGGCTGCCCGCCCCGGCCGGGCCGCCGGAGGACTACGAGCCCATGCGGCGCCCGCGCAGCTGGGCGGACGGATTCCTCGCCGCCGTCGAGTGGCGCTCGATCAACGGCGGCTTCACCAAGCCAGGACCCGCGACCATCTGGGGCAGGCTGCGCTATCGGCTCGTGCCGGACGAGGAGCCGAGCCCGCTTGAGCGCGTGCTGACGATCGCCGACAGCGGCAACGGCGCGTCCTGGGAGCTGGACATCAACCGCTGGCACTTCATCAACCCGGAGCTCACCGTCCACCTGCACCGGGAAGCGGAAGGCGAGTGGATCTGCCTGGACGCCCACACCGCCATCTCACCGGGTGGCACCGGCCTCGCCACGTCGGTACTCTCCGACCGCACGGGCCCCCTCGGCGTCGGCGCCCAGTCCCTGCTCATCGCCCCAAGGCCGCAACCCGCCGGTTAACCTCCGCCCGGCACCCACCGACTCGGTAACCCGATATATCGCCTTAAAAGGAATACTCGGCCGATGTGAGGGAAGTCGTGCCTCCATGCTTACCTTCATCGTCGTCCTGCTGATCGTCGGGCTGATCGTCGGCGCGATCGCCCGCCTGCTCATGCCCGGTCGTGACTCGATCGGGATCTTCGGCACCATCGTGCTGGGTATCGTCGGCTCGTTCGTCGGCGGTTTCCTCCAGAACCTCATCCAGTACCACACGGCGAGCGTGCACAGCTTCCACCCCGTCGGCCTGATCGGCTCGATCATCGGCGCCTGGGTGCTGCTGCTCCTCCTGCGCCTCACCCACCTAGAGCCCGGCCGCGGCCGTCGCCGCTACTAAGCACGCGCCCCCGTCCAACGGCCCCACCAGCCCACCCTCGTCTGCGAGGGCGCGGCCCCGTCCGCCCCGCCAGCCACTCCAGTCCTCTTTGTCGGTGAACTGACCACTTTCCCGGGTGGTTTGCCCGGTTATGGGGGTGCAGTTCACCGACAATGATGTGGTTCACCTACAAAGTGGGTGTTCCGCAAGTCGCGGCCAGCGGCCGCGCCTCGAAGTCGCGCGCCTCGGCGTCCGGCGTCTGCCTAGCGGCACGCAACCTGCTGCCGCGACAAAACCTAGCAAAATTCATCCGCGGCCCCGGGAACAAGCTTCCCGGGGCCTTTGTTGCATCCACTGCAATGATGCTGCGAGTGCAACTTCGTATGGACTGCAAGGTTTCGGTGAGCGCATGATGACGGCTGCTAGCACGACACAAGCGACGGAACCGCCTGTCTCGCTGCGTGAGCGCAAGAAGCTGGCGACCCGTCGGCTGCTCCGCCGCGCCGCGCTTGACCTGGTCGCCGAGCGGGGCCTGGCGAACGTCACGGTGGAGGACATCGCCGAGGCGGCGGAGGTGTCGCCGCGCACGTTCTTCAACTACTTCCCGTCCAAGGAAGCCGTGCTCTTCGGCGGTGATCCGGACCGGGCGGCCGAACTGCGCGACCGCATTGTGAACGAAGCACCGGGCAAGTCGGCGCTTGACGCGCTGCGCGCGGTGCTCACGCGTGACTCCGAGTCGATGGCCGATGAGCTGCGTTCGCTTGGTGGCGACCCGGCGGACTGGCTGCGCCGGATGAAGGTGGCCCGCACCGATCCGCACGTCCGCGCGGCGCACGCGGCGCAGATGGCGATGATGGAGCGCGCCATCGCCGAGGGACTCGCGGCCCGCCTTGGCATCGATCAGGAGACCGACCCTTATCCCGGCGTGCTGGCCGCCGCCGGCGTCAGCGTGGTCCGTGCCTGCCTTTCCTTCTGGGCGGGCGCCGGCGGCGCGATCTCGCTCGGACAGCTCATTGACCAGGCCTTCAAGGCGCTCGCTGACGGGTTCCCGGAGAACAGCGACTTGCGCCGAATAAAGGCGAATGTGACAGAAGATAGGAAGGACAACTGATGGCATCAGCCACGCCCGCGCCCGCCCAGGGCCCCGGGCTTCCCCAGGCAGACGAATACTCCGGGGGAGCCCTGCCAGGGCTTAGCCGTCGTCGCATCCTGATCATCATCGGCGCGCTGATGTGCGGCATGCTGCTCGCCGCGCTCGACCAGACGATCGTGTCCACGGCGCTGCCGACGATCGTCGGCGACCTCAAGGGCGGCTCTCACATCGCCTGGGTCATTACCGCGTACCTGCTGGCCACCACGGTGTCCACCCCGCTGTGGGGCAAGCTCGGCGACCAGTACGGCCGCAAGATCTTCTTCCAGGCGTCGATCGTCATTTTCCTTATCGGCTCCGTGCTGTCCGGCCTGAGCAACTCCATGATCATGCTGATCGCCTTCCGCGCGCTGCAGGGCCTCGGCTCCGGCGGCCTCATGGTCGGCGCCCAGGCAATCGTCGGCGACATCGTCTCTCCCCGCGAGCGCGGCAAGTACCAGGGACTCTTCGGCGCGGTCTTCGGGCTCGCCAGCGTGGTCGGCCCGCTGCTCGGCGGCGTCTTCGTGGACAACCTGACCTGGCGCTGGATCTTCTACATCAACATCCCGATCGGAGCGATCGCCCTGGTCGTGGTGGCACTCCAGGTGCCCGGCACGCTGCGCAGGGTGCACCACACGATCGACTACCTTGGCACCGTCCTGCTGTCGCTCGCGGCCACCGCGCTGATCCTGCTGACCAGCCTCGGCGGCACGACCTACCGGTGGGCGTCCGCGCCGATCTACATCCTCGGCATCGCGGGCGTCGTGCTGATCGGCCTCTTCGTGCTGGCCGAGCGGCACGCCGCCGAGCCGATCCTGCCGCTGCACCTGTTCAAGACCCGCGTCTTCTCGGTAACCAGCGTGGTCGGCTTCATCGTCGGCTTCGGCATGTTCGGCGCGATCACCTACCTGCCCGCGTTCTTCCAGGTGGTCAGGGGCATCTCGCCCACCATCTCCGGCGTGTACCTGCTGCCGCTGATGGCCGGCCTCCTCATCACCTCAATCGGCTCGGGCCAGGTCATCGCGCGGACCGGCAAGTACCGCGTCTTCCCGATCGCCGGCACCGCGCTGATGACCATCGGCCTGTACCTGCTGTCGCTGATGAGCCCCTCGTCGTCGACCCTCACCGACGCGCTGTCCATGCTCGTGCTCGGCATGGGCCTCGGCGGAGTCATGCAGGTGCTCGTCATCATCGTGCAGAACGGCGTCCCGCACAGCGAACTCGGCGTCGCCACCTCGGGCGCGACGTTCTTCCGGTCGATCGGCGGGTCGTTCGGCACCGCGATCTTCGGCGCGATCTTCTCGAACGTGCTGGTCGGCAACCTGGCTAACCACCTGCACGGGCTGAGCCTGCCCGCGGGCTTCAGCGCGGCGGACGTCACGCCGGCGGCGCTCAGCCACCTGCCTGCCGCGGTGGCCCACGGCTTCGTGTCCGGCTACGCCGAGTCGATCCAGACCGTCTTCCTCATCGCCGTGCCGATCGCACTGCTCGCGTTCCTCGCCGCCTGGATGATCCCGCAGGTCGAGCTCAGGCAGTGGGGGGCGCCCGCTCGGTCCGCCGCGGCGACGGCCGAGGGCCAGGACGCGTCCGTAGACCCGGCCGCGAGCCTGGACCCCATCTCGGCCATCGAGGGCGCCACCGGTATCGGAGTGCCGTCGGAGTCACTCGACCCGCAGGATGCCGGGCGTCACGACGAATGAGCGGTCAACGCTGAGCTGCTACAACATCGGCGGTCGCCGCCTGGTCCACGCCAACGGACCGGTCGGCGGCCACCGTGGCATTAGCTCACCAGTGGCGGATCAGGTCACTGATCTTGGCCGCCGCGTCGGCGAGCGCGCCCACCTCGATAACGCCAGGCCCGAGCTTCTCCATCAGTCGCCGCGTGGCCTCAGCCAGGCGTCGGAAAACGTATTTCTCTGGTCTGCCTGAGCCCATCTCGTGACTTGCGTCAAGGGCCAGGTCCCGGACCTCTTCGGCCACGGGGTCGGTGTAGTTGCTGACGATAGCGAGCAGTTCCTTGAGGATCTGCGCCATATCGTCGCGATCGCGATTGGTGAAGCTTGCCTTGGCCGTCGCGTAATCGCCAATCGCGAAGACCGAGTTATCGACCTTCCCGATGTGATTCTCGTAAGTGCTCACTAAACCTCTCCCATCGCCGCCCTCGTCAGGAGGAGTCCTTCTTTTCTCCTCGGCTTGCTTGTGATTTGTCGCCGACCGCGAAGGTCGAGTCAGAGACGTGGCCTATGTGCAAGCTGTAGTTGTTGTTGCTCGCGTCGATGATTATCTTCGCCTGTTCCTTGAACTCGGCCGTCGCGATGTTGTGGGCATCCAGAAAGTTCTCCATCTCCCGCAGCAGACTCTTCTGCATCAGGAGGACGTACATCGTTATGTCTCTTCTTATGAAGTAATGACGGTTGCCCAATCGGTTGCCCCACCGAGTACCCCACCGGCAGGCCTCTTCTCTAATGCTGCGCAGCGCACCATAATCAAAGGCTTGGCCGTGCTGAATGAAGTAGCCCTGTGCGGATTCCCGAGCGTTCCACATGATAGCGTCGAAGGCCTGTTTGGCCAGGGAGAATGGCGATATGAACAGATATGGGATGGTTCTTGCCGCGCTCCAGGTTGATGTTTTGCGCAATCTGTGCGCCAGGGATTCATTGTAGAGATAATCGACTACCGTGTATGCGGAGTCAATGGGCGGAAGCAGGTAGAAGCTGTACTCGACGTACAGCCACCCGCCGGCATGCACGGCTCTTGCGAACATCGTGACCACGAGCTGCCCCTGCCAGCCATGAACTTCTGCGCAGACGTAGGCACGCGCGTCCGCGGTCGGATGCTCGGCAGCGCTGCGCAGCAACTCCCTGCTGACAGAAGGGTATGGCGGCTCTAGAGCGTTCCGTTGCAGTCCGCGATTGCCGCGAACGTGCTTTCCGTTCACGAAAACTCGTTCGGCGACATTCAAGCCGGGAAACTTGATGTCCGCTATCGCCTCCGCTATGGCCGCATGCACGTCCATGTTAGTAAAGGGGATGGGCTCGCCTGGAGATTCATCGTCATCTTTCTCTTTGCCGCGGCTCACATCGATCACGACCTGCTCTTGCCCAAGCAAGTCGCCGCTCCCGGCGAAAGCTCCGCGTTGGCCAAATACGACGAGGTTGCCACCTTTTCTGTCGGCCGCCGCTTGAAGTCTCTGGTTCACCCCCTGCGTGGGTGGTTCTGGTGCGCTTTCTGGGTCGAACCCGTCACGCAGCATCCGGCCAGCGAGAATCCGGTACCAGCGCGTCCAGTACTCGCGTGCTGTGACGAAAAACGCGATCGCGAACATCAGGAGCACGGTGGCGAAGATAACCCACGCCGACGCGTGGGCCATGGCGCCGAACAACCAGCAGAAGAATACTCCCGTGATGAGCGTTGTCGTAAGTGCCGCGTCCCTGCGGGCAATGCGGCGAAGCGAGTCAAGTGCCCAGCGTGCCACCACCGTAACATCCGCGCCGTGAGCCGGCGCCAGCGCTCGGTAAGGTTCATGAACCACTCGCGCGACCACGCTTCTCGCATAGCCAAGATCGATTTGCGTTGCGGCTGATAGGTACCGCGTCGTCTCACGATCATTGTCGCGCTGTGAGTAGTAGTGCAACTGACTATGGAGACTACGTGAATCCGCGTGGCCGTTGCTGGTTTCCGGAGGCGTGGGCGTGTACGGGCGGGTTTCCATGCACATCACCCCGTTATGCGACAAGGAACCACAGCTTAAGTTATAAAATCGCTATACCACACCACCTGTCGAGTGACAAGAGGCTGCTTTGGTGCTATGTCCGCCCGTCTGCCGACGGTGCGCAGGCGGGCGCTCCGGTCAACGCGTACCCGGCAGGGGCGTCGAGCGGTTGGCGGCGATGCTGGTACTGTCCGGTTAAGTAGCGCAACCAATAGGAAGCGGGCCGTTATGAGCCTTTTTCAGCGGGCGCACGACATACTTGCCGCGAAGGCCGACAAGGCGCTGGACGCCGCGGAAAAACCTGACGAGATGCTGGACTATTCGTACAACCAGATGCTCGATCAGATGACCCGGATGCGCCAGGCGCTTGTCAGCATCGCCGCCTCGCGCAAGCAGATCGAATTGCAGGAGACCCAGCTACAGCACTCCGTGGACCACCTGCAGGATCAGGCCAAGACGGCCCTCGCGCAGGGCAGGGAGGACCTCGCCAGGGAGGCGCTGTCAAGGAGGGGTGCCGCCCAGGCTCAGATCGACGGCATGGAGGCGCAGCGCCAGGAGCTGAGCGAGGAGCAGGCGAAGCTGGAGCCGGCGCTCGCCCAGATGCAGGAGCGGGTGAACCATTTCCGCACCCAGAAGGAAGTGCTCAAGGCGCAGTACCAGGCCACCAGCGCGGTGAACGCGGTGAACGAGGACATGGCGGGCATCTCGACCGGCGTGAGCGACACCGGCCAGGCGGTCCAGCGGGCCCAGGACAAGATCGCCACGATGCAGGCCCGGGCCGGCGCGGTTGACGAGCTGCTGCAATCCGGCGTGCTCGAAGACCTCAGCGGCGGCGGCGACGACATCCAGCGGGAACTCGACGAGGTCACCTCGTCGAGCCAGGTGGACAAGGAGCTTGCCGCGCTCAAGCTGCAGCTCGGCCAGGGCGATACCCCGCCCCCCGCCCTCCCGGCCGGCTAAGCGGCCCGCGCGGGCTCGGGCCGGATGAACTTGGGGCTTACCGGTAGCGGAAGCCGTCGAGGAAGCGGCGGAAGAGCCCGCCCTCGCGCATGAGCGCGGGCGCGGGCGGTGGCGCCATCGCGCGCAGCGTGGCGATCGGCTGGTCATAATCGGTGCGCGCGATGGCGTCGACGACCTGGGCCTCGCTGAAGTCCTCCGAGCCGTCGATCTCCGGCACGTACCCGACGAGCATGCCATCCTGCATGACCTGGGCCTCGAGGCCGGCCGTGCCGTCGGTATCCCACTCGGCCTCGCGCCCGCCGGGCAGCGTCACCCGCACCCCGTACTGACCGTTCCCCCGATACAGGTGAGCATTGACGCCGCGGTCACGGAGGGAGTCAACCACCCGGCGCGCCCTGAACTCATCCATACCAAAACGGTAACGCATGTACCTGAAGCTTCAATGAATGCCAGCTCAACCCCGCCTCTACCTGGGGGCCGTCTCCGTGAAGCGTTCCTGGCCGACCACGGCGAGCAGTCGCAGCTTCTCGTAGCCCTCGGTGCGCGGCGGAGCGGTGAGGACGAGCAGCGCGATGGACTGGTCCTCGGTGAACAGCACCTGGCAGTCGAGTTCGATCGGTCCAAGTTCCGGGTGGACAAGCACCTTGTGGTCCTCGAAGCGGCGCGCGACCTCGTGCCGCTCCCACAGCTCCGCGAATTCCTCGCTTGCCTTTTGCAGTGCCCGGACGATCTCGCCCGCCTGCGACCGCGGGCCCATCGACGCGTGGGCGGCGCGCAGGTTGGCGACCTGAGCGCGGCTCTGCCGGCCGCGGTCATCCTCCGGGTAGCGCAGCCGCTCGGCGGGGTCGGTGAACCACCGGTAGACCTCGCTCCTGGCCAGGCCGGTGTAGCCGGTCTTGTCGCCAAGCAGGGCGGCGGCCATCCGGTTCTGCACCAGCACCTCGCCGAGGTTCGACAGGATCAGGGCGGGGCTGTCGTCGAGCCGGTCGAGCACCCGCAGCAGCGCGGGCGGTACGTGCGCGGTGGTAGCGACCGGTGTCGGGGCCGTGTGCCCCGCCACCTGGAACAGGTAGTCGCGCTCATCGCTGGTCAGCCGCAGGGCGCGGGCGAGCGACGCCAGCATCTGCTCGCTCGGCTGCGGGCCTCGCTGCTGCTCAAGGCGGGTGTAGTAGTCGGTCGACATCATGGCGAGCGCGGCGACGTCCTCGCGACGCAGGCCGGGTGTGCGTCGGCGGGCCGTCACCGGGATCCCTACATCGGCAGGCTGGAGTGCCTCGCGACGACGGCGGAGGAAATCCGCGAGTGCTGTTCGGTCCATGCCTCCATTATGGACGCACCGCCGCCGCCAGCCAGGGATCGCCAATCCACCGATAAGTGCTCTCTGCACAGGTCACGGCCCTGTGAGCAGACTCAAGGGCATGAACATCTCAGGCAACACGATCTTCATCCCCGGTGCCACCAGCGGTATCGGGCTGGCGCTCGCCCTCGCGCTTGACGCGAGCGGCAACACGGTCATCGTCGGCGGCAGGCGCGCCGATCTGCTCGACGAGATCGCCGCCGGGCACCCAGGAATAGACACCGTGGTGATCGACACCACCGACGCGGCGAGCATCACGTCCGCCGCGGCCGAGGTTCTCGGCCGCCACCCGGACCTCAACGTCCTGGTGACGATGGCCGGCATCATGCGCGCCGAGGACTGGCGCAAGCCGGAAGGGTTCCTCGCCGCGGCCGAGTCCACGCTGGTGACCAACGTGCTCGGCCCGGTCCGGCTCATCGCGGCGTTCATCGAGCACCTGCGGACACGGCCGGACGCCACGATCATCACGGTCTCCTCCGGCCTGGCGTTCACTCCGCTGGCGGTGACGCCAAGCTACAACGCCTCGAAGGCGGCGATCCACATGCTCAGCGAGTCGATTCGGCTGCAGCTGGCCGGCACGACCGTCAAGGTCGTCGAGCTCGAACCGCCGTCGGTGCGCACCGCGCTGATGCCGGGACAGGAGAGGAGCGAGGTCGCGATGCCGCTCGACGACTTCATCGCCGAGGTCATGGAGCTGCTCAAGGCTCAGCCGGACGCGAAGGAGATCCAGGTCGAGCGCGTGAAGTTCCTCCGCTACGGCGAGGTCCGCGGCGACTACGACCAGGTCGTGGCGGTGCTCAACGGCACCGATCCGCACAACCGGTAGCGGCTCAGCCGGACGTGTCCCGATATAGTCGGCTTGTGGATCCGAGCGGTCACGCCGGCAACGGCGGCCAGACCCGAATTGACACCAGCGTGGCGCACAGCGCCCGGGTGCACGATTACTGGCTCGGCGGCAAGGACAACTTCGCCGCCGACCGCGCGGCGGGCGACGCGGTCATGGCCGCCTACCCGGGCATCGTCGCGTCGGTGCGGGCCAACCGGGCGTTCCTCGCCCGGGCGGTCCGCTTCCTCGCCGCCGAGGCCGGGATCACACAGTTCCTCGACATCGGCACCGGGATCCCCACCGCGAATAACACGCACGAGGTCGCACAGGCGGTGACCTCCGAGGCCAGGGTCGTGTACGTGGACTATGACCCGGTGGTCTTGCAGCACGCGCGCGTGCTGCTGACCAGCGCGGTGCCCGGCACCATCGACTACATCGACGCGGACCTGCGAGAGCCGGACAAGATCCTGCGGGCGGCGGCGCGCACGCTCGACTTCACCCGCCCCGTCGCGATCATGCTCATCGCGGTCATGCACCTGATCGTGGACGACGACGACCCCTACGGCATCGTCGGGCGGCTCAAGGCCGCTCTTGTGCCTGGCGGCTACCTGGCCTTGTCCCAAGTGGCCGCGGACATCGAGACCGAGCAAGTGGCGGAGGCCCGGCGCCGGTACAACAGCCTCGCCCGCGAGACCCAGCGGCACCGCACGCAAGCCGAGGTGACCGGGTTCTTCGATGGCCTCGAACTGGTCGCGCCCGGCGTCGTGCCCGTGCAGCAATGGCGCCCGGACTCCGACTTCACCGCCCGGGCGAAATCCACGATGTGGTGCGGCGTGGCCCGCCGCTAGGCGCGGGAAAGGCAACGCCAGGGCCGGTGGCGGCATACGCGCACTCGCGCGTGGGGGCGGGGGCCTGCCGGGAGCCCCTGCCTGCCAGCGACAGGAGAAAAGTCCTACTAAGCCCGACTTGTCCGCATGTGATTAACGTGTAAATTCCGTTCAACGTGAAAACTTTGTTCAAGCGGAAGAGAAAGTACCTCTGGCGAGTGCTTTATTTACATGACGTACTTTATTTACCCGATAAACGGAATTTACCGCCTAATCCTGGGTCCAAATATGGTGAAATTTCCGATTTGTCGGACCAGGTTGGACCGGCGGGCCGGGCGCGGGGGCCGGGCCGTACGCGAAGGGCTAGCCGGCGGAGGCTATCGCCGGCCGCATCGTCTCCGGGGCGAAGCCGGACGCCAGGGCGATGAGCGCGGCGTCCAGGTAGATGGTCAGGTCGTCGTCCGCGCGCGCCGACCACCGGTCGTACGCCGCCCGGCAGGCGGCGAGGGCGGCCCGGCCGATCGTCAGCGGGTACAGGGAGTCGGCGGGCTGGCCGATGCGCCGCCCGGCGAACTCGCTAATGGCTCGCTCCCAGGCCTCGTAGTGCTCGGCCGCGCTGAACGAGAGCGCGGGCACCGTGGCGATCAGGTGCATCCGCATCCGCATCTCGGGGACGTCGTCGGCGTGGTAGTGGTTCGCCGCCACCACCGCGCCGCGGATCGCGTCCATCATCGGCACGTCGCCGGGTACCGCGGCGAGCGAGGCCCTGATGGTCTCCACCTCGGTCTCGAAGTCGGCCCACAGCACGCTCGCCTTCGTCGTGAAGTAGCGGAAGAACGTGCGCTCGCTGACACCGGCCTCGGCGGCGATCTGCTCGATCGTGGTGTTGTCGAACCCGCGCTCGGCGAATAGCCGCAGCGCGATCAGCCGCAGTTCGCGGCGGCTCGTCGAGGGCGGGCGCCCGCGGCGGGTCCTCGCCTGATCGGCTGTGCCTTGCTCGGTCAACCACACCTCCCACGGGCAGCGAGCAGTTATTGTCAGCTACTGACATTAACATTCGGGCCGCCGCGAAGTCACGCTGTCCGCACGCCTGTGACCTGCGTCACCTTGAATTGCTTCTGTCAGTGTCTGTCATTAATATCGGTTGCATTACGTCACGGACTGACGTAATAGCCCGAGCGATGTCGCTCCGGCCGTGGGCACACCCCCGCGAACCGGCTCCCTCACCGGCACGGACAAGGCAGTCACCCGGAAGGAACGCAAGGTCATGGGAAAGCTTGAAGGCAAGGTCGCTTTCATCACCGGTGCGGCGCGCGGCCAGGGCCGCAGCCACGCGATTCGGCTGGCGCAGGAGGGCGCCAACATCATCGCGGTCGACATCTGCCAGCAGGTCGCCACCGTCTCCTACCCGATGTCCACGCCCGCGGACCTGGCGGAGACGGTGAAGGAAGTCGAGGCGCTCGACCGGCGCATCTACGCCGCGCAGGCCGACGTCCGCGACGTGGCCGCGCTCAAGGCGGCGTTCGACGCGGGCACGGCCGAGCTTGGCCCCGTCGACATCGTCCTCGCCAACGCGGGCATCGCCCCGATGTCGCTGCACCCGCAGCCGGCCGAGTGGCAGGACGTCATCGACATCAACCTTACGGGCGTCTACAACACTGTCCAGACCGCCATCCCGAGCATGATCGAGCGCGGCCAGGGCGGCGCGATCGTCCTGACCAGTTCCACGGCGGGCATCAACGGCATCGGCGGCGACACCCCGGGCGGGCTCGGTTACACCGCGGCCAAGCACGGCGTGGTCGGCCTCATGCGCTCCTACGCCAACAACCTCGCCAAGTACAGCATCCGGGTGAACACGGTTCACCCGACCGGCGTGAACACGCCCATGGTCGTCAACGAGGTCATGCAGGAGTTCCTGCAGCAGGACCCGACGATGGGCCAGGCCATGATGAACGCGCTGCCGGTCGACCTCGTCCAGCCGGTCGACATCTCCAACGCGATCCTGTTCCTCGTCTCGGACGACGGCCGCTACGTCACCGGCGTGACCCTTCCGGTCGACGCCGGCTTTACCAACAAGAAGTGACAGGGAACAACACGTAGCGGCAAGCGAAGCCACCGAGCACTGGGGAGTTGTCAATGGCAGGACGAGTAGCGGGCAAGGTCGCTTTCATTACCGGCGCGGCGCGCGGCCAGGGCCGCAGCCACGCGATCAGGCTCGCGGAAGAGGGCGCCGACATCATCGCCGTCGACGTCTGCGAGGACATCGCGACGGTGCCCTACGGCGGCGCCACCGAGGCCGACCTGGCCGAGACCGTCAAGCGGGTCGAGGCGCTGGACCGGCGGATCGTCGCCCGCAAGGCGGACGTCCGCGACTACGCCGGGCTGAAAAATGCGCTCGACGAGGGCGTCGCCGAGCTTGGCCGGCTGGACATCGTCAGCGCGAACGCGGGCATCTTCTCGCACGCGCTCACCCACGAGCTCACCGAGGAGCAGTGGGGGACGATGATCGACATCAACCTGAACGGCGTCTGGCGCACCACCAAGGCCGCCATACCGCACCTGATCGCGGGCGGGCGGGGCGGTTCGATCATCATCACCAGTTCGGTGGCGGGCCTCAAGGGGTTCCCCAACTTCGCGCACTACGTTTCGGCCAAGCACGGCGTCATCGGCCTCGCGCGGACGCTCGCCGTCGAACTCGCGCCGCACTCGATCCGGGTGAACACCATCCACCCGACCAACGTGAACACCGACATGATCCAGAACGAGGACCTGTACCGGCTGTTCAACCCGGACGCGCCGAACAAGGTGGCGTTCGAGGAGGCCTCCCGCGGCATGCAGGCGCTGCCGATCCCGTGGGTCGAGCCGTTCGACATCAGCAATGCGCTGGTGTTCCTCGCGTCAGACGAAGGCCGTTACGTCACTGGCATCACGCTGCCGGTTGACGCCGGCTTCATGCAGAAGTAGCCCGAAAGGTATAAGGAGAGCCAACCAATATGGCAGGACGAGTAGCAGGTAAGGTCGCCTTCGTCACCGGCGCCGGCCGCGGCCAGGGCCGCAGCCACGCGATCAGGCTGGCGGAAGAGGGGGCGGACATCATCGCCGTCGACATCCTCGAGAACTACGACATCGTGCCTTACGACATGTCCACCGAGACCGACCTCGCGGACACCGTCAAGGCCGTCGAGGCGCTCGACCGCCGGATCGTCGCCACGAAGGCCGACGTCCGCGACGCGGCCGCGCTCAAGCGGGCCGTCGACGACGGCGTCGCCCAGCTCGGCAAGCTGGACATCGTGGTCGCCAACGCCGGCATCTGCACGATCCAGCCGTGGGACGAGGTCACGCCGCAGGTGTGGCGGGACACGCTGGACACCAACCTGACCGGCGTGTGGAACACGTTCGTGGCGGCGATTCCGCACCTGATCGCCAACGGCGGCGGCTCGATCATCGCCACCAGCTCCACGGCCGGCATCAAGGGCCTGCCGTTCCTTGCCCCGTACGTGGCGGCCAAGCACGGCGTCGTCGGCATCGCCCGGTCGATCGCGAACGAGCTGGCCGAGCACAAGATCCGCGTCAACACCGTGCACCCGACCGGCGTGAACACCGTGATGGGCAACGCCCTCGGTGGCCTGACCGAGCAGCTGGAAAAGCACCCGCAGCTCGGGCCGATCTACATGAACACGCTGCCGGTGGAGGTCACCGAGCCGCGCGACATCAGCAACGCCGTGCTGTTCCTCGCCTCGGACGAGTCGCAGTACGTGACCAGCCTTGAGCTCACGGTCGACGCCGGGAACACGATCCGATGACCGGTAGCCGCGACGGCCGCGAGCCACTCGCCAGCGTCAGGGACCGCGTCCAGGCCAGGGTCGTGGGCCGGGAGCGCGAGCTCGGCCTCGTGCTCGCGGCCGTCGCGGCTGGCCGCGACATCCTCCTCGAGGGACCGCCCGGCACCAGCAAGTCCACGCTGCTGCGGGCGATCACGGGGGAGTGGGGCATCCCGCTGGTCTTCGTCGAGGGCAACGCGGACCTCACCCCGGCGAAGCTGGTCGGGCACCACAACCCGGCCCGGGTGCTGCGCGAGGACTACAGCCCGGAGAATTTCGTCGACGGCCCGCTGGTCGAGGCGATGCGCGAGGGCGGCTTCCTCTACATCGAGGAGTTCAACCGCGCGCCCGAGGACACGCTCAACACCTTGCTCACCGCGATGGCCGAGCGGCGCATCGCGGTGCCGCGGGTGGGCGAGGTGATCGCCGCGGACACCTTCCGGGTGATCGCGTCGATGAACCCGTACGACAACATCGGCACCACCCGGCTCTCCACGTCCGTGCACGACCGGCTGTGCCGGCTGGCGATCACCTACCAGGACGCGGCGGCCGAGCGCGGCATCGTGGCGCTGCGAGCCCCGCTCGAAGACGTCAAGCCCGGCGTGTACGACCGGCTGGTCGCCGACGCGGTGGCGGTCACCCGCGCCACCAGGCGGCACGAGGACATCAGGCAGGGCAGCAGCGTCCGTGGCGCCATCGACCTGACTCTGGTCGCGGGGCAGCTCTTTACCCTGGATCCCGAACGGTTGCGTGGCTCCGCCGGTCCCGCCGATGACTCCGCGGCCGGTGCGGCCGCCGGCGCGGCGGGTGAGTGGGACGAACCAGCCGAGCGGTCCTACCGCGAGACCGTCTACGACGCGATGGTCGTCGCGCTTTCCGGCCGGATCTTCCTCGACGAGACCGTTGAGGCCACCCCAGAACAGGTGCTCAGGCAGATCTGGGAGGACCACTTCATCCTCGACCCGGCCGCGGCGCCGCCTGGTTGAAGAGCGGTCGCGGCGGATTCCCCGGTCAGCCGCCCGGGTGATCCGGGCCGGCGACGCGATCAGGCGGGCGCGCTCAAGGCGCTCCGCCGCAAGCCGAAGACGCTGACCGAGGAGCCGTCACTGCGCGACCTGACGCCCTCCGCCGCCGGGGGAGGCGGTCTGGTGCTCAGGGTGGAACCTGGCAACCGTTCGGACAAAGCCACTCGCTCAGCCGGCGGCGGCGGGCCAGCGATCACCGACGAGCGGGCGGCGCTTGTCTCGCCTTTCGATGCCGCAGAAGGCGCGCGGGTCGACCCGGAGACGCTGCGCCGGGCGCGGGAGATCGCGGCCAGGCTGGCGGTGCCCAGGCCGCGCAGCGACCGGACGGCGCGCCGCGGCCGGGGGGAGATCGCCAGCGTCCCGTACCGCGGCGGCTCCGACGACATCGACCTGGACCGGACGCTTGAGCAGCTCACCGAGCATCCGGTCCCGGAGGACGAAGACATTGTGGTGCGCGAGCGGGTCACGACAACCCGTTCCGTGGTGCTGCTTGTCGATCTTTCCGGGTCCATGCGCGGCGAGCGGGCGCGGACGGCGGCCGCCACCGTCGGGGCGCTCGCCGCGGAACTGGCGCGGGACAACCTCGCGGTGATCGCGTTCTGGTCGGACGCGGCGGTGCTCGCCCGCTTCGGGCAGCACGTGCCGCCGGAGCGGCTGGTGGAGTCGATGCTGCGGATGCCGGCCCGCGGGCTGACCAACGTGGCGTTCCCGCTCCAGGTGGCGCGGCGCGAACTGGCCCGGGTGCCGGCCAGGGATGCCCGGGTGCTGCTGCTGTCCGACTGCGTGCACAACGCCGGCCAGGACCCGCGCCCGTTCGCGGCGCGGCTGCCCCGGCTTGACATCTTGCTCGACACGACCGGGGAACAGGATCCTGAGCTTGCTCGCGACCTCGCCCGGCTTGGCCGGGGACGGCTCAGGCAGGTCCGTACCTACCGGGACGTGGCCCCGGCTCTCAGTGAGTTCTTCGCGAGCTAACCTCACGCGGGACACCGTGTGGGTAGAAGGGTAGTGATGAGGTTATGGCTAACAAGTGGTTTGAGACGGTGGCGGTCGCGCAGCGGCGGGCCAGGCGGCACCTGCCTAAGCCCGTCTACGGCGCGCTGGTCGCCGGCGCGGAGGCGGGCGCGACGATCAAGGACAACGTCGCCGCGTTCGGCGAGCTTGGGTTCGCGCCGCGCACGGCGGGGCTGCCCGCGCACCGGGAGATGGCCACGACCGTGATGGGCCAGGACATTTCGCTGCCGGTGCTCATCTCGCCGACGGGCGTGCAGGCGGTGCACCCCGACGGCGAGGTCGCGGTGGCGCGGGCCGCCGCCGCGCGCGGCACCGCGATGGGGCTGTCGTCGTTCGCGTCCAAGCCGATCGAAGAGGTCATCGCGGCCAACCAGAAGCTGTTCTTCCAGATGTACTGGGTTGGCGACCGCGATGAGATGGCCGAGCGGATGGACCGGGCGCGCAAGGCAGGCGCGGTCGGCATCATCGTGACCCTCGACTGGTCGTTCTCCTTCGGACGGGACTGGGGCTCGCCCCGCATCCCGGAGAAGATGACGCTCGAGGAGATGCTCCGGCAGGTGCCGGCGACGATCACCAGGCCCGCCTACCTGTACCAGTGGCTGCGCAACGGCGCCGTTCCCGACCTGACGGTGCCGAACCTGCCGGTTGGCGGTGCGCCGGCGCCGACGTTCTTCGGCGCCTACGGGCAGTGGATGCAGACCACGCCGCCAACGTGGGAGGACGTGGCCTGGCTGCGGTCGCAGTGGGACGGGCCGTTCATGGTCAAGGGCATCACCCGGGTCGACGAGGCGAAGCGGGCCGTGGACGCGGGTGCCTCCGCGATCTCGGTGTCCAACCACGGCGGCAACAACCTGGACGGCACGCCGGCCACCATCCGGCTGCTGCCCGGCATCGCCACGGCGGTCGGCGACCAGGTCGAGGTCTTGCTCGACGGCGGCGTCCGGCGCGGCGGCGACGTGGTGAAGGCGCTCGCACTCGGCGCGAAGGCCGTGATGATCGGGCGCGCGTACCTGTGGGGCCTCGGGGCCAACGGGCAGGCGGGCGTGGAGAACGTCCTCGACCTGCTCCGCTCGGGCATCGACGCCTGCCTGCTCGGCCTCGGCCACTCGTCGATCGCCGACCTGTCAAAGGACGACCTGGTGATCCCCCCGGGCTTCACCCGCCGCCTGGGGGACTGAGGTCATGCCGGTGGACTCGGCCGGGGTGCTGCTACAACCCGGCTGAGTCCACGGCGCTTTGCAGCGACTGGATGTAGCCGTCGCTGGTGTAGGTGGCGCCGCTGACCGCCTGGATGCTGGCGCTCTGGGCGGTGAGGACCTCCTGGTTCAGCGTCGGGATCGCGTTCTGTGCGATCGAGTCACCGCCCTGCGGCAGGTTGCCCTCGGCGTTGGTGATCTTCCCGTCGCTCACGGTGATGGTGACCTGCACCTCGCCGTACTGGGTGTTTTCCGTCGGGCCGCTGAAGGTGCCGGACGGGCCGGCCGGCGTCGAGCTCTTGGTCGGCGCCGGGGTGGTCGGGGCCGTGGTCGCCTTCTTGGTCGGCGCGGTCGTCGAGGGAGCGGCGGTGGGCGTCTTCGTGGCCTGCGCGGTCGTCGGCGACGTCATCGTCGGCGCGGTCGTGGTGGCTGACGGCTGCGGCGTGCTCTTCTTCGTGGCGGTCGTGGACGGAGACGCGCTCGCGGCCAGGCCCGTCGGCGAGCTCGTCGTCGGCGCCGCGGACACGGTCGGAGTGGCCGGCGACGTGCTCGCGACGGCAATGCTCGCCACGTGGGTCTTGTACGAGAACAGCGCGGCAAGGCCGGCGGCGGTAGTGCCGAGGACCACGACGGCGCGGCGCATGAAGCCTCCTACGGTGCGGTTGCAAAAGGTCAGAAGTCGAAGGACTCGTGGTGGATGCGGCGCCGCGGTATGCCCGCGGCGACCAGCGCGTTCACCGCGGCCTGGGTCATGCCGGTCGGACCGCACACGTACGCCTCGTAGCGGTGCAGGCCGGGGACGGTCCGTTGCAGGTGGACCGCGTCGAGCGGGTCGTAGCCGAGTTCCTCGCGCGAGCCGATGAGGTAGTGCAGCGCGGCGTTCCTGTCGCTGGCGATCGCGTTCAGTTCCCGGCTGAATACCACGTCGCGGGGATGGCTGGCCCGGTAGAGGAGCGTGATGCCGCCCGACATCCGCTTCGGCAGCGCGGCGAACATCGCCCGGATCGGGGTGATGCCGACGCCGCCGGCGATGAACAGCACCCGCCGGCCGGTCAGGGACGGCGTGAACGCGCCGTACGGGCCCTCGGCGATGATCCTGGTGCCCGGCTTCAGGTTGGCCAGGGAGCCGCTGTGGTCGCCACGGGCCTTGACCGTGATCCGCATCAGGTCCGGCTGGGGCATCGCCGACAGCGAGTACGGGTGCGACTGCCACCACAGTTCCTTAGTCAGGAACCGCCAGCGGAAGAACTGCCCGGGCTCCGCGCGCAGGTGGTCGAACTCGCGGCCGTGGATCAGCACGGAGACGATGCCTGCCGCCTCGGGCCTGACCGACTGCACGGTGAACTGGTGCCGCGCGGAACGGCGCAGCGGCGTGATGATGCGGTACCAGAGCAGCAGCGCGCCGACCACCGCGTACAGGGCCGACCAGGCGACCCGCGCCTGGAAGCTCTCGGCGAACGCGCCCCCGTTGGCGAACTGGTGGCTGAACGCGAGCGCGATCGCCAGGTACGTGTACAGGTGCGCGTAGTACCAGGTCTCGTAGGCGATGCGGCGGCGCGCGGCCCTGATGGAGATCGCGGCGACCATCAGCAGCAGGAACCAGGCGACGGTCGCCATCAGGATGTCGGGGAACGTCTTCTCAAGCGTGAGGGTCTCGCTCGTCACGCTCTGGTGCGCGGTGACGGCCATGCCCCAGACGATGAACACGACGTGCCCGCTGGTCACGCCGATCACCCATTTGCCGCCGAGTGAGTGCCAGCGGGCCAGCCGGTCGGTGCCGACGGCCCGCTCCAGCGGCGGGAGCCTGGCCATCAGCGCGACGAGGATGACGACGCCGTACCCGGCGAGCAGGCCGAGCACCTCGCCGATGTCGGTCAGCACCGCGCCGGGGGTGTGCTGGAACAAGGTGTTCCGCCACCACAGGTAGCCGACGCCGACCAGGCCGAGCGCGATGACGGCGAGCACCACGATCGGCAGCACGATCCGCGCCTTGCCGGTGCCGGGCGCGATCGGCTTGGCGGTCCGCATGGCGCCGGTCGTCCTGATTGCGCCCGTGGTCCTGATCGCGCCGGTGGTCCTGGTCGGGTCGAGCGCCTGGTTGGCCCCGGTGGCCCGGGCCGGGTCGAGCGCCGGGTTGGCGGCGGTGGTCCTGATCGAGCCGGTCGTCCTGGCGGCGGGCGGCGCGGCCGCGGCGCTCTCCCAAGGCGGCGACTGCCGCGTCGGGCGCGGGTCCGTGCCCTGCGCGGGCCAGCCGCCGGTCTCGCGCCCTGGCGGCGTGCGCAGCGCCGGCTGCGCGCCCGTGGCCGGCACCCGCCAGGAGGTCGTCCACCGGCGGCCCATCGCGGGGTCGGCCCACTCGGGCGGCGGCAGTTGCTCGGGTGGCTCCGGCCGGGCCTGAGGCTGTGCTCCCGTGTGCCAGATGGATGGCGGCGGGTCCTCGGGCCGGTCACGACCCGGCGGGTACTGGCCGCGCGGATGCTGGCCATCAGAAGAACGTCCGTGGTGAGCCATGGCGCTCCTCAGGCCTGAGACGTGGCGGTACGGGACACTTCGTCATTATTCTTGAAACGTCAGTAGTGTCGTGGCAGTTCAGTGCACTTGGCGTGATGAATCGCGCTTTCTGAGGAAACTCAGAATTCTCCCGGGGGACGAGACACCAGCGTCGGGAGCGCGGGCGGGTTCTGGCGAGACGCCGGGCTCTGCCTGGCCGTTGTACCGGGTCACCCCAGGACCTCAGGTCCCCCCTCCGGTACCGGCCCGGCCCTTGCGGGCTGCCACCCAAAGGCAGTGCCCGGCGTCTCGCCACAAGGAGCTAACCGCAGAAGGGGCCGACCACGCCATCCCCGAATCCGGGGATGCCTGCCGTGGGGACCCCTGCCTAGACTGGCCCAGTGGCCGCGCACGTGAGTACCCCGTCTGGCCAGGTCTTCCGGCTTAGCGAAGGCAGCCAGCTGGTATTCGGGCGAGGGCCTGAGGTAGACCTGGCGATCTCCGCTGGGCGGGGGCTTTCCAGGCGCGCCGGGGTGATCGCGGCAACGCCTGAGGGTGCGTGGATCGCCAACATCAGCAAGACGCACGCGCTGTACGTGGCGGGAGACGGGTACCGCATCCGGCTGCCGCGCGTGGAGGGCGACGGCGACCCGGCCGGGGGGTGGCTCGTGCACGCAGGAACGGCCATGGTGGGCTCGCGCTCGATGCTGGACGACGGGCTGCAGATCGCGGTCACGGTTCCCGGCAGGCACCGGCGGCCGCCCGCCTCGGCGGAGGCGGGCAGCGCCGCGCAGCCGGACGGCGAGGGTACCGTGCTGCCGCTCTACCTGGACCCCAAGACCAAGCTGTTCCTGGTGGCGCTGATGTGGTGCCAGCCGTGGCTGATCGACCCGAGCGCCGCGGCGCCGCTGCCGCGGACACCGGAGATCGCCAGGGCCGCGCTCGAGGTGACCGGCGCGCACCACGAACTCGAGCGGTTCGACAACGACCCCGAGTTCCGCGACCGCCTGTCCGCCCGCGTCGCCGAGCACGTCAAGGTCCTGCGGCGCAAGATCGCCGAGCGCGGGCTCGCCGGTCCTGATGTGCGGCTTTCCGACGAGGTCGCGGTGCGGATACTGATCGAGCACGGCATCGTCGGGCCGGGTGACCTGCGGCTGCTCACCGATCCGGCGTGGTGCTCACGGCAAGAGGACCTGTGGTGGGACAGGGACTTAGGGCACGCCGCCGCCCTGGCCGGGCGGCTGGCCCGGCGGGCCGCCGTTCGCGGCGGGGTTGACCTCGAACGACGCGCTCGTACTGCGGCCGTCGGACGCGCTCGCCGTCACCTCGTAAACCCCCGGCGGCATCGGCCCGCTGAAGAAGACGTGCCCCTGGTCGACGGCGTAGTTGAACGTGCCCTCCATGTCGGTGACAGGGTGGTCGGGCGAGGTGATCGGCGTATACGGGGCGATGCCAAGGCCGACGAGTCGCACCGTGATCTGCACGAATTCCGGGAAGCCGGAGCCGTGGAAGACGAACACCGTGTCGCCGTCGCCGTAAGGCTGGCTGACGCACAGTTCCGGCGTGGTGTCTGGCTGGTGGACCGGGCACGGCGGCGGTGATGCCGCCGGGCCGGGGTCGGCGCTCGCCGTGCCCGTGCTCGTGCTCGTGGCCGTGGCGGTGGCCGTGTGGCTCGCGACCACGCCGGCGGATCTGCCCACCGTCGGCGTGGCGGTGTGACCCGCCGCGTCACCCGCCGCCCGCGCGCCGGAGCCCCGCATCGCCACCCCGATCCCGATTCCGGCGCCGAGCAGGACGAACGCCGCGAGCACGCGCGCCCACAGCGGCAGGAGCGCGCGCGCGGGCGGGCGGCCGCTCGGCTCCGCGTCCGGCTGACGTCGTCGCCGTCGCCGCGACCGCTTGGTCGACTCCCCGTGCCGCGCGTCGTGCTCGTTGAGCGAGTGAAAGCCCGGCAGCGGCGTGTGGGATCTCGACGTGGCATCCTCGCCCGCCGCGCCGCCTGAGCCAGACGTCGCGCTGCCGACGGGCTCTGCGTCGTCGGAGTAGGCGGGGACGAGCGGTGCGTTCTGGTACTCGGCGATCGTCGCCATCGCCGCGTCGGGGAGGTAGGAATGGCCGGGGCCCGCCTGCGAGGCGAACGGGCCGAGCCTGCCCAGGATCGTGGCGTCCGTCGGCCGGTCCCGCGGCACCCGCTGAAGGCAGGGCGCGACCAGGTCGGTCAGTTCCTTGGGCAGGCCGGTCAGGTCGGGTCCCTCGGTCGCGAGCCGGACGAGGATGTCCATCACGGTCTCGCCCTCATAGGGCGCGTGGCCGGTCGCCGCGTACACGAGCGTCGCGCCCAGCGAGAACACGTCGCTGGCGGGCGAGGCCTGCGTGGCGTCCCTGGCCTGCTCTGGCGCCATGTACGCGGGCGTGCCCGAGGCCCCGCGAGTGGCGGTGAGCTGCACGCGTTCGGCCGCCCGGGCGATGCCGAAGTCGATCACCCGCGGCCCGTCCGGCGCCACCAGCACGTTCGACGGCTTGACGTCACGGTGCAGCAGCCCCGCGGCGTGAATGGACTGCAGCGCCTCCGCGCAGCCGGCCGCCAGCCAGCGCACCGCGGGCACGGGCAGCGGCCCGGCCTCCTTGACGAGCCTGCTCAGCGAGGGAGCCGGCACGTAGGCGGTCGCCACCCAGGGCAGGTCCGCGTCCGGGTCCGCCTCGATGACCGCGGCGGTGAAGACGCCGCTCACCCGGCTGGCGGCCGCTACCTCACGGGCGAACCTGGCGCGGAAGCCGGCCTCCTCGGCCAGTTCGACCCTGATCGTCTTCACCGCCACCAGGCGCCCGGCGGTGGATCGGGCAAGGAACACCTGCCCCATCGCCCCGGCACCGAGCTTCCCGATGATCGCGTAGGGGCCGATCCGTTCGGGATCCCAGCGGCGGAGCGGCTGCACGATCGATTGCGGCATCGTCGGGTCGCCTTCCGTCAACCATTTGCTTCGCCACAATAATGCACAATTAGCCCGTTGTCGGGCGGTGAACAGTCCTGGACAGTCCTGGCCCCGCATTGAACCAACATCGTAACTCCCGGAACCCGGAAGCCCGGGGGTACCGTCAGCGATATCTAAGTGTTTGTCCGGTAATGGCGGAGTCGCGCACTCGTTCGGATAAACAAATTTGAATATTGGGAGCGTTGGCGACGGCCTCGCGAATCTCAAGCCAAGGCGCTGCGGCGCGGCCCGGTCCCTGATGAGGGCAGGCTTTTCGACCGCCGTGACGAACGACTTCCGGGTGTTGGGATTTGGTGACCGATAAGACACCTGCGTTATATTTTGTCGGGAAACTCGCGGTCGGCAAGGGTGTCATCCGTTACGGATTAGTGTCGGCTCGGTACCATCCCGGCCATGACCCAAACGGGGCGCAGGGACGCGCTAGTGATGCTGCTGACGGCCGCGGCGGGCGCGACGAACGTGCTGAGCCTGACCGCGCTCGGTGGCGTGCCTGCCAGCATCATGACCGCCAACCTGGTGGTGGTCGGCCTGAGCATCGCCCGCGGCACCGGCACGCTCGGCTGGCACGCTACTGCCGCGATTGCCGGGTTTGTCGCGGCGGTATTCCTCACCAGCAGGCTCATCGAGGCAGGGGACGGGAACGCACGAGACGCTGACCGCCCCGTGTGGCCCCGCCGGGTCGCCGCCGCGGTCGCGGCCGAGGCACTACCGCTCGCGGGCCTGGCGGTTGCCTGGGGGTTGACAGGCGGGCGGCCGGGCGGTGCTACCCAGCTGGCCCTGTGCGCGCTGGCCGCCTTCGCGATGGGCGTGCAGAGCGCGGGCGTCCGCGCGCTCGGCGTCGCGGGCCTGTCGAGCACGTTCTTCACCGGCACGCTGACGGATGCGGTCCGCGACCAGGCCGGGCAGGGGCGGCCGCGCTGGACCCGCGGCGCCACCGGGATCTTCGCGCTGGTCGTCGGGGCCGCCGCGGAGGGCGCCGTGGTGAGCTACGGGCAGCAGCGCTTCGGTGCGCTGTTGCCCCTGGTCCTCGTCTGCGGCGTGGCCGCGCTGAGCCTGTGCGGGTTCCGCCGCGAAGCCGGCGGGGGCGTCAGCCCTGAAGGATAAACCGTTCCACGGCGTTCGCGAAGCCCTCGTCGGCGTTGGACGTGGTGACTCGGCGCGCCGCGCGCTGCACCTCGAGGCTGGCGTTTCCCATCGCGATGCTCAGCCCGGAGTGGGCGAACATCAGGACGTCGTTGGGCATGTCGCCGATCGTCGCGATGCTCTCGGCGGGGATCGAGTACCTCGCCGACAGGTACTTCGCGACCGCGCCCTTGTTGGCTTCCGGGTGCGTGACGTCCAGGTAGTAGGGCTGCGACCGGGCCGCCGTCACGTGGTCGCCGAACTTGTCGTGCGCGGCCGCCGAGGCGCGGGCCACCGCGTCGAGGTCGTCGCTCACGCCGACCAGCTTCGCGACGTCGGTGGTGAGACCGTCGTAACTGTCCACCACCGTCGGCTCGAACTGGACGGTCGCGGTTTCCTTGGCCACGTGGGGGCCCTTGGGGTCGAGGATGTACCAGTCGGCGCCCCGGTACACCCAGGTGTCAAGGCCGAACGAGGTGTTCAGCTCGGTCACCGGCACGACGAGTTCGTCGGGGATCACGCGCTGCTCGATCACCGACATGTCATCGTTCACCAGGATGCCCCCGTTGAACGCGGCGATCGGTGTCGTCAGGTTGAGCGGCTCGATCAGCATGGACATGCCGCGCGGCGGCCGCCCGCTGGTGACCGCGAACAGGATCCCGGCCTCGCGGAGCTTCCTTACGGCGTCAATCGCGCGGTCGGTGAGGGCCTTATCCGGCGTCACCAGTGTCCCGTCGACATCGGCAAGCATCAGCTTGATGGTGCTCTCCATAACCACCGGTATAGCGGTACCCGGTGGCCAGCAGGTAAACGGCCCCCCGGATAGCCGACCTCGTGGCTGCAGGCGCGGCCATCACCGCGCCCTTGTTGCCCGGCCTCCTCGCCTCCACCGGCCCTCGGCCCGGTCGGATATTTCACGAAATCGCCGGGAGCCGGGGATGTTTCGAAAAGATCTTGGATCGTTGAGCACGCCCCGGGGTGTTCAACGATCCAAGATCTTCAGCATCGGCTTCGCCCCCCCGGTCGCGCCGCCCGGCATAACCGGAATGTCCGGCCCGGCTCGGGGCTAAAAGCCGTGACGGTGCCTTCCTTCGCGAGTGCGTCCGGCTCCGCCGGGGAATGCGGCGCCCCGGCGGTCACATGCGCGCCGTGAGCGGCGAGGGCGTGCGCCGCCGCAAGGCTGATGCCGCCGCTCGCCCCGGTGGCGAGGGCGTTCTGGCCCGTGAGATCGATCTTCATCGTGCATATAAGCACTACGGTTGCCGCCTGCCATTTGGCTTGGCTGGCCGTGGACCGTGTGGGGTCTCGGCGCGGCAGCTTTCCGCCGCCGGTCAGCTGTATCCCGCGGCCTGGATGCGGTACAGGTCGGCGTACCGGCCGCCGCGCGCGAGCAGTTCCTCGTGGCGGCCGGCCTCCGCGACGCGGGCGCCGTCGAGAACCACGATGAGGTCGGCCATGCGGACCGTGCTGAACCGGTGTGACACCAGGATGGTCACGCTCCCGCTGCGCCGCGCTTCCCGCGCCGTGGCCGCGTAGCGCTCGAAGAGCTGGTGCTCGGTCTCGGCGTCGAGCGCCGCCGTCGGCTCGTCGAGCGCCACGAGCAGGGGCTTGTCCCGCATGAAGCCGCGGGCCAGGGCGAGCTTCTGCCACTGGCCGTAGGAAACGTCGACGCCCTCGTGCCAGGAAGGACCGAGCTGAGTGCGCAGGCCGGCCGGGAGCGCGTCGACGACGTCACCGGCCCCGGCCCGCTCCGCGGCGCTGACCAGCGCGGGCTCGTCGTCGAGGCGCGGCAGGTCGCCGACGCCGATCGCGACACCCGCGCGGAACTCGAAGCGGAAGAAGTCCTGGAACGCGCCGGCCAGCCGTTCCCGCCAGCGCGTGGTGTCGATGCGGGCCAGGTCGGTGCCATCGACGAGAATCCGCCCGGCGGCGGGGGAGTAGAGCTTGGCAAGCAGCTTGACCAGCGTGGACTTGCCCGCACCGTTCTCGCCAACGATCGCGACCACCGACCCGGCGGGGATGAACAGGTTCACGTCGTCGAGCGCCGGCCGGTCGGCCCCCGGATAGCGGAACGTGACGCGCTCCAGCCGGATGCCTTCGGTGAGCGTGTCGGGCGCGGGCAGGTCCGCGCGCTGCACGGCCGCGCCCGCGTAGTCTTCAAGCCACGCGAGCCGCTGCGCCCCGTCCATCCAGGTGCCGCGCAGGAAGCCGATCTCGCTCACCGTGGCGTTGAGATAGGAGGACAGCCGGGAGCCGGCGGTCAGCACCAGGATCGCACCGGCGGCCGACGCGTGCGGGCCGGCGGCAACCAGGGCGATCGCCCCGACGTAGCCGAGCGCGAAGACCGCCCAGCCGCCCGCGTACCAGGCGGCCGACCGGGACCTGGCGGCGGCCACCGGCCCGTACCAGCGCTCCCACGCGGCCCGGCGCCGGCCTGCCAGCGCTTCACCGACGCCGAGCACCCGAAGCTCCCTGCCGGGTGAGGCGGTTGTGGACAGCGCGTACAGGTGCGTGGCGAGCCGGGTCGACTGCGCTCCGCGCTCCTGGGCGACGCGCTCGACGGCCGGGCGCCAGGAGGTGGCCGCCACCGTCGGGATGGCGAACAAGACCAGCGCGATCAGCACCGGGTTCACCGTGGCGAGCAGCGCCACGGTGATGGCAAGCCGGACGAGCCAGCCGACCGTGGCGAAGACCGACATGTACATGTGGTCGAGCGTGTAGGTCTCCTCGCGCAGCACGGACAGCCGGTCCAGGTACTCCGGCCGTTCCTGGTGCGCGATCGTGCCGATGGTCGCTTGCAGCCTGGCCACGTGCGACTCCAGGGCGATCGTGACCTTGTCGCGGAAGCGGCGCTGTATCCGGGTGGACACCGTCGTGAGCAGCCAGGTCGCCGCGGCCGAGACCGCAAGGGCGATGACCGCGAACCGCAGCAGGCCGCTCTGGTGCTCGAGCAGCCCCTCGCCGAGCAGCTTGAACCAGTAGGCGAGCAGCGCGTCGGGCACCGCGGCGACCAGGGCGAGGACGAAGGCGATGCCCATCAGCGCCGGCTCGTACCTGAAGCCAAGCAGGCACAGCCGCCACATCGACCGCACCGCGGGCGGCAGCGGGCCCACCGCGCCGGCGCCGGTGCCCGCGGGCTCAGGAGAGGACATCGAAGGTCACCTCTTCCTCGCCTTCCTCGGGTGTACCCGCGGCGAACCGTTCCGCCTGGAGTGAGAACATCCGCCAGTAGCGCCCGCGCAGCGCCATCAGCTCGTCGTGGGAGCCGATCTCGACAACGGCACCGTCGGCGACGACCGCGATCCGGTCGACGTGCCTGACGGTGTTGAACCGGTGCGAGATGAGGATCGTCGTGCACGACCGGGTGGCGGCCAGGATGCGCTCGAAGATCTCCGTCTCGCCGCGGACGTCGAGTTGGGCCGTCGGCTCGTCGAGCAGCACGAGCCCGGCACCAAGCCGGACGGCGGCGAGGGCCCGGGCGAGCGCGACCCGCTGCCACTGCCCGCCGGACAGCTCGGTGCCGCCCGGGTAACCCTTGGCCAGCGGCGTATCCAGACCAGCGAGTTCGGTGGCCCCGGCGTCGGCGAGCGCGGCGTTGATGGCGTCGTCGAGTCCCTGGCCGCCCGCGCCGGCCACGGTCGCTCGCGGTGCCACGTTTTCCCTGAGGGTCAGCTCGAACCGGACGAAGTCCTGAAACACCGCGGCGACCTGGCGCCGCCACGCTGCCAGGTCGAGGTCGCGCAGGTCGGTGCCGTCGATCTCGATCGCGCCCGACTGCGGGTCATAGAGTCGGCACAGCAGCTTGGCCAGGGTCGTCTTGCCCGCGCCGTTCTGGCCGACGATGGCGAGCGAGGTCCCCGCCGGGATCTCCAAGGTAAGCCGGTCAAGCACGGGCCGGCCCGGGCTGGCGGGGTAGGCGAAGGTCACGTCGCGGAACGTGACCTGGCGG
>Ga0335075_10002012_pt1 | contig 33019 bp, 27 predicted proteins | sample Lox_Sample_24_FD_206723 | JGI IMG/M metagenome (GOLD analysis project Ga0335075, IMG submission 206723) | Soil microbial communities from Loxahatchee National Wildlife Refuge, Florida, United States - Lox_Sample_2.4 | ecosystem: Environmental > Terrestrial > Soil > Wetlands | place: USA...
CCCGGAGGATGTCGCGCACCCGGACGAGCTCGTCCTCGAACTTGCTCCGAAGCGTCTCGATGTCCTCTTCCTTCTCGAAGTGCGTGAAGATCCGACCCGGCAGGAACAGTCGCGCGCTGCGGCCGGGAACAGGCAGGCCAAGGCTTGCCAGGTAGTGCAGCTGGCCGAAGGCCCGTGCGAAAGTCGTCTTGCCGCCGTTGTTCGGGCCGCTGACCACCAGCACGCGCTCCGGCCCGGTCAGACGGAAGTCGTTGACGACCACGGTGCCACCGGGCGCCAGCTTGTCCGCCAGCGCGATGTCGAAAGCGCCCTCGACCGTGGTCTCCTTGGAGCCCGTCGATACCTCGGGATAGCAGAATGACAGGCCGGCCTGCTTGCAGCGGCCGATCAGCTCCAGGTAGGTGAGGTAGAACTGCACCTCCCGATCGAATCGCCCGATCACCGGGTCCAGGTAGCCGGCGTGGCGGGCGCAGTACCCTTCCAGCGCCTCGAACTCGGCGGGGTACAGTCGCGCCACGAAGCCGACGATCTGGGCCTCGACATGGTCCATCTCCGCGTAGCTGGGAAACTGAACCAGGTAGCTCTTGGCCGCGCCCTGCGCGAATCTGGCGAAGGTCGCCTCCACCTCGGCGCCGTAGTCCGGCTCGCCGCCGTAGCGGCTGACCGTGATCCGCGGCCCTTGGATCCTCAGCGCGTACCGGATCCGCGCCAGCGCGTCCTTCAGCGCCTTCGTCTGCGCGGCCAGTGAGGTGAAGTGCTCCGAGCCGACGTACTCGGCGAGGTAGCGGTCGAACCGGTTGAAGCCGCGCGAGGCCGCCTCGCCCGAGGCGAGCCCCTCGGCCAAGTCGCGCACCGCCTGGCAGTAGATCTCGACCGCATCCAGGAACCAGCCCTGCTTCTGCAGCTTGTAGCGGAGTTTGCCCGCCTGCTCGAGGTGCTGCCGCATGCGCCGCATCGCCTCCGCGAACCCGCTGACCGGACCGAAGATGCCTGGTTTCTCAAGGTCGCGCAGCGCCTCGTGCCGGTACGCGACCGCGTCGGCATCGTGCAGCGGCGTGCAGAACAGCGGCACCAGGTCGTACTGCTCGCGCCCCGCGGTCATCGACTTCAGGACCTGATCAAGGTTCAGGTCACCGAAGAAGCCCGGCACCTGCGCTGCGGGGTCTTCCCGGAGCCGTTCGAACAGGATGCTGTCGAAGCCCGCCGCCGCGGCCTCCTGGCGCGTCCCCGCGCTGGCTGAGGCACCATTGGGGGAGATCGGCGAGTTGTGCCCACGGAGTTCAGGAGTCATTATCAGCTTCCACCGGTACGAGTGCGGTAGAAGCCATTAGCCGTTGCGGCAGTTTTAGGCGGGCTTCATCGCCTATCAAAATTCTACCGGGGCTGCGAAGCGCCAAACCTGGCGGGTTCGCCGGGCCGCGCCTAGTCGTCGCCAGTCAGCCGAGCGCAGGCGCCGAAAAGGCGGAGATCCGCGCAGACCAGTGCCTGCCGTTCGAACGACTCGGCGTCGCCTTTTGACAGCGAGTCCCAGCACAGCCGGTCCGCCACAGCCAGGGCCCGTGCCAGCTCGTTGCCGAGTCTCTCCGCCGGGGCGTCTTCTACCTGGCGTCGCAGCTGCGCCAAATCATCGACGGCCCCGGCGCTGACGGCCTGCAGCTGCTCCAGCCGGACCGACAGCTCGCCCGCGAGATGTTCCCAGATCATCGCCCCTCCCAGAGGATGTGCCGGGTAGGGACCGTTGGCTGGACGCGTTCGACGGCGGGCCCCTCCGCCGTCTTCCACGCTAGCGCTGGCACACGCGACAGCGGAACCCTGACGCCAGGCAATCACCGGCCGGCAGGCGTCCTGCGCACGAGATCGAGCTTCGGGCACTAGGTCGGGGCTCTAGGCCACGCCGGGCCGATAGAGTCGCAGCCGCTATCCGCTGAGGATCACGGGCGTAGACGTCGGGAATAGCGGCGCTGAAGGTCAGCTTGTGGACGTCTCCTCTGCGGTGACTGGTTGCGTACGGCAGATTGCCGGCCGCCGGTGACCAGCCCCACACAGCGCGGGGATTCCGGCCGCCAGGAAGATCTGATATCATTTTTCACGCGATGAGGCTCGCGTAATTCCTGTGATAAGTGCATCTCACGGGCTGATGGCCTCTACCACGCCGGCGTCATAGACGCCACAGGCAGGTGGAGGCCTTTATGCTGTGTACTCACGTGCAGATCCCCGAAATGACGTGTGCCCGATCATGTCACAGGGCTTTCTCGTCTCACAGGCCCGCGAGGCACCGAGGGGACCGGCGATGAGCCTGAGCGCGTGGGAGCAGCGACGCCTCGACTCGATAAAAGACGAGCTCGCCGGGTCCGACTCCGAACTGACGCGGCTACTCGCGGCGTTCAACCTCCTGACCTCGGATCAGAAGATGCCTGCCAGGGAAAGGATCTGGGTAAGCCCGAGACTGGCTCACCATCGACGTCGCAGCCCCCGGTCCCTCCCACGTTCGCAGCGGGTCGTGCTAGCTCTGTGGCTGCTGACGACTGTCACGCTGGTGGGAGTCGTACTGACGCTCACCCTAGGCAATAGCACACCCAATACGTGCGCAGACACGGTGGCGGTGCTCTGCGGCGGTCCGGCTGCCGGGCACAGCGCAACCCCTCCCGCGCACAGCGCAGACACCGGCCGCTCGTCCCAGCAAGCAGTAAGCATCCCCCAAGCTGGGCCGTAACCATCGACGAGGGCCCTCTCACAGCGCGTACGTCCTCATCAGCGTGGTAGCCGGCCTCGCCGCGGCTCCAGCGGGTGTCGCCCTTGCGCGCGCGGCGTGGACGTTATCCGGAACATCGAGTCGCTGGCTTCCCCGAAGCTGCCGCTCAGCAAACGGGACTCGCACCGCCGCCCCGCCCGAGCGCACCCGCAGGCTGGCCGAGCGCACCCGCGCGCGGTACACCGCCGTGCATGAGCGCCTCGCCCGCGGGCTCTCCCGCGCCGCAGTCTCGCGGGAGCTGAACCTCGACATCCAGACGGTGCGGCGCTTCGCGAACGCCGCCTGCGCGGAGGAACTGCTCGGCAAGGCCGAGCACCGCGCCACCAAGCTCGACCCCTACCTCGACCTGGTCAACAAGCGCTGGAACGAGGGCGTGACGAACGTCGGCGGTGAACCCCGCGTCGGAGGACGCTCACGCAGTTTTACCGGCGCTAGGGCTGGGATCACCGGCCTGCGCCGCGAGCTGGAGTCATGGGCGCGCACAACCGCCGTCCGCGAAGCTGAGCAAGCTTACCTACAGCGGCTGAAGCGCGAAGACTGCGAAGGCGCCGATGAGGATGAAGGGCCCGAGCGGAAGCTGGCTGCCCCGGCCTGCACGGTGCGTGGCTATCAGCACGGCGCCGTAAACGGCGGCCAATGCGAAGCCCCCGAAAGTTCCGGCGAACAACGCATGCCAGCCGACCCAGCCGAGCGCGAGGCCAATGCTGGCCGCTAGTTTTGCGTCTCCGAGGCCCATTTCTCCCGGTCTGATTAGCCACAGGAGGAGGTAGAAGCCGGCGAGGGCGGTGGCGCCAATGGCGGCGCGGGCGAGGTGGCCGGGGTGGTGCCCGGTCAGCGCGGCCGCGGTCAGGAGGGCGAGCGTGCCGGTGAAGGCTGCGGCGGTAAGCAGGTCCGGGAGACGGCGCACGGCAATGTCGGTGAAGGCGAGGGGGACGGCGACCAGGATCAGCCAGGCCAGTGCCGCCAGCTCCAGCACCGATGTAGCGCAGGCGGCGGCGACGGCGAGCGCGAGCCCGGCCGCGGCCTCGGCTGCCAGCGGGTACGGCCCTATCCGAGTCCGGCAAGCGGGGCACCGCCCGGTGACGGGCAGCACCCAGAGCCGCTCCCAGCCGCCGTGCAGTGCCCGCGCCGAGCAGGCTGGGCAGGTGGCGCGGGGCGGCTGCCCGGCTTCGGTGCTGAACGCGAAGGCGACGGCCCGGATCGGCGGGCCGGCGAGCAGGCCGGCAGCCGCTCCGGCGACGACCCAGGGCAGCGTCACTCCCCGTCCTCGCCACGGCGTGGCCGGCAGGCACAGCGCCGACCCAGGTGGCCGGTGCCGCCGATCCGGATGGCGTTCATCTCGCGGCCGGGGTCCACGCATTTACTATGCACCAGGCGACGGCCCGGCGCCCGCTGCGCGGGCCGGCCGGCCCGGGGAACCCGGAGGTTCCCGCACGACGGCTGGCCCCCGGACTTCGGGGGGATGTTTGAGCGGCCGACGTCGGGTGCGGGCGCTGAGCTGCCGGAGGCGGGTCCGGGGCGCCGGCCGCCGTTCTTCGGCCGTGTGCGGATGACGGCTGGGGTGATCCCGGGCGATCCGGCCTGTCACTGCCCGTCGGTGGTGGGCTACGAGCCGAGCCAGGCCCACCCGGGCGCGTACGGGTTCTCGCCATCAGGGACGTCGGCTGTAGCGAGCCACAGGTACGAGCCGTCGTGCTGCTGCCCGGCCGCGGTCTCGTCGAGACCGTAAAGCTCGGACAGGTCAGCGCTGAACGGGACGGTCACGCACCCAAGCGCGGCGCGCAGCGGGTAGGCGGGCTGGTAGGCGATCCGGACCTGGGCGCCGCCGCCCAGATCCTCGCGCGCTGCGGCGGCCGCCTCGATCAGCTCATCGATCGTCATCGCGGGCCATCCCTCGCTTCGGGGGTGCGCCCGCTGACCCGGGACCAGACGGCGTGATCGCGGCTTCGATCGCGGCGGTGATCACGGGCCCCGGGGTGCCGGGGCTGAAGACGGCCTCGTACAGGCAGCCGCCGCGCGGTGCCAGGCAGTACAGCAGGGTGGTCTCGCCCGGCTCGTGTCGGACGCGGACGGTCTGCTGCCCGGTGTCCCGGTCGAGCCAGGCTCCTTCTGCCACGGGCGCGAACCCGTGCTCGAGCAGGTACTCCAGGAGCAGATGGGAGCGGCGGCTGTCGGTCGTCATCGTGGTTGCCTTCCGGTCGGGCGGGTTTTCGGGGCGGCCGTGCCGGCCGGATTGCGGGCGGTGCCCGCCGCGCGGCGGCGGCCGGGCTCGGGGCCGGCCTGGCCGGCGGGTCGGATGAGGGCGGCGACGTCCTCGGCGGAGCGCCGCGCGAGTTCGGGCAGCACGCTGGTGTAGGTGTCGGCGGCGATGGTGATGGACGACAGGCCGAGGGTTTCCTGGACGACCTTCATGTCGTGGCCGGCGGCCAGCAGCAGGGTCGCGGCGCCGTGGCGCAGGTCGTGGAGCCGGATGGGCGGCAGTCCGGCGAGGTAGGCGAGCATGTGGAAGGCGTCAGTGACGGCGGCGGGGTGCAGCGGGGCGCCCAGCTCGTCGGTGAACTCGAAGCCGCTGTCGGCCCAGGCGTCCCCGGCTGTTTCCTTTTCTTTGTCCTGCTCCTGCCGCCACTGGGCGAGGTCGGTGACGGTTTGCTTGTCGAGGGCGACAGTGCGCTCGCCGGCGTCGGACTTGGGGGCGCCCTGGACGGGGTCCCAGCCGAGCTGGGTGATCTGCCAGCGGATCGTGGACAGGGCCGCGCGCAGGTCGGTGTCGGGGCGGCGCAGCCCGCAGCCCTCGCCGCGGCGCAGGCCCCGGGTGGCGATCAGCCGCCACAGGGCGTGCAGCCGGTGCCGGCGGCCCGCTTCGAGGAAGACCACGGTCTGGGCGGGGGTCCAGACCATGACGGGAGACGGGCGCGGGACGGAGATCCAGAGGTCGATCGGGCTGACCCGGCCGCCGGCGGCGCGGGCGGCGGCCAGCGCCGCGTCGAAGTCCTTCTGCCAGGCGCGGACCCGCTCGTCGGTCCAGACCAGGGCCTTGGGCCGGTTGCCGGGCGGCAGCTCGACGAGGGAGGCGACGTTGGCGGGCAGCGCGCCGGGGTGCTGTTTCATGTAGGCGCTGATGGCCGAGCGGAGGGTGGCGCGGATCCGCTGGCAGGTGGCGGGGCCGATCCGGCGGCGCCCCTTGACGGCGGCGCGGGCGGCGGGTCTGGCGGAGGCGCGGGCGGCGGCGATGGCATCGTTGAGTTCCTCGATGTGGTCGAACATCGAGGAGATGTCGGTGACCCGGAGCCGGTCGATGCGGATGTGCCCGAGGCAGGGCTTGAGGTAGAGCCTGATGTGGCCGGCGTAGCTGCGGGCGGTGCCGGGGCGCAGGCCTTTCTTGGCGGCCAGCCACTGCTCGAGCCATTCCCCGGTGGCGGGCGGCTTGACGGCGGGGTCGTGGCCGCCGCCGACCGCCTTGCGGACCCGGATGGGGTCGGGGAGTTCGCCGTTGTCGCGCATGGCGGCGGTGATGGCGTCGGCGATCCGGATGGCCGTCTGCGGGTCGTCCGGCGGCGCGATCGCGAGCAGTTCCCGTGCCTGGCCCAGTTCGCTCTCGGCGCTGGTCTTGGTGTCGAAGCCGCCCTTGCGCAGCGGGGCGCGGCGGGCGCCGTCGGCGTGCGGCGGGAGCTCGAGCTGGTAGTGCCAGGTCCCGTGGTCGGGGTTCCATCCTCTGCCGCGCCGCAGCCTGGGGCATTGGCGGCCGAGCGGCCGGCCGGTGGCGGCGTCGCGGCAGCCGCACCGCTTGAACGTGCTCCCTGCGCTCACGAGTTCTCCTTCGGTTCACAGGCGGCGCCTGCCTGGGCGCCGCGGTAAAGGCTGCGCGATCAGCGCAGCGCGCGGGCACGCCGCCGGCCGGCTGGGCGGGCCGGCGGAATCCGCTGGTGTGCATCGACGCGTCGCTCGCACGCGGGTGTCAAGGCGGGCGGACCGGGTGGGCCGGGGCCGGGACAGGGAGGCCGAGAACGGCCAGGAGCCCGGCGGTGGGGACCCTCCAGGTCCGGCCGGACCGGATGACCGGGCAGGGGAACTGCCCGGCGCGGGCGAGTTCGTAGGCGCTGGTGCGGCCGATGCCCAGGGCCCGCCCGGCGGTGACCAGGTCGGTGACGGCGGGCAGCTCCGCGATCTCGGCGATGGTCAGCGCCCGTGTCACCATGGCCGCCGCTCCTCGCCCCGGCCCCCGGTGGCGGGGCGAGGGCGGCGCGCGCCCCGGGCGGCGGCCGGCGGCGCGGGCCTGCCGCCCGGTGCGACGCTGGCCGTATCACGGGCCGGGCAGGCGGCCCGGCTGGCCTGCCGCCCGGGACCGGCAGCATGAACGCTCGACTCCCCGCGCGGTGTCAAGTCGGCCGTGCCTGTCCGGCCGCAGGCGCGCTCAGCGACCGGCCGGCGCGCGCCGGTTCCGTCGTCGCGCCCGGGGCGCTGCGGGCGGCGGTGCGGCCCGGACGGCGCCGTGACGGCCCGGGCCCGGGTCGTCCCGGGACCGGGCCGAACGGGCGCGCTGCGGGGCGGACAGGGCCGGTTCACGCGGCGGCCCGCGAGCCGCCGGGGGCGACGGCGACGTCGATGAGGAGCCGGAGCGCGGCGGCGGCCTGCTGGGGGACGACGCCGTTGCCGATGATCTTGAGCTGGTGGGTGCGGGGGATGCCGGGCAGCCCGGTCACGAACCCAGGGGCCAGGCCCATCCACTCGGCGAACGCGGCCGACAGCCGCGGCCGGCTCGACGGCCCCGGCTCGGCGGGCAACGGCGCGGGGTATCCCAGGACGCGCTCCCAGCGGCGGATCGCGGGCTCGTACTCGCCCCACGCGACCGAGGCCGGGCCGGCTGGGAGCGCCGGGCTCAGGGCGGTGGCTGCGACGTCGAGGCCGCACCCGCTCTGGTGCCCGTTGCCGGGCCGGCCGCCGCGCCGGCCGTGGCCGTTCGGCGAGCAGCCGGTGTCCGGTGTCGGCAGCAGGGCGATCGCGATCGGCAGCGGGGTCCCGATGCCGTTGCCGTTACGGCCGGGCTTCTTCTGCCGGTCCCGCCGCGCCATCCAGGACCCGGTCGACTCCCCGTCGTTGAAGTTCCCGGCAGCCGGCGTCGGCAGCAGCCGCGAGCCTGGCGGCTGTCCCGGGCCGGACGGCCACACTGAGGAGGCGGTCGCGGCGGTGCGGGGCTCCGGCGTAGGAAGCGCGAAGGCAGACCCATTGCGCGTCATACCCGAGCGCGGCCAGGTCGCCGAGGACTTTGCCGAGGCCCCGCGTCCGGAGGGCGGCGACGTTCTCCAGGTAGACGTAGCTCGGTCGAAGGCGGCGAAGACCGTGGGCGATGTGCAGCCAGAGGCCACTGCGGGTCCCTTCCGTGATGCCGGCCCCGGGACCGGCGTAGCTGATGTCCTGGCACGGCCACCCGGCGGTGACCAGGTCGACGGGCGGCACGGCCGGCCAGTCGAGGGCGGTGACGTCGCCGAGGTTGGGCACGCCGGGCCAGCGGCGTTCTAGGACGGCGGCGGCGTGGCGGTCGGTCTCGGCGCACCAGGCGAGCCGGGCGCCGGTCACGGCCATCACAGCGAGGTCCAGGCCGCCGTAGCCGGTGCACAGACTCCCGGCGGTCAGCGGCCCGGCGGGCGGAGCGGCCGCCGGGCGGTCTGCTGGCGGGGTGCTCACGCGGCCGGGTCCCCGTGCCCGCCGGTGGCGGCCGGGCCGTCCGGCTGCGGAGGGCGGGCGGGCGACTGGCCTTCCGGCTTGACGAAGGTGAGGACGTCCTCGTGGATGATCAGGTGGAAGGGCTCGCCGCGGCGGCGGGCCTTGCGGAGGTTGTCGAGCTGGAAGAACGACGGGCGGGCGATGAGCCGCCCGTCGCGCAGCCCGGCGATCAGGGCGGCGTGCCGGGCGACCGGGACCAGGCCGGCGCGCTCGCCGGCGGTGATGACGGCGGCGGGCAGGTCGACCAGCTCGCCGCGCTCGCGCCAGGGGCGGGCGGTGACCACGGCCGTCCCGCCGGGGCGCAGCAGCACGGCGCAGCCGGCCAGGATCTGGGTGAACCCGGCGAGCAGCTCGTCCAGGTTCTGGCTGGCGAGGTTGGCCGGGTCGTGGCCGTAGCGGTTGTCGTACTTGCGGACGCCTCCCTGGCTGCCGCGCCGCCGCTCGGCCTTGACCTGCCCGTGGACGGACGGGCCGTACGGGGGCGAGGTGATGACCAGCGCGGCCCGCCCGGAGGCGGCGGGCGGGAGCAGCGCGGGCAGCTGGCGGGCGTCGCCGCGGATCACCTCGGCGGATCCCGTCGCGCCCTGGCGGCGGGCGAGGGCGACGTTGGCGGCGGCGAGCGCGGCCCAGCGATCCTCGTACTCGACGCCGAGGGCGTCCCGGCCGAGGTGAACCGCCTCGACCAGGGTGGTGCCGATGCCGCACATCGGGTCGGCGACCAGGTCGCCGGGCTCGGTGTAGCGGGCGATCGCGGTGGCGGCGATAGCGGGCAGCATCTTGGCCGGGTGCGCCATCGACTCGGGCAGGTACCGGCCGCGCCGCTGTGCGCGGGCGTCATGCTGGGCGGTCGGCCACACCGACAGTCGCTGGCCCTGGCCGGGCTCGAGGCGGAAATCGGGGCCGGGGCGGGGGTTCGCGGTGGTCACAGGCGGGGTCCTCCAGACTGGGCGGGACCGGCGGGGCGGCCGGGCTTGGTGAAGACCAGGAGGTCGTCGTGGACGCCCCCGCCGCCGGGGGCGGCGGGGGCGAGGCGGTCGCCTTCGATGGCGGCGCGGAGCAGGACGATGTGCTGGGCGTAGACCAGGCCGGCGGCGCGGGCGATGGCCACGACGCTCCCGGCGGTGTCGGCGAGCGCCCCGTCGGCGGCGGCGGGGCCGGCGATGGCGACGGCCAGGACGCCGCCGCGGCGCAGCGCCCGCTCGCAGGCGGCGAGCGGCGGCCCGGGGTCCGGATCGCCGCCCGGGCCTTCGGGCGGCCGGGCGCAGCAGCCCGGGCCGTGGCAGACGACGAGGGCGAGGGCGGCCGTCCCCGCGGCGGGGTCGCCGGGGGGCGGCAGCGCCGCCGGGTCCCCGGAGCGCGCGGCGGAAGGCCGGGCGGCGGCGAGGGTCAGGACGGGCCGGCCGGCGGCGGCCGCGGTCTCGGCGACCGTCGGCGGGCCGCCGGCGTCGGCGACCACGTCGCCGGGGCGGGTGAACGCGTCGATGATCCGCCGGGCGGCTTCCGGGGTGAGCGGCCCGCCGCACGGCGGGCCGTCCGGGGCGGCCGGCGCGGGAAGGCCGGGCCAGACGCTCAGCGGAACGCCGGGGCCGTTGCCGCCGGCCGCGAGGCTCCCGGCCGCTGCGATCTCGGGTGCCGGGGCGGCCGGCCGGCCGTCCTCGAATGGGTTGTAGGGCGGTGTCATGGCGGCTAGTCCCGCGTGCCGCCGCTTTTCGCGCTGACACTACATAAATCGGGTTTCCGAGGCCTTTTTAGGACCGCGCGCTGGAGAAATTTCGCAGAGACGTGAATTACCGGGGAAAACTCGCCGGAAAATTTTCCCGGGCTTTTCGGGCGGCGCCCGCGGCCCTTAGCACACGCCTTGTACTTGGCATGTACCGCCGATGCACCTCGCCGCAGCGGCGCAGGTCAGCGCCCGAATGTACCCGGCCGGCGGGTGGCTCGCGGCGGGCGGACCGCAGGCGGGGCCGGGGGCAGGTACACGCCAGGTACACGGCAGGTACAAGCCGGGTGCACGGCAGGCCGGCGGGCGGTGCATCGCAGGTACACGCCAGGTAGATCGCGGATGGCTGGATGGTGCTTCGTCCCCGACCCGCCTCGCTCACCTGGAGCTTCACATGGATGACCAGACCGCCCCTGAGCCGTTCGACGCCGCCGAGACCGCGTTCCGGCTGCTGTGCGCCGGCCCGCAGCCGCTCGCGCTGCGCGCCGCCGAGGTCGCGGCCGGCCTGCCGGACCGGCCGGTGCCGCTGGACGAGCTGCGGACGGTGCTGCTGCACCCGTCGGCCAGCGCCGCCGCCCGCAACGCGGTGTGGGCCGAGCTGGTCCGCCGCGCCCTCTCCGGCGGCCCGGCCTGGATGGTCGCCCTGGTGGGGATCGCGATGCCGGGCCTGCGCCGCGCGGCCGGCAGCCTGGCCGAAGCCTGGCACGGCGAGGCCGCCGACCTGCAGTCGGAGATCCTGACCGGGTTCCTGGCCGCCGTCCGCGCCCTGGACCCCGATGACCTGGAGTCCGTCCCGCTGGCGTCCCGGCTGTGCTGGGCCGGGTGGCGGGCCGGGCGGAAGATGGCCTTCGCCGACGCCGCCCACGCCGCCCGCCGCCGGGACCTCGCGGACTGGGCCGAACGCCCGGGCCTGCCCTGGGGGCACCCCGACTTCGTGCTCGCCGCCGCCGTCCGCGAGGGCATCCTCAGCCGCCAGGACGCGGCGATGATCGGCCGGAACCGGCTCGAGGGCGTCCCGCTGAGGCAGATCGCGGCCGAGGCCGGGCTCGACCTTTCCGGCCTGAACAGGCGGCGGAAAAAGGCCGAGAAAGCCATCGCCGACGCCATCGCGAACGGATTTTCCGCGGACTAATTCCGGTGCCGCCGTCCTAAAAAGGCCCCGAAAACGCGATTTCTGTTAGTGCGAGGGTTTCCCGCCCCGGACGCAAATGCCCCGGGGCGGCCGGCCCGCCCGGCGGGGCGCCGCCGCGGCGCTGACAACCCGCCCCCGACTCCCCGCCCGAAGGAGGTCATCTCGCGCCCGCCGCGCGGGCCGCCCTCGCCCCCACGCCCGTTCCGGTTCCCGCAGGAGGCACCCGATCATGAAGCTCGCCAACCGTTCGACGGCCTGGCTCCGGCGCGCCCTCCGGCCGCCCGGCGGCCACGCCCTTCTCGCGGTCCCGCTGCTGGCGCCGTCGCTGGCGGCGGACTCGATCAGCCAGGTGATCAGCAACACCACGCTGTGGCTGGTCGGGATCCTGGCCGGGCTGGCCACCTTGTTCCTGACCCTGGCCGGGGTCCGCTACCTGATGGCGTCGGGCGACCCGGCCGAGGTCGAGAAGGCCAAGACCGCGCTGCGGTCCGCCGCGATCGGCTACGCCCTAGCCATCCTCGCCCCGGTCATCGTGGCCGTGCTGAAGTCCCTGGTCGGCGGATGAGCCTGACCCGCCGCCCCGGCCCGCCCCGCCCGCGCCGCCTGGCCGTCCTGCTCGCGGTCGGCGCCGTCCTGGCCGGCCTGGCGGTGCTCGCGGTCGCCGGGCACCCGGCGCGGGCCGCCGCGCCGGGCCGCCCGGGGGCGACCGTCCCGGCGGCGACGGCCGTGCTGGCCGCGTACTCCGCCCCCGCCCCCGCGGTCGTTCAGGCCGGGCGGGCGGCGGTGTCGCGGCCCGGGGCGCCGCCGGCGGAGGCGCTGTCGCTGCCGGGGCTGGGCGGCTGCGGGTTGCTCGACTTCTCCTGTGATGTCGGCAACGCGATCACGGGCTGGTTCGCGTCGCTGGTGCGGTCGGCGGTCAACCCGCTGCTGGCGCTGATCGGGCAGACCGCCCTGACGACCCCGCAGCCGGGCTCGGTCCCGGCGGTGCAGGCGCTGTGGGGCACCTCGCTCGGGGTCGCCGACGGCTGCTACGCGCTGCTGGTCCTGATCGGCGGGATCATCGTGATGAGCCACGAGACGTTGCAGACCTCCTACTCGGCCAAGGAGATCGCGCCCCGGGTCGTGCTCGGGTTCATCGGCGCGAACCTGTCGATGGTGCTGATGAGCCACGCGGTCGACCTCGCCAACGGCCTGTCGGCGGCGTTCACCGGCGGCGGCGTCGACCCGAAGACCGCCGCCCAGTCGCTGGTCGGCACGCTCGGCAACTCGATCTCCAACGGGGGGATCTTCCTGGTCCTGCTGGCCCTGGCCGGGGTCGTCCTCGCGCTGGTGCTGGCGCTGGTGTACGTGATCCGGCTGATGGCGGTGGTCCTGCTGGCCGCCGCCGCCCCGGTGTGCCTGGCGCTGTACGCGCTGCCGCAGACCTCCTGGGCGGCCCGCTGGTGGTGGCGGGCGCTGACCGCCGCCCTGGCCGTCCAGGTCGCCCAGGGCCTGGTGCTGACCGCCGCCGTGCAGGTGTTCTTCGCCCCCGGCTGGCTGGCCTGGGCCGGGGCCGGGAGCCTGGGGCAGCTGCTGGTCACCCTCTGCCTGCTGTGGATCGTGATGCGGATCCCGTTCTGGATCGCCCGCCCGGTCCTGACCCCGTTCGGCCGGTCGCCGCTGCGCAAGGCCGTCCGCTTCGCCGTCACCGCCGCGATCCTCTCCCGCGTCGCCCCGCTGCTGCGCCCCGCCGCCGGCGCCCGCCGCAAGCCGGCCGCCAGGACGGCCGGCCGCCGGACGGCCGGGACGGCGGGCAGCGCGGGCGCGGGCCGAACCAGCGCGCCCGGGGCCGCCGACGGCGGCTGGCGCTGGACCGCCGAACAGGCCCCTCGCCCCGCGCCGCGAACCGCGCCGGGGACGGTCCCGCCGGGCCGCCGTGCCGCGCTGCCGCCAGCGGCCCCGCCGCCACCGCCGTCGTCTGGGCCGGGAGGTTCCCGGCCCCCGTCCGGAAGCTGAGGTACACCAGTGAGCTACGAGGTTCCCGAGCCCGTCCCGGTCCCGGCCGACGTCGACATGCCCGACAAGGTGCTGGCCGGGCTGACCGTCCGGCAGACCGCGATCGCCGCCGTCGCGGCCGTGGTCATCTGGGTTGGGTGGCTGGCCGCCCGGCGGGTGATGCCGCTGGCCGCTTACGCCGCGCTGGCCGGCCCGGTCGCCGTCTTCGCGGTGGCGCTGATCACCGGGCAGCGCGACGGCCTTACCCTGGACCGGCTGCTGATGGCCGCCTGGCGTCAGCGGCGCTCCCCGCGCCGACTGGTCACCGCGCCCGAGGGCGTCCCGGCCCCGCCCGCCTGGGCGGCCCCGCCCGGCCTGCAGCCGCCGCCCCCGGCGGTGCTGGCGCCGCTGTGGCGGCGGATCGGCCCCGACGGGCTGATCGGCCTGGGGGCCGGCGGCGCCGCCGCCGTCGCGGCGGTGTCGACGGTGAACTTCGCGCTGCGCAGCCCGGCCGAGCAGGAAGCCCTGGCCGGCGCCTACGGGCGGTGGCTGAACTCGCTCACCGGCCCGGTCCAGATCCTCATCCGGGCCGGGCGGGCCGACCTGTCGGCCGCCGTCGCCGCGCTGCGCGAGGCGGCCCCCGGCCTGCCCCACCCGGCCCTGGAGCAGGCCGCGCTCGAGCACGCCGCGTTCCTGGAGGACCTGGCGGCCGAGCGGGACGTCCTGACCCGCCAGGCGCTGCTGGTCATCCGCGAGCCCGCCCACGGCACGAGCCGGGCCGGCGGCGGAACCGCCGCCGGGCGGGCGCTGCAGCGGGCCGGGGAGGCCGCCCGGCTTCTGGCCGGCGCCGACCTCCAGGTCCAGCCGCTGGACGGCGGGCAGGTCACCGCGCTGCTGGCGTCCTGCGCCGACCCGGCCGCCCCGCCGCAGCCGCCCGGCCGGACGGTGCTGCCCGGCCAGCCCGTCACCGCCCCCGGGAGCGCGGCGTGAGCCCCCGGCCGCTGCGCCGGGCCGCCCGCCCCGACGGCCCGCCCGCCGAGGGCGTACCCGGCCCGGCCGACGTTGAGGTCGCCGCCCGGCACGTGCGAGCCGGGGACGACTGGTCGGCGACCCTCGCCGTCACCGGCTACCCGGCCGAGGTCAGCCCAGGCTGGCTCGAGCCGCTGCTGTCCTACCCGGGCCGCCTCGACGTGACGCTGCACATCGAGCCGATCCCGGCCGCGGTCGCCGCCGCCCGGCTGCGCCGCCAGCGCGCCCGCCTCGAGTCAGGGCGCCGGGCCGGGGCGGACCGGGGGCAGCTGGACGACCCGGACACCGAGGCCGCCGCCGACGACGCCCGCGAGCTGGCCTACCGGCTCGCCCGCGGCGAGGGCCGGCTGTTCCGCCTCGGCCTGTACCTCACCGTCCACGCCGGCAGCGAGGAAGACCTGGCCGCCGAGACACAGGCGGTGCGGGCGCTGGCCGCGTCCCTCCTGCTGACCGCGGTCCCGGCCACCTTCCGGTCGCTGCAGGGCTGGGCCACCACGCTGCCGGCCGGGTCCGACCAGCTGCTGCTGCGCCGCACCATGGACACCGCCGCGCTCGCCGCCAGCTTCCCGTTCACCAGCCCCGACCTGCCGCGCGACCCGGCCGCCCCGGCCGCGCTGCCCGGGGTGCTGTACGGGCTCAACACCGCCGGGCCGGGGCTGGTCGCCTGGGACCGGTGGGCGGCCGACAACCACAACTCCGTCACCCTCGCGGCCTCCGGCGCCGGCAAGTCCTACCTGGCCAAGCTGGAGATCCTCCGCAGCCTCTATCAGGGCACCGAGTGCTGGGTGATCGACCCCGAGGACGAGTACGCGCGGCTGGCCGGGGCGGCCGGCGGCGCCTACATCCACCTCGGCGCCCCCGGCGTCCACCTGAACCCGTTCGACCTGCCGGCCGCCGCCCGCGCCCGGCCCGACACCCTCACCCGACGCGCCCTGTTCATCCACACCGTCGTCAGCGTGCTGCTGCACGGCGAGCCGTCCCCGGCCGAGCGCGCCGCCCTGGACAAGGCGATCATGACCGCCTACCAGCAGGCCGGCATCAACGCCGACCCGCGGACCTGGGCGCGGCCCGCCCCGCTGCTGCCCGCCTTGTCGGCCGCGCTGCGCGCCGCGAAGACCGAGGCGGCGATCGCGCTGGCGGATCGGCTGGTCCCGTTCACCGAAGGTACCCACGTCGGCCTGTTCGCGGCCCCGACCACCACCCGCCCCGAGGGGCACCTGGTCGTCTTTAGCCTGCGCGACGTCCCGGACGAGCTGCGCCCGGCCGCGACGCTGATGGCCCTGGATGCCACCTGGCGGAAGGTCTCCGACCCGGCCCAGCGCCGCCGGCGACTGATCACCGTGGACGAGGCCTGGCTGCTGATGCGCGACCCCGAGGGCGCCAAGTTCCTGTACCGGCTCGCCAAGAGCGCCCGCAAGGCGTGGGCCGGGCTTGCCGCCGTCACCCAGGACGCCGAGGACGTCCTGTCCACCGACCTGGGCCGCGCTGTGATCGCGAACTCCGCCACCCAGATCCTGCTCCGCCAGGCCCCCCAGGCGATCGGCAAGGTGGCAGAGGAGTTCCGGCTGTCGGCCGGGGAGCGGCAGTTGCTGCTGTCTGCCCGCCGCGGCGAGGGCCTGCTCGCGGCCGGCCCGTCGGCCCGGGTCTCGTTCCAGGCCCTCGCGTCCCCGGCCGAGCACTACCTGTGCACCAGCGACCCGGCCGAGGTCGCCCGGATGGACGCCGCCCGGCCCGACGGCCCCGACCGGCCCGGCGGCGATCCCGACCCCGACGACGGAGAGGAGCTGCTGTGACATCCCGTCTTACCGCCGCCTCGTTTGCGGGCCCTCCGGGCGGCCCGGCCGGCCGGTACCTGGACAACCCTGGCGGCTCCACCGTCCACCTCCTCCGGGTGCTGCTGGCCGCCGTGGAGCACTGGGGGCCGGCCGCCGGGCCGCTGCTCGCCGTCGCCGTGGCCGCCGTGGTCGGCGGGCGGTCGTGGCTGCGCCGGCGGCAGCACGCCGCCTTCGCCGAGGCCGCCCGCCAGGTGACGATCCTGGCCCCGCCGCAGCCCGGTCCGGCCGGCGCGCAGGCGCTGTGGGCGCACCTGACCGGGCTGCTGCGCCCGCCCGCCGCCCGGCTGCTGGCCGGGCAGCCCCACCTTGGCTGGGAGTACGCTTGGGCCGGGGGCGACGCCGCGGGGATGAGCATCCGCCTGTGGGTGCCCGGCACCCTCCCGCCCGGCCTGCTCGAGCGCGCGATCGAGGCGGCCTGGCCTGGCGCGCACACCGTCACCGCCCCGGCCGGGCCGCCGCTGCCGCCCGGGGCCGTGGTCGCCGGGGGGACGCTGCGGCTGGCCCGCCCCGACGTCCTGCCCTTGTCAACCAGTCACGACCCGGAGGCGCCGCTGCGGGCCCTCGCCGCCGCCGCGGCCGGCCTGGGCGACGGCGAGCACGCCGTCCTGCAGGTCCTGGCCCGGCCGGTGACCGGGGCGCGGCTCCGCAAGGCGCGCCGCGCCGCCCGCAAGCAGCGGGCCGGGCAGCCCGCCCGGCTCTCCTCCCGGTTGCTGGACCTGGTCAGCCCCGGAAGCTCCGGCGGCGGCCGCGGCCGATCTGGGTCGCGCCTTGATCCCGACCTGGCCGCTGAGATCCGCGAGACCACCGCCAAGCTCGCGGGCCCGCAGTGGGAGACCCTTATCCGCTACGCCGTCGCCACCACCGCCCCCGACGGGACCCGCGACGGCGCGGGCCGCTGGGAACGCAAGGCCGCCGAAGGCCGACGGCAGGCCCGGCTGCGCGGCCTGGCCCACTCCCTCGCCTCGTGCGCCGCGCTGCTGTCCGGCCGGAACTGGCTGGCTCGGCGCCGGCTGCGCCGCCCCGCCGCCGTGATCGCCTCCCGCTGGTTCCCCAAGGGCGACCTGCTGTCAGTGCCCGAGCTCGCGGCCCTCGCCCGGCTGCCCGCCGACCCGGCCCTGCCCGGCCTGGCCCGCGCCGGCGCCCGCGCCGTCCCCCCGCCGCCCGCCATCGCGCTGCCCGGCCCCGGCGTCCGCCCCCTCGGCGTCTCCGACACCGGCCAGCCCCGCCCGGTCGGCCTGTCCGTCGCCGACGCCCGCCACCACCTGCGCATCGTCGGCCCGACCGGGGTCGGCAAGACCACCATGATCGCCGGGCAGATCCTCGCCGACGCCGACGCCGGCCGCGGGGTCGTCTTCATCGACCCCAAGGGCGACGCCGTCACCGACCTGCTCGGCCGCCTCCCCGAGCAGGCGGCCGACCGGGTCGTGCTGTTCGACCCCGGCGACCGCAGCGCCCCGCCGTGCCTCAACGTGCTGCAAGGCGACGGATCCGGCACCGACACCGACATGATCGTGGACAACGTCACCGGGATCTTCCGACGCATCTTCGCCGGGTTCTGGGGACCCAGGACCGACGACATCTTCCGCGCCGCGACCCTGACCCTGCTCGCCTCCGTCCCCCCAGGGTCCGGGCTGGTCACCCTGGCCGACATCCCCCCGCTGCTCGGCGACGCCGCCTACCGCAAGCGGCTGACCGCCTCGGTCCGCGACCAGGTTCTGCGCGACTTCTGGGGCTGGTACGAGGAAATGTCCCCGGCGTCGCGGGCGGCGGCGGTCGGGCCGCTGATGAACAAGCTGCGGGCGTTCCTGCTCCGCAAGTTCGCCCACGCCGCGATCGCGGCCGGCCCGTCGACCTTCGACATGAGCCAGGTCCTCGACCACGGCGGCCTGTGCCTGGCCCGGCTGCCCAAGGGGATCCTCGGGGAGGAGACCGCGCAGCTGGTCGGGTCGTTCATCGTCGCCCGGACCTGGCAGGCCGCCGCCCGCCGCGCCCGCGTCCCCGAGCACGCTCGCTCTGATGCCGGCCTGTACGTCGATGAGTGCCAGAACTTCCTTAACCTGCCCTACCCGCTCGAGGACATGCTCGCCGAGGCCCGCGCCTACCGGCTCGCCGTGACCATGGCCCACCAGAACCTCGCCCAGCTCCCGCCCGACCTGCGCCAGGGCATCTCCGCCAACGCCCGCTCCCAGGTGATCTTCAGCGTCTCGCCCGAGGACGCCGCCGACCTTGAGCGCCACACCGCCCCCGTGCTCGGCGCCCACGACCTGTCCCATCTCGACGCCTACCAGGCCGCCGCCCGCCTCGTCGCCAATAGCGCCGAGCAGCCCGCCTTCACGTTCCGCACCCGGCCGCTCCCGCCGCCCGTCCCGGGCCGGGCCCGGCTGGTCCGGAGGACCGCCCGGGCCGCCCACGGCGGAGGTTCCGCCGTGGCGGCACCCACGCCCGCGACGGCCGGGGCCGACCCCCGGCTGCGCCGCCGACCCTGACCGCCACCCGCCTGAGGAGAACGCATATGCCCTCGTCGTCCGCCCGTCCCGGCCGCCGGCGCTCCGGCGGCCGGGTGGCCCGCAGCCCCGCCCTGGCCGCCGAGCTGTCCGCCCGGCTCACCGCCCGCGACCGGTGGCTGCTGCGCATGATCTGCGAGCACCGCGTCCTGACCACCGGCCAGGTCACCCAGCTCGCGTTCGGCACCACCCGCGCCGCCACCGCCCGGATGACCGTCCTGTACCAGTACCGGGCCGTCGACCGGTTCCAGCCGCTCGTCTCGGCAGGCTCGTCGCCGCTGCACTTCGTGCTGGACGAGTCCGGCGCGATGCTGCTCGCCGAGGAAGACGGCGTCACCACCGCCGCCCTCGGCTGGCGCCGCGACACCTCCCTGGCCATCGCCCTGTCGCCGCGCCTGGCCCACGACACCGGGGCGAACGGCTTCTTCACCGCCCTGGCCGCCGCCGCTCGCGCCAGCGGCGGGCGGGCCGCGCTGGAATGCTGGTGGGGCGAGCGGCGCTGCGCCTCGGCCTGGGGCGAGAGCGCCCGGCCCGACGGGTATGGCCGCTGGTCCGAGCAGGTGCCCGGGCAGCCGCCCGGCGTAGCCGACTTCTTCCTCGAGTACGACACCGGCACCGAGACCCTGGCCCGGGTGACCGCCAAGCTCGCCGGGTACGCCGCCCTCGCCGCCCGCACCGGCATCGCCACCCCCGTCCTGTTCTGGGTGCCCAGCCCGCGACGGGAGGCCGCGCTGCGCGCCCGGCTCGACGGCCCGCCCCCGCCCGGCATCCGCAACGCCTCCGCCGCCAGCCGGATCCCCGGCGTCCCCGTCGCGACCGGCACCCCCGGGACCAGCCCCGACGGCCCGCCCGGGGCGGCCTGGCTGCCCGCCGGCAGCCCCGGCCCCCGCCGGCGCCTCGCCCAGCTCGCCCCGCCCGGCAGCGCCCCCGCCGCCGGCAGCGCGCCCGGGGAGGCGCCCGCCTGGCACGCCGGCGGCCTGCCCTGGCAGCCGCCCAGCCCCGTGGCGCCCGCCTGGCACGCCCTGCCCGGCGCGCCCCGGCCCGGCCAGGGCAGCGATGACTAGCGTCGCCGCCCGCGCCTTCCGGGCCGCCGCGCTGCCGGCCGCCGCCCTGCTGTGCGGCGGCTGCGCCCTGCTCCCGCGCCCGGCGGCGGCCCCGGCGCCGGCCGGCACGACGACGGCCAGCGGCCCGGCCCGCGCTCGCGGCTGCGCGCCGCCCGGACCCCGGCCGACGGCCCCGGCCCCGTCGCCGGCGGCGGCGGCGCTGCTGCCGTTCGGCACGGCCCGGCTGCAGGCCGCCGCAGCCCTCGCGGGCCGGTTCACCGCCGCATGGGACTCCTGGTCCTGGCGGCAGCCCCCGGCCGCCTGGCTCGCCGCCCTGCAGCCGATGGCCGCCGCCTCGCTCGAGCCCGTCCTGGCCCAGGCCGCGGGCGACCGCGGCGCGCTCGCCGGGCGCGCCGCCGGCCGCCAGTCCGCCGTCGCGACCGTGACCGGGCTGCGGGTCGCGGACCTGACGCCCGGATCGGTCACCGTGACCGTAACCGCCGCCCAGGCCGTCACCACCAGCGGCGGCGTCAGCCGGTCCACGGTCGGCTGGGCGGTCACCCTGACCCCTGACGGCACCGGCTGGCTGGTGTGGGACATCGAGCCCGCCGGCGCCGGCAACTAGAAGGAGGCTCTCCCGTGACCGACTGCCCGGCCGCCGAGCGCGGATCGGCCACCGCCGCCGTCGCCGCCGCAGCCGCGCTGCTGCTCTTGCTGATCGCCGTCGTCGCCGGGGGGGTCGGCGGGATCACCGCGCAGGAGGCGTCCGCCTGCGCCGCCCAGCCCGCCGCCAGCGGCGCCGCCGCCGCCATCCCGGCGAGCTATCTCGCCGACTTCAAGAAGGCCGGGGCCCAGTACAACGTCCCGTGGACCGTCCTGGCCGCCATCGGCGAGGTCGAAAGCGGCTTCGGGCAAGACGACGGGCCCTCCAGCGCCGGGGCGCTCGGCCCCATGCAGTTGGAGCCGTCGACGTGGGCGCTGTACGGGGACGGCGGGAACATCATGAACCCGGCCGACGCGATCCCCGCCGCCGCCCGGCTCCTGGCCGCCAGCGGCGCGCCCGGCAACCTCCAGCTGGCCATCTTCGCCTACAACCACGCCAGCTGGTACGTCACCGAGGTCCTGAGCCTGGCCGCCCGCTACGCCGCCGACGGCGCCCAGCCCCTGTCCGCCGCCGGGAGCGCCGTCTGCGAGCAGGAAGACCTCGGGCTGCTGCCCGCCGGCGCCGCCGGGAAAATCCTCGCCTACGCCGAGGCCCAGCTCGGCAAGCCCTACATTTACGGCGCCACCGGGCCCGACGCCTACGACTGCTCGGGGCTGGCCATGATGGCCTACCGCGCCGCCGGGATCGCCATCCCCCGCACCGCCGCCGCCCAGTGGGACTGGGGCACCCAGATCCCCGCCAGCCAGGTCCAGCCGGGCGACCTCGTCTTCTTCTCCGGAGCCGACGGCACCCCGGCCGCCCCAGGGCACGTCGGCATCGTCCTGAACCCCGCCGCCCACACCATGATCAACGCCTACACCAGCGCTTTCCCCGTCGAAGAGGACACCTACGGGCTCCCCGACTCCAAGGGCGGCCTGTCGCCGGTCGTTGGCTTCACCCGCCCCGTAGGTCCCGAATAAAGATGTCCTTTTCCCAAAAGAGACGTCCGGAGCTTGTCCTTTAGGACATTTCCCTGAGAAAATCGGCGGCGAGCGCACTAGGCCGGTGAAGCCGCGGACTTGGCAGTCCGGGCATCCAGGGGATGATCCCAGCCGCCCGCTCTTACGGGCACTGAGTCTGCTTAAGCTGACATCAGGCGATGAGCGTTGTTAATGTTCAGCCTCTTGGACCATTTCCTCAAACCCGTAGGCTCCGCTTAGGAGAAGGTCGTCTATGAGGTTGAGCAGTTCCGCCCGGGAGCCAGGGTCCTCCGCCTGCGCGCAGGCTCTCAAGATCAGCTTGCCGATCTCTGGTGCGCGGGCCGCTGCTGCCGTCGTTATATTGCCCGCGTCGTGTCCCTGGGTATCAAGGAATCGCCTCGCGCACAGGATCACCAGGTCGTCGATTCGGTCGGGAGCGTACTGCAAGGTGATCAGCAACTGCGGGACCGCGTCTTCGAACGCAGGAGAGGCAATCAGCGCGGTCAGGACTGAGGCGAACGGCCGGAGGGACTGCCCGCGGAGCACACCAGCCACCTCGGCCGCCGTCTTCCGGACACCGTCGTCCTGGTCGCGGAAGAACTGTCCCAGCGATTCTGCGGCCTCGTTTGCGTTATCCGTGCGAGGAAGACGGCGAGCGCAGGTGAATGCCGCGCCTTTGCGGGTCGGGGCATCCTGTGTGCTGCGGGCACGTGCCAGCAGCGGGCCAAGGCCGAGTTCCAGTCCGGCAAAGGCCGCCATCTGGCCGCCCGCTTCACGGACTTCGGCATAGGCCGAGTTGAGCATGCGCGTGATCACGGGCTCGACGTCACCAGGCTCGCCGGGCGCAAGCCAGGTCATGAGATCCAGGGCGGTTCTGGTCGACAGAAGCCGGTCGTCAGTTGCGACGAGCTGGCGAAAGGCGCTGGCTGTCGAGGTTCTCGCGTGCCGGAGGCATGCAGTCAGCACATAGGCGACGCATGATCTGACTTCCACAGTGGGATCAGCCGCCAGCCGCCCGAGATGTGGGACGACCAATGCTGTCCGGCGGCCGTCGGCATCGCGCATGAGGATGTCGCCCAGTGTCACGGCGCAGTGACCGCGGGCACTGTTGAACCCGCACATCCAGATATCCCCCCCGAGAAGAGGGCCCCCGGCACGGGTCGGCAGCCATGCGTCCTCGGCGGGATCGAGGGAGTGCAGTGCTCTGTCCAGGATGATCTGGACAATGTCATCCGGTATGTCGCGATCCAGGTGCGGGCGAAGCGGCCACCCCAGCCACATGTCATATTCCTGGCTGCCCAGAGACGCGACGTGCCGGACGACGTCGAAGACGAGCGCGGGATCGATGCCGTCCTCGGCTCCGGCGAGGGCCTGGAGAATCGCGATGCCGTAGGCGGGGTTAGCTTGTTCGGTGATGCGAAGGGCGAGCCGGGCAAAGCGCCGAGGGTCGGCGGCTGCCTGCTCCTTGAGCACGGTACTCAGTTCATAGGCGCCGCCCCTACCTGTCTCGAAGTCAACGCGGTCACCGCTGTGCCTAGCCATCGCAGTAAGCCACTGGTCGTCGGTCATGTGCCTCGCGCCTGCCGGCGGTATCGGCGAGCCGATGCGGGCGACTTGCACGCCTCTGGGGGCGGGCGGCTCGGAAACTCCGAAGCGGCGCCGGAGTTCGCCGAGACGGCGCCTGCCAGCCTCAGATAGGCGCCTTTCAGTTATGCCGGACAGCAGGGTGAAAGACGTTAGGCCCGCGCGGTGCCTAGACTCCCAGGCCGGCCGCAGTTGGATGGTTTCGTGCTCGAGTGACCGCAGCGGCTCTTCCCTCATGTAGGGCGTTGTCGCCTGAAGGAGCATTCTGGTCGTCCAGAAAGGGTTCTCCACGTATCCGCTGGTCAAGCGGTAAGTTCCCTCAAGCAGCAGGCTGCCCGCCCACTCAGCCCATCGCTCTCCCGCCATGCGAAGCCCCTCGTAAAGCAGCCACTGCGCAGCATCGTGCGGATCCGCGGCGAGAGCCTCCAGGACCTTGTGACTTACCTGCTGATCGGACACGGCCAGTTTCCGTACTGCCGCGGCCGCAGCGCGAAGCAGGACGTCATCCAGCTCGTTAGCCGGCCCGTCCACGGGATGCCGGTCTGAGAAGTGCCTGTCGCGGATAGGGCGGCTGGACGGCTCGACCTGCGTGAGCTTCATCGCCTGCCGCATGTAAGGCACAAGCAGGTCGCAGAAAGCTTGCGGTGCCTCCTCGGCGCCATGCGTCGCGAGTTCCTCTGCCACGGACTCGTTCAGGCTCAGGTCACGGACTCGCCCCGCGTCGTCGAGCTCGAAAGCGCCGGGCCGGTCAGCAAGGTAAGCGGCCAGCAATTCGACTCCCCAGGCGGGCCGGCGCTCACCGAGACCGTGGGCCGCTATCCACAGGCCATGCTCGATTCCCTCGTAATCACCCCGGCGCACTGCCTCCAAGACCAGCTCGAACAGGGAACGACTCTTAGACATGTTGCCAGGACGGGTGACCCAGGCCAGCCAAGCTGGATAATCACGGGCCCGGCCGGCGTGCGGAGCAATCAGCGCCGCTATCCGGTCAGGCCGATCAGCAGCAGCGCCGAGCATCACCTCAATGGCGCGCAAATGGTCTGACGCATCCGCGCCCGCCAGCCATCCGCCGATGATCCCCTCAGCATCGAGCCGGTCGAACCAGGCGACAGAACGCATCGTCAGCCGCAGGCGACCGCCGAAGGACAGAGACGCTGCGGCGAGCCGTTCCATCATCCGCCATTCAGCCACAGTCGGATCCTCGAGCCCGTGCAGAAAAGCGAGAACTGCATCCTGAATATGAAAACGAATCTCCGGGCTAACCAGAACAGACTCGGCTTCGGAGATATAACGGTTCGGATCATGGTCTCGCAGATGAGCCAGCACCGTACGCACCTGGCCGCGCCTGAACAGTTCCTGCTCGCCGGGGCGGAGGAATTCAACTAGTGACCGCCTGCGGGAAAGCCAACGGCGGGCGAACGCATACTCGAAGAAAGACTCATGGAAGAAGGAAACCTTCTGACCGTCGACGACCAGAACGTGCTCCGAGGCCAGGACATCGGCGTCGCCGAGCAGGTCACCCTCATCAAGCACCCACCGTGGCGCGAACAGCTGCTGCCGCTCGCTCATCGCCTCAGCAAGCACCCCGATGACCTCGGCGAACTGCACGCGGGTCCCGGGCCTGCGCCGCCTGCAGTCTCGCTCCTTGCGGTCCCAGTAAGCGTCGAACAGCTGATGGCTGGTGGTGAACCCCAACGCGTCCGGCTCATCGGCGACCGTCCGGAGCAGGGCTAGATGCAGCGGTATGCGGAGAAGGCGGCGCTGGCTTGCCGTCAGTGACTCGACACGTAGCCGTATGCTGCGGACAGCATCGTCAACCTGGGCGTCCGACAGGCCAGTTACCTCGATCCGGGTGACTTCTTCGGCAGCGGCAACGGCGCGGATACGCTCATCACTCTGTACGTCGAAGCTGCGGCAGGCCAGAACAACACGCATCTGAGGGAAAGCGGCGGCCTCACGCAGCAGATCGGTGATCACATCAAAATGCTCGGGCATTCGTCCGGACGCCAGGCTGACCGCGTCAAGCTGATCGATGACGAGCAGGCTCGCCGTCCTGCTGCCACTGGCTGCAGCCAGCGCAGTTACCGGCGAGACTTCCAGGTTCCGCCGGCTGCCCAGCTCGGTCGTTGATGAAAACGGCTCGACATTATCAAGGCGGAGAGGGAGAACCGGCCAGCCGGCAGCACTGAGATCGGCCACTGCCTGCCTCAGGACGGCGCTTTTCCCGGATCCGCCAGATCCCGTCACGAATGCCATCCGGCCGGGCCCGTTCCGGATGTGGTCGACGAGAATACGCGACTCGGACCGGACAATCTCTGGCTGCAGCAATTCACGGGCGACGCTTTGCTCCCAGCTCCTGAGGGCGTCCCGGACCCGCTGGCGGATTGCGGGATTTCCGACGAGCTGCCTGCAGCGCAGGCCGAACGGACTGAGCAGTTCCGTCAGCGTGTCCCGAGTCAGCGGGATCCCCAGGTTGTCGGGCACGAGATTGCCCAGCCCCACGGCGGCCAGCGAAGGCTCTGCCCCCTCGAGAACAAGACCCGCCAGCGCGCTGTTCATCTGCTCAAGATCCTGTTCGGACGTCCAGGACGCCTCGATCCCCTGCAAGGTGCTCCAGGCGGTCTCCGCAGAGCCGTAAACCGTGCCGCTGAGATAGTCGAACGCGCGCCGGAGCTGGTCGTTCGACAACCTGTACTCGACAAATGACCCAAGATCGCCGGACCTGCGGGCAGCGTCGGCCAGCTGATCCAATACCACGGCAGGCGTAGCGGACACGAACCAGAACTTCCGTCCCGCTGCGACCTGAAGCCTGGCCGCCGCCAGAACTCCGTTCGCGCTAAGGTCCGGCAAGCCCCACCCGGTGGCGCTCGCATTTTGCCGTTTCACCTGGTGAACGTCAACTGCGTCTCCGCGCCGGACGGCAAACTCGACCCCTTCGCCGATTTCGCCGACTGGTTCCACCGTCACAGAATCGGCTTGCCCCAGCAAGACATACAAGAGCTGCCGGGTTGTCCACCTGCCTTCGTAGCGGTTACCGAACTTGTCGGACTCGCCGCCTCGAAGTGGACTCACCAGTCCTCCTCCCTACCATCTGGCCTTTCAGGCGAGATCAAATTAAGCCGACAGCAGCTCGTGGACCGTGCGTCGAACTGTAAGCCTAAACCCGGTCGGATGCAGCGGCTTGGTATCGACCGACTCCCAGACCCGAGGCCGTTACCACCCGGGCCACTGCTGGTAAGGCCGACAGCAACGCTGCATGCAGACATGGGCTGGGGCGCGAAGGTGGTCTTTCTACGATCGGCCCCTCCTCGGGAAAGGCTCCCCGATCGGCCACGGATCCGTAAGGCCGAACCACTCCGTCGGCGTGCGCGCGGGATCGGCGAAATGCATTGCGCCGCGGCTGTCGACCGTCGATCGCCGCCACATCGGGAGCGGGGGCACCGGTTGCTCGGGGTCGGGGTGCTCCCAGATGGTGTGCTGCCGACTGCCCACGAAGGCCGGGTGCAGCTGCTTGACGACGAGCACCGCCGACACGTGGCGGTGCGCCCAATGGTCGCCCTGGTGCCAGTATCCGTCGGAACTGCGGGCGAGGGCGGCCGGGAAGGTCTCGCCGCCAGGGTCGGCGTTGACCAGCAAGGCCTCGGTGCCGTAGAGCGCATTCTTCACGTCGTGGTCATCGGTGCTCATGCTGCTCGACGCCACGGCTACGACGTACGGCGCGCCGAGCGCCCCGTAGGCGGAGCCCTTGTCGCTCAGCGCGTCCTTGATCCCCTCCTGGTCCTGCCCTACGAAGGCCTGCCCGCCGCCGCTGAAGATCCCGAGCGGCCTCACGGCCTCTTTTCCGCGCGCATCAGGCGATTTCGGGAACGCGCGGAACTGGATCCGCCACCCGTTCGCCTCGTAAGACCTGCCCGGGAAGTCACGGCGGCCGTTCCCGCGGTCCTCGTAGGCGTCCGGGTTCAGCCCTCTCAGCCATCCTTCCAGCATGGAGCGCAGCGGGCGGGCCCGGAGCGGGCCGCTTCCCTGCCTTTCCACGTCGATCCACAGCAGGAAGTTCGGGCTGTCGGTCTTGTCGAGCGACTCGCATAGGGCATTGACCCTCGCGGCCGCGCCTACCACGACGTCGCTGGGCGATGCGGATCGGGCTTCGATGTAGACGGCGCTGCCGTCCTTCTCCGCGAGGAAGTCCGGGCGTCGGCTGGTCCCGCCGACCTCCGGATGGCAGGTCACGGCGTAGTCCATCCGGAGAAGGCACTCGTGCAGGTACAACTCGAAGAAGGCCCCCTTGGACTGCCGGTCGTCTCTGGAGCGCAGTCGTCCCCTTACGTCAGCCTGGGCGTCCGCGCAGAGCCGGGAGAACCATTCCTCGACCAGGTCCCGGACCTGGTCCCAGTAGTGGCCCGCCACACGGTCGATGAACTGAAAGCGGCTCTCCCCGTGCCCGGCCGGGGATGGGTCGGTTCGCCCGACCGCCGAGAAGATGTTCACGAAGATCATCACACCCGGCCCATCGGCTCCGGGGCAAGGCCGCCTGCCCGTCGGCTACGAACCCGCGACCCAGACCAGGTCCGCGCCGGGCCTGAGGGGACCCCGGCGCCAAGATCAGGGCATCGTCCGGTCCAGAGAAGCGCTCGCACGGCCGCCAGGCAGCCCGAGAGCCGGGGCCCGGCACGCTTGTCCGGAGCCGCCAGCATCAGCATGATCATTTCGAGCATTGGCCGCCGGTCCCCAAGAGCCCTCGGGCCTACGATGAACGACGTGAACCTTTCTGACCTCAGCGACCTGGCGGTGTCGTGCCGGGAGAGTAGCTTGCGCTTCGAAGGCTTCCGCCGGAACGATCTGATCTCCTCGCTGAGGTGGCCGGATGATGTCCTTGATCAGTTCCTATACGACCACGCGGATAACGGCGGATTCCTGCGAGACTACGGAGGCCTTGACCTCTCCAGGATAAAATGGGATGTCGAGGTAATCCCAGTCGAGGAACTCATCGTAATGCCAACAGGTGCATCTGATGGCGACGCCATAGAGGAGTACGCGAAAGACCCAGATCACTGGGTGCGGGTACGTAATCACGGACCCCACATTGGCGTTGCTCAATGCTGGGAAACGCATGGGACATGGAAGCGGTGGCCAATATTGATCGATCGTGGCCTGCTCGATCCGTCCGAAGGTGGACTTCAGGTGGTTGAAGGCAGGACACGTGTCGGCGTACTGCGGGGCCGTCATCGCCGGGGGAACCTGGTATCAGGGCGGCACCTAGCCTGGGTCGGGCGTTCCTCGGCCTAAGCGACTGTCTTGTAAGCGGTGGCTCGAGCACGACATCGGCGCACAACTCTGCCACCGCGCCGGCCCTGGGCGTTCCACGCGCACGGCCGCCCGCGCGGTAACGCGCTTATCCACGCCTCGGCTACCCCGCCACGCTACCGGCGGGGAGTCGGCGGGCGCTGGAGGTCGTTGATCAAGGTCCGGGCGCGGCCCGCGCCGTAGGAGTCGACCAGGAACCGCACTTGGGCTTGGAGGCCGTCGTTGTTGGTCTTGGCGGCCTGCCAGCTGTAGGCGTCGAGGACGAGGTCGTCTAGGTCGAATGCTCCGAGGCCGAGGCTGGCGGCCCAGGCGGCGACTTCCCCGGCGTCTTCGGCCGGGCTGATGTCGGGCAGGCCGCTGGTGCAGGGCAGGAAGACGGTCGCGGCTTCCAGGCTGGCCAGGCCGCCCGGAGTGCCGTACAGGTCGGGGTCTTCGGCGATGATGTCCGACCACAGGCTGGCGATGACGTCGGCCTTGCAGGCGTACTCCTCGATACCGCCGTCGGAGTCCTCCTCGATACCGCCGTCGGAGTCGCTGCGCCGTGCTTCGCGTTGGCAGTCGCGGCAGTCGGCCTGGTGGACGCGGAACTCGCCGTTGATCAGGTAGGCGCGCACTCGCTGGTAGCGCGGTGACTCGACGGCGCTCATGGCCGGCCCGGCTCCTTTCCCGGGCTGGCCGTTGGCCGCGCCCGGCCTGCCTGACTGGTAGCGGGATCTGGCGAGCTTCCCCGCGGCGTCGTCGGTCAGGCGCAGAAACTCCGGCCCTGGGGACGCCGAGCCGGGTGAGCTGGCCGCCTTCGTCTTCGGTGAACAGCATTGCCGCTCCGCTGACGAAGACGAGGGCGGCCAGGACGGGCGAGGCGTTGTCCGCGTGCGTCGAGCCGTCGTGCAGGCGGCCGATCGACAGCTCCGCGTCGACCGTCAGGTTTCCTTCGAGGTACACGGGTTTCATCGGTCTTGTTCTCCTTCGCGTGTCGTGAGCGCTGGTTCTCCTTCGGTGCCGGGCGGCGCGAAGGGCGGTCGTTCCCGCCCGGGGCCGGCGCGCGGGCCGGTCCCGGGGCGGCATCGGCCCGCCGTCGGCTGCGGGCGCGCGGCGGCAAGGCGCGGCCGATCCTGGCTGCGTCTGGCGCGGCCCGCCCGGAAGCGGCCGAGCGGTTCGGCTTGCGCTGCCGCCCGGGCGTGCCGCCGCCGGGGACGGGTTCGCGTCCGGCCGCCCCGGGCGCGGCCGGGTACAGGGCGGCCAACCACAGGTCGGCCGACCCGCCCGGCTCGCGCGGCCCGGCGACGCGCACGGCGACGGCGGCCGTGCCGGACCAGGGGTCGACGCGCAGCCGCCTGGGAGCGGCCTGCGGGTCGAACCGGCCGACCAGGATGGCCAGCTCCCGGCCGGCGAGCGTGACGGTGACCGGCACCCCGGCGACCGTTACCGTCACCTTCTCTCTCCTACGCATCTCCGCTCTCCTCCCGAGGGCGCGGCGCGCTGCCCGGGGCGCGGCCGGGCAGCGGCAGCGGGCGGGTGCCGTGCTGGGTGGCGCGGACCTCGGTCAGCGGGCCGGCGACCGGCTCCCAGCCGGCGGGCCGGGCGACCGCCAGCACGAGGTCGCCGACGCACACCAGGTCCCCGGCCGACAGTTCCCGGAGCCTGCGCTGGTAGTAGGCCCAGGACAGGTCCGCGCCGTCGCGGTCGCCGGGGTGGCCGTTGCAGATGGCGTACGCCTCTTCGGCGATCTCCCGCGCCGGGCGGCCGGGGCGGGCCTGGTAGGCGAACACGCGGACCACGGGGTCGCCGGGCTGGTAGCCGTCCAGCATCGGCAGGTGCCGCCCGCCCTCGTCGCAGGCGACGTTGTGCCAGATCGTGACCGTGATCCCGGCCGGGGCCGGCGGTGCCGGCGATTCCGGGGCGGCGGCGGGCGCGTCGCCGGCGTCGCCGGGAAGGCCGGCCGCCGGCTCGCCCTCGTCCGGGGTGGTGAGCTTGAGCCGGTAGGCGCGGCTGCCGGGCGCGTAGTGGATCAGCAGGCGCGCGTCCCCGCCTCGGACGGGGTAGTCGATGAGCGTGCCCGGCCCGGACCGCGCCTGCTCGGCGCGGGCCGCCGCCAGCAGCTCGCCGGCCTCGGCGCCGGCCATGCCGACGGTGCCGGTGAGATAGGCCAGGACGGGCCGGGCGGTTCCGCCGGGCCACGGCTCGGCGTCCTCGCGCGGGGTCCTGCGCCGGGTAGTGAACTGGCTCGGCATCGGGGGGTCGCCTCCTTGGCGGCGGTGCGGGGAGGGCGCGGCGCGCTGCGCCCGGCGGGGCGGGCCGAGAGCCGCGTCGGCGCGGATCAGCAGGGTCTCGGCGGCGGTCAGGACGAAGGCCGGGATTTCCGGCAGGCGGGCGCGGGCGGCCTTGTACAGGCGGTGGCAGCCGTCGATCAGCAGCGGCCCGGCCGGCTCCCCGTCCGGGCCGGTCAGGGTGGCGAGGATGACCGGCTCGCCGGGGTCGGTGGTCATGGCGTAGTCGGGGCTGAAGTCCGGGCCGGGGCCGATCAGGGAGATGGCCTGCCGGGCTTCGGCGGGGTCGCGGTCCAGCCCGTAGGCGCGCGCCCACGCCTCGACCGGGATCGGCACGGGCGGGCGGGGGGTGGCCCGCAGCAGGACGCCCGCCAGGCTGACGTCGAACGCCCAGGGCCGGAAGATGAACCACTGCTGCGGCTTGCCGGCCGGGGGCCGGGGCAGCGTGCTGCCGCCCCGGCTGCCATCGGGGGTGTTCACGCGGCGCCCGCCAGCTCCGCGCCGTCCTCGGCCGGGCTGCCCGCGTCGTCCGCCCCGGGGGCTGCCTCGGCGGGCTCGGCCAGGCGGAACCGGCGCGGCTTCTCGCTGGCCACCTCGGCCTGGCCGAGCTTGACCAGCGTCTCCAGTGCGTTGGCGATCGCGCCGGAGCTGTGCCCGTTGACCTTGTGGATCTCGTGCGGGGTGAAGTCCTTGCCCGGGTTGGCGGCCAGGTGGGCGAGCACCTTCTCGCGCAGCCCGCCGGGCCGCGCGGCCGGGGCCTTCCGGCCGCCGATCGCGGCCTTCAGGTCCCGCCGAGCCTGGGCGGCCTGCTCGCAGATCTCGTCCAGGCTGCCCAGCGCGGCCGGCAGCTCCCCGCCCGCGTCGAGCGCCAGGGCGGCCCGGTCGGCGGCGGCCCTGATCTGCTCGACCCGGTCGCTGATCTTCGCGACCAGGGCCGGGTCCGGGCCGTCGCCGTCCTCGCCGGCGGGGTCCGCCGGGACCTCGTCCTCCTTCAGCGTGTCGTCGTGGCCGTCCGGGTCGCGCGAAGCGCCGCGGCCCGGCTGGTCGTCCTCGTCGTCCTGCTCGCCCGGGACGGCGTCCTCGTGGCCGGCTTCGGCGGGGGCCGGGTTCTCCAGGGCGGGGTCGGGGCCGGGCGCGGCGCTGATGCCCGCTCCGGCCTCGTCACCCTCGTCCGGCGCGGCGTCGCCGGCCCCGGCCGTACCGGCCTCGCCGGCGTCGTCCGGGCTGCCGTCGGGGTCGTCACCGGTCTGGCCGGCCTGGCCGTCTTGCGGGTCCGCCGGGCTGGCGTCGTCGGGCGCGGGCCCGGTGACGGTCCAGGTGTCCGGGATGCCGGGCCGACTGCCCTTGACCCGGGTGGCGGTGCCGTCGGCCTCCATCGCGAGCAGGGCGTCGCGGGCGGCGGGCTTGCCGGTGCCGGCGGCGGCGGCGATGACGGCCACGGTGGTGCCGGGGTTGGCCGCCAGCGCCGCGCAGACGGCCGCTGCCGGGCTGCCCGGGGCGGCTGGGCCGTCGTGGGCAGGGGCGGGGTCCGGGGCGGCGTGCGCGGCGCTGGGGGCAGGGGCGGGGCTGGTCTTCGTGCGTGCCATTTTCGTGGCTCCGTTTCATTTCCGGCGGCAATTTAATTTGCCTGCGTCCGTGATTTCTGGACGACAATCGCTCTGCGCCGGATATGAAGTCAAGCCGTGCTGCAGATATTATCCGACTCTGTCCGAAAACCTTTTTAGCGCCCCGGCGGGAACGCCCTCGGGCGCTCGGACCGTTGGAGGTAGACTCGTCTCCTGCCTGGTGAAACCTGTGGTGCCCTCATGCGGGGGACGGGGAGACGACTTTCCCCCGCGCCTTTTCCGGGATGGCGGAATCTAATCTCTTAGCCGTGTTGTCTTCTGCCGCATTCTTCGCGGCGCCTGGTGAATGCTTTATCGCGGGGTCTGACGGATGGGGCCGTCCGCCGCCCGCATGGGCCTGCGGGCGGCGGGCGGCCTTGGTCGCCTCCGGAGTGGGGCGTGTCTGGCGCTAGCCGGCGTGCTCGGGTGCGGCCGGCTCGGTTTCCTGCCGGAAGGCGGCGGCGAACGCGTCCGCGTAGGCGGCGGCGGCGCGGGGCAGGCCGCGGTCGCGGGGATCGAGGCCGAGGTCGCGGGCGAGGTCGTCCTGCGCGTACCCGGCGGCCGGGCCGAACGCCGGCGGCACGGCTCTGGCGTCGGGAGCGCGGCCGGCGGCCGCCTGGCCGGCGGCCTGGCCGAGTTCCCCCGCTATGGCGACGGCCGGCGGCGGGACCTCGGTCAGCCGCCGGGCCGCCCGCAGGAGCAGCAGGTCCCTGGTCCGGTCACCGTAGGAATCAAAGAACCCTCGGCAGATCGCGGGCCCGTAGCCGGGGAAGTCGCCATAGGAGAGGGTGTCATGGCAGACCACGTACGAGCCGGCGTCGAGGGCTTGCCTGATGAACGCGGCGGTCCGCTCCGGACCCAGGTGCATGGGGTCGCCGCCGCGCGTGATGCAGGTCGCGCAGCGTTCGGACAGCAGCCTGCTCAAGC
>Ga0335075_10002013_pt1 | contig 33014 bp, 24 predicted proteins | sample Lox_Sample_24_FD_206723 | JGI IMG/M metagenome (GOLD analysis project Ga0335075, IMG submission 206723) | Soil microbial communities from Loxahatchee National Wildlife Refuge, Florida, United States - Lox_Sample_2.4 | ecosystem: Environmental > Terrestrial > Soil > Wetlands | place: USA...
AGGCCGATCAACGGTCTCACGTGGGATCGATGCAACCGTCCCCGGCCGAGATCGCGATCCGGGACGAATTGCACTGCGAGTTTGAGATGCATGGCGTGCGGATCGCCGTCGAGTCCTCGGACCGAGGTGTCCTGGCCGCGCTGAGGCGGCGATTTGGCACCTACGAGGTCGGGGGGGACGTGCCGGCACACATCGCGCTGCGCTACGACGGCGGGCACTGTGAGCCGCCACACGGCGAGAGCCGTGAGATCTATGCGGTCCCGCCGGGCACGTTCCGCTGGTTTCCGGCAGAGCAGCTTCTCTTCAGCGAGCTCGGCGCGACGCGGATGCGGCTCGCTCCTCTCGCCGGCGTCGGCCACTTCAGCAGCCCAGGCTGGAGCCCGAGCAGGCGCTATCTCGCCGTCCACACGATGACGACGGTCGCTCTCATGGAGCTGATGAAGGCGCGCGGGCGCTTCGCCCTCCACGTCGCCTGCCTCGCCGTGCAGGACCGGGCGGTGATAGTCGCGGGTCCGAGCGGCGCGGGCAAGTCGACGATCGCGCTCGCGCTCGCGCAGACCGGCCTTGACTTCCTGTCCGACGACCTGGTGCTGCTCGAACGCGACCCTGACGACCGGATTCGCGCGCTCGGCGTTGCCGACGCGCTCGGCATCACCGACCAGACGCTCGAGCTGCTGCCGCAGTTCGAGCGCGGATCGCTGCCGCCGATCGAGCCGGGATTCCGCAAGCGCTTGCTCAGCGCCGAGCAGGCAGGTGCGGCATGCGTCGTCCCGAGTGCCGTGCCGCGAGTGCTGGTGTTCCCGGAGATCGCTGCCGGCAGCGACAGCGAGCTTGAGCCACTCGATCCGCGCGAGGCCTGGCGGCGGCTCGTGCCGGACGTGCTCATCACCGATTCGGCTGCCACCCAGGCGCACCTCGCGACGATCGCCGCGTTGACCGAGCAGGTGACGCCGCTGCGGCTGCGGGCCGGACGCGATGTCGCTATGGCGGCTGCGCTCGTGAGGGAGCGGCTGTGAGATCAACGGCGACGCGCGCCAACCCATCCGCTCACGGGCTGCTCGTGGATGCGATCCGCTCTGAGCTGAGCGGGGAGCCCGCGAGGCTCGACGTTGGAGGTAGACGGGACGCGGAGTGGCAGGCGGTCCTCGCTTGCGCCGAGTGGCACCGCGTGACGACCGTGATCGACGTACGGCTCGCCGCAACACCATCGGTTCCTGTCTGGGTGAACGCCGAGTTGGTCGCAGCGCGGGCGCAGCGGATCGCCCGCCGGCTCCTTCGCGAACAGGTCGAGTGCGATGTCCTCCGGGTGCTCGGCGGAGAAGGAATCGCGGCGATGCCGCTCAAGGGAGCGGCGCTGACAGCGGCCATCTTGCCGACCGGCGTCGAGCGGGACATGAGTGACCTTGATCTGCTCGTTGCCGAGGCTGAGCTCGATCGTGCCCACGAGCTGCTCGCCAAGGCCGGGTACCGCTCGGCTCGGGGCGTCGGGCCGTGGCGGCACCGCCCCGAGCTGCTCGATCCGACGGGTGCCCTCCCCGTCGAGCTGCACCGCCACGTCGTCGAGGACCCGCGCGACGCGGCGCGCTGGCCCCCGGCAGAGCTCTGGGCCGGCGCCGAGGAGTGCGGCGGCTGGGTGCTGCCCCGCAAGGAGGATCTGCTCACACACGTCTGCCTGCACTTCCTCGCCGGCCGCTCAGTGCGCAGTGAAGGGGCGCTCTCTCAGTTGCGCGACGTCGCCTGGATCATGGCTACCAGCCGGCTCGACTGGCAGGCGTTCGAAGCCGCCGCTCGCCGGCACGGCGTGTTCGAGCGGGTGCGGGCGGTGGTCGGCACCGCGCGAGAGCTCGGCCTTGTCCGCGACGGCTACCCGCTGCTCGACGACACGGCCGAGGGCCGGGCGGCAGTGCGACGGTTCATTGTGGGGCGAGTGCTCGTCGACCGGCCCCAGGTGCCGCTCGGGGACGCCGGGCACGATGCCCGGGCGACGCTGTGGTGGGCGCGAGTGCACTTCGCCGACCGGCCCGCCGGCGAGCTGACGGGGCGGCCTGACCGTAATGCGCTCGTCGCAAGCCGGAGCGTCGCTGCCTGGCGGCTCGCGCGGCAGCTCGGCGCAGACCCCACGCAGGCATTGCGCGACCACCGGACCGGACGCTGGCTGGCGGGGCTTGATTGAGACGATGAGCGCCGCCGCGACGATCTACGCGCATGCCGAGGGCGTGCTCGCGCAGGAGGCACACGGCGAGACGGTGCTGCTTCGCGTCAGCGACGGCAGTTACTACACGCTCGACGAGGTCGGCTCGCTCGTCTGGGCTTGCTGCGACGGGAGCAAAGGCCTCGACGAGCTGGTCGAGCTGGTCTGTGCCCGGTTCGACGCCGATCCGGATACCGTCCGGCGTGACCTCCGCGAGCTGCTCGCCGAGCTCGCCGGCGAGCAGCTCCTCGATGTCGTCGGATGAGACGTGGATGCAGCCGGCGCGGCGCGTCATCGGACGCCGGATCCGGCTCCTGTCGCGGTTGCGGAGCCGCGCGGATCTCGCTCATCTCGCCTCGGTGCTCGCGGTCGGGGCGGCCGTGCCCGCGCTCATGCAGTTGCCGCTCCCGTTGCTCGGCGAGGTCCTGGGGCGCCGGGCCCGCTCAGTGCGTCGGCCGCGGGTCGGCGTCGAGCGCCTCGCAGAGCTCGTCGAGATCGCGCAAGTGGTGGCGCATCCCCTGTTGCGCAGTGGCTGCGTGACGAGGGGCATCTGCCTGTTCTGGTTCCTGGCGCCGGGGGACCCCTCGCTGCGGCTCTGCTTCGGGATCGGCGGCGAGGCGGTCGGCTGGACCGGCCACTGTTGGCTGGAACGGGCCGGCGAGCCGCTGCTCGAGCGCGAGGACCCACGGCCGACATTCGTCACCCAGTTCGAGCTCGGTCGTCAAGGGCTGAGAACTCAGTCCGAGCCAGTGAATTCGACTTGACTTCTGATCAATTGGTGCAATAGGCTGGGCGATAACCTGGGGCTTTCTCAAGTGGCGTTGGGCAAGCCCGACTACCTCAGAGAAGGGTGCACGCATGCGTATGGTGAAGCGGCTTCGCCGCTCGCTGGGGCTCGCTGTCGTCGTGACCACCGGGATGCTCATCTTCGGGGCATCCTCTGCCCTGGCTGGGCTTCAATCGTTCTATACCGCCAGCGGATCAGTCGATCTCACACAGACCGGATTCGCCAGTAACTCTGGCCCACAGACCAAGCCACTCATCAAGCCGTCCGCATCCGCGACGGTCAGGCAGGCGTTCCTCTTCGCCGCCGGCACCCCCGGATACACGCCTCAGAACGGCGACATCACACTCGACGGGACACCTGTCACCTTCTCCGACACTCCTGTGACCGCCTCGTTTGGCGCGATCACGCGGGAGACCGACGTCACCTCGATCGTCGCGCCGGTGCTCAACGCGGCGGCCGCTGGTCCGGTCAACTTCACCGTCGACGAGGTCAACAACACGTTCACCATCGACGGCGAGGCGCTGGTCGTGATCTTCAACGATCCGACCACGACGAACAACACCGTCGCGTTGATGTACGGGACCGAGGACACGACGGGAGACACGTTCAACGTCGGCTTCGCCCAACCGATCGACCTCAGCAAGGAATCGATCGAATTCGCGATCGGCGACTCGTACAGCTATCAGGGCGTCGCTGGTTCCCCGGTCGACCAGTACAGCGTGATCGATGTCAACGGTACCCCGCCGGATCCCTCCAACCCTGCCGCCGGTCCTGACCCGGCGCGGCTGACCACCTCGGCGGGTGGGCAGGACGATGAGGTCCCGGGCTGCGATGCCAACGGGTGTCTGATGACGGTCGGCGGCGTCGGCGACAACCCCGCCAATCCGACCCAGCCGTTCGCGACCCCGACGACCTGCGGCGCCAACCCGCCCTACACCTGCGATGACGAGCTGTACACGCTGGGGGCCCCGTTCGTGCAGAACGGCCAGACATCGATGTCCGTCTACACGATCAATCCGTCGAACAACGACGACATCTTCTACGCGTCGTTCTTCTTCCAGGGGCTCGCTGCGGTCGTCGGAGAAGGGGTGACGCTCGCGCCGCCGACGCAAACCGATCCGGTCGATGGCTCCGCGACGGTCACCGCGCACGTGCAGGACACCAACGGGAACCCCATCTCCGGCCGGAGCGTCACGTTCACGATCAACAGCGGCCCGAACGCCGGGGAGACCGGCAGCGTGAACACCGACCCGAGCGGCAACGCGAGCTTCTCATACTCGTCGAGCAGCCCGGGCACGGATAACGTCACGGCGAGCTTCACGGACGACAGCGGGAACACCCAGACCTCCAACAACGTCACCGTCGTCTGGAGCTCGGCTGACACGACGCCGCCATCGTGCAAGGTGACGGGGCACGGCGCCGGCCCCCCGCAGACCGAGAGCGTGACCGTTCAGGACACCGGCTCCGGCTTGGCGAGGATCTACCGCGTGAAAGTCCGTAACGGCTCGGTGGCGGTGCCTTCGTTCACTCCTGGAACCACCAGCCCCGTCGTCGTCACGACGACCAAGAAGAACCAGAGTCACAAGACGGTCTGGTCCTTCTACGCCGAGGACGAAGCGGGCAACATCGCCTACTGCCACTGAACGGCGACAGACGATCGGCGCGGTCCGTCGGCCTTGGGTCGGCGGACCGCCGCTGGGTTCCCGGCCTTGACGAGCTCGGGCTGACGGCGGCCGATGCCGCGTGGCAGGCCGGGGAACAGCCGCTGGACCTCGCAGACACCCTTGATCGCGAGCATCACGTCGAAGGCGCTCACGCCCGGGCGGATCGTGCCGGCCGCCTGGGCGCTCACCGGCGATCGCCGACAGGGTCCGTCGCGACTTCCGGTCGGGGATCCGTGCCGGCGTCGTGACCACACCGGCGGCGTTCGTCAGCTGCGGCGGTCGTCTCGAGCCCACGAACGGCGACACGCGCGCCCGCTCGTGGACGCCGTGGTGATCGTTGCCGGATAGCCGAGAAGCTGTTATGTTGCTCCGGCTTTTGCCATCTATGGGGGAGTCAGTCATGCAGAAGCGTCCCTATCGGAAGCCGGTGTTGCGGCGTCTCGGCCTGCTTCGCCGTCTCACGCGGTATACGTTCTCGCCGGTGTTCCCTGACATGTAGTGCAGTGAGCGATGAGGCCGATCAACGGTCTCACGTGGGATCGATGCAACCGTCCCCGGCCGAGATCGCGATCCGGGACGAATTGCACTGCGAGTTTGAGATGCATGGCGTGCGGATCGCCGTCGAGTCCTCGGACCGAGGGCGGGAACTGCTCGACGAGCTCCTCAGCGAGGGGCTGCTCGATGTCGCCGGCTGACGATCGGTCCCGGCTCGCTTCCTGCCTGCGGCGGAACCTCGGCAGACGCGCGCGCCAGCTGGTCCGGCTGCGAGGGCCAGCAGATGCCGTTCACCTGACGCATGTCTCGCTCGTCGCGGCGGTCGTTCCCGTGGCCAGCTCTCGATAGGACGCGACGGATTGACCGCCGCCGATTGTGAACAGCCGGGTGTCGACGGAAGCGCAGTATTGACAATCCCCGTTGCAATCAAATAACGTCGACGCGCGGTAGGGGGGCAACCGTGGGCAACGAGAGGGGGACCGGCCCGATGGCCGTGAGTCCGTAATCGCCAGAGGGTCCGGGATCCGCCGTCGCCGTACAAGGGCGGACGTCAGCTGACGGCATGCACGAGATGCTGTCCGAAGCGTCAGGGGAACGCGCTCAGCGACATGCGAGGAGCCCGCTCCACATACGCGCGGCACAACGCGCCGCGTCACACCGCACCTACTCAAGGGGGACACGACTGTGCAGTCCAAGTACGCCAAGCATTCGCGAGCGTCCAGACGCGTGTGCGGAGTCGGACGTCGGCTCTCGCTCATCCTGCTGTCCGGCGTCGCCGCGCTGCTTCTGATCTCGGCCGCCGCTCGCGCCGCCGCGGTGACCAACGCCGGCACGGACTTCTGGCTGGCAGCGCCGCTCAACTATGACGGCGGTGCCCAGGACACGTTGTTCATCACGGGCCAGACCGCCACCACCGGGACAGTCTCGGTCCCGGGCGAGTCGTTCAGCAAGAACTACAGCGTCACTCCCGGGAAGGTGACAAGCGTGGACCTTCCGAGCGGCACGGAGCCGGCGGGCAGCGACACCGTGTCGAACCTGGGCATCCACGTCACTGCCGGCGCGTCGGTCTCGGTGTACGGCATCAGCAACGAGGAGTACACGAGCGACGCCTACCTCGGCCTGCCGGACTCCGTGCTCGGAACGAGCTACACCGTTCTGGCCTGGGACTCGGGTGAGGCGACCGAGATGGACGTCGTCGGGACCGAGGACGGCACGACGGTCACGATCGATCCGACCGCGCAAGCGGGAAGCCACCCGGCCGGAACGCCGTACACGGTCACCCTCGATCAGGGCGACGTCTACCAGGTGACCGACGGCAACGACGGAGACGATTACACCGGGACCAAGATCACCTCGGACAAGCCGATAAACGTGTTCGGCGGAAACCAGTGCGGCGACGTGCCCAGCGAGTCCTATGGCGCATGCGACTTCCTCGTGCAGGATCTGCCGCCCGAGAGCGCGTGGGGCACGTCCTTCCTGACCGTCCCGCTGGCCACACGCAGTGGCGGGGACACGATCCACCTCGTCGCCGACACCGACAACACCGTGGTATCGATCAATGGCACGGCGGTCGCGACGCTGAACGCCGGACAGAGCTACACCGACGTCGGGCTGTCCGCGCAATCGGTGATCACCTCGACCAAACCGATCTTGGTCGGCCAGTTCGCCAACGGCGAGGACTACGACAATACGACCGGCGATCCGTTGTTCATGATGATCCCGCCGACCGCCCAGTTCCTCAACCAGTACACGATCAGCACACCGCTGAACGCGGACCCGACTGACCCGACCGTGACCTTCAGCAGCTATGTGAATCTGGTCGTGCCGACGGCCGGCGATGGTGACGTGGTGCTCGACGGCTCTTCGGTCCCTGCGAGCGACTTCTCCGCGATCGGCTCTACCGGGTATTCGGGCGCCCAGGTGCCCGTCTCGGTCGGGACGCACACGCTGAGCGATGGCGGCAACCCGTTCGGGGTCTACACCTACGGGTTCGCCGAGTACAACGGGTACGGATATCCCGGCGGCCTGGCCCTCGGACAGGTGGCGACGGTCTCCTCGATCACGTTGTCTCCGCCGACCCAGACCGACTCGGTCAACACCCAGGCGTGCGTCACGGCGACCGTCAAGAACAGTGATGGGACAGCCGCCGAGGGCGTCAACGTCGGCTTCTCGGTCTCCGGGGCCAACACGGCCGCCGGCGAGGTGGCGACCGACAACAGCGGCCAAGCCCAGTTCTGCTACACGGGCACCAACTCGGGCAACGACACGGTGACCGGTTCGGTCGGCCTGTCGCTCACCGCGACCGCCAAGGTCACCTACACAGGTGGTGGAGGGGACACCACTCCTCCCTCCTGCACGATCACAGGCCATGGTGCCGGCCCGCCTCAGACCGAGAGCGTGACCGTTCAGGACACCGGCTCCGGCCTGGCGAAGATCTACAAGGTCAAGGTCCGCAACGGATCGGTCTCGGTGCCGTCATTCACTCCCGGCACAACTAACCCCGTCGTGGTGACCGCCACGAAGAAGAACCAGCACAAGAAGACCGTCTGGTCCTTCTACGCCCGGGACGAAGCCGGGAACGTCCGCTACTGCCACTGAGGCATTGAAGGTCTGATCAGAGGGTCCGCCGGCACCGTTGCCGGTGGACCCTCTCGTTCATCCGCGCTGAAGGAGTCGGCGAGAGTCTCGACTGCCATGCGTGGTCTCCCGGTGCCCGATGGACGGCCGCTGTGGACCGACGGGGTGACGCTTGATGGGATCACGCCCGTCGCATGCACGACGGCGCCCATCAGGGCCACCTGCGGACCTATAGCCTCCTGATAGCGACGGGCGCGCGGTCAGGCGGTCGCGCGCCCGGCCTCGGCGAGCGTGAGCTCGGCGGGCTCCGCGCCCGCGCGCCGCGCCATAGCGCAGTCGAGATCGGCGCATTGGGGGGCTTCGCCGGACAGCGGGACGAACTCACCGCCGGGAGTCAACCCGGCCTTGACGAGCTCGAGCTGACGGCGGCCGATGTCCCGCGGCAGGCCGGGGAACAGGCGCTGCACCTCGCAGACGCCCTTGATCGCGAGCATCACGTCGACGGCGCTCACATCTGCGCGGATCGAGCCGGCCGCCTGGGCGCGGTCGAGGATCTGCTCGAGCACGGCGAGCATGTCATCGTGCGCGGCGCGGATCTCCGGGTGCGCGATCCAGTCGCCGGCGAGCGCCTCGAACAGCGCGCGGTCCTCGGCCTGGCGTTCGATCGCCTCGTCGATCAGCGCGAACACCGCCGATGACGGGTCCTCCTCGCTCAACAGGGCGCGACCGCGCTCGATCGACTCCCGGATCCGCTCGACGACGACGGCGATGACCAGCGCGTCCTTGGAGGGGAAGTTGCGGAACAGGGTGCCGCGTCCGACGCCGGCGCGCTCGGCGATCTCGCCCACCCCGACCTCCAGCCCGCGCTCGCGGAACAGTTCGGTGGCGGCGTCGACGAGGCGCTGCCGATTGCGTTCGGCATCGGCTCGGAGGCGCTTGGGCTGAGTTTCCATTTCGTGACGATTGTGGCACGCCGGCCGCGCGGTGTCGCGCGGCCGGCGCACGATTGTCCTCTCGCCTAGGCAGCGACCGTGACGGCGTTGCCCGACCGGATCTCGGCCTCGACCTCGGCGACGTGGGAGCGGCGCAGGGTGAAGGCGAGCAGTCCGGCGCCGATGAACAGCATGATCGCGGCCGCCAGGAAGGCGACGTGATAGCCATCCACGCGGGCGGTCAGCGGCGCCGTCACGCCACCGTGCAGCAGGTGGCTGGTGCGGCTGGCGGCCAGCGTGGAGAGGATCGCCAGGCCGAGTGAGCCGCCGACCTGCTGGGCGACGTTGAACAGACCCGAGGAGAGACCCGAGTCCTCGGGCGGGATCCCGCTGGTGCCCAGCAGGGTGACAGGCACGAACGCCACGCCGAGCCCGAACGCGAGCGGCAGCAGTCCGGTGAGCAGATCGGAGGCGTAGTGGCCGTGGACCGGCAGGCCGGTGAGCACGAGCAGGCCGAGGCCCGCGATCGTGATCCCGACCGTGGCGACCGCGCGCACCCCGACCCGTCCGATCAGTGCCTGGGCAAGGCCCGAACCGATCATGATCCCGCCGGTCACCGGCAGGAAGGCGAGGCCCGCCTTCAGCGGGCTGTAGCCGAGGATCTCCTGCACGTAGAGGGACGCGAAGAAGAACATCCCGAACATGCCCGAGGCGACGAACAGCAGCGCCCCGTCGCCGACGGCGAGCGCCCGGATCTTGAAGATCCCGAGGCGCATCAGCGGCGTCTCGGTGCGCTGCTCGATCGCGATGAACGCCGCCAGCAGGGCGACGCCGATCGCGAAGGTGATGATGGAGTGGGCCGAGCCCCAGCCGTAGCTCTGGGCCTTGACGATCCCGTAGACGATCGCGATCAGGCCACCGGTGACGGTCACCGCTCCGGCGAGGTCGTAGGCGCGACGCGCCTGATCCAGCCGCGACTCGGGCACGAACCGCGCCGCGAGCGCGACCGCGGCGATGCCAACCGGCACGTTGACGAAGAACACCCAGCGCCACGAGGCGACGTCGGTGAGCACGCCGCCGAGCAGCAGGCCGACGGCCGAGCCGCCGGCGGCGATCGCCGACCAGATGGCGAGCGCGCGGGTGCGGTCCCGGCCCTCGGGGAACGTCGAGGTGACGATCGACAGCGCGGCGGGTGAGACGAGCGCGCCGCCCAGGCCCTGCAGCGCCCGCCCGGCAATCAGCATGCCGGAGGTCTGGGCAAAGCCGTTGAGCAGCGAGGCCGCTGAGAAGAGGATCACCCCGGCGACGAACAGCCGCCGGCGACCGAGCAGGTCAGCGGCGCGGCCGCCGAGCAGCAGGAATCCGCCGAACACGAGCGTGTAGCCGTTGACGATCCATTGCAGGTTGGAGGCGGAGAAGTGCAGGCCGCGCTGCACCGAGGGCAGCGCGATGTTCACGATCGTGATGTCGAGCACGACCATGAACTGGGCAAGGCAGGCGATGACCAGGACCAGCCACGGGTTGGCAGCTCGGCCTGAGGACGGTGGCGAGGTGGCTGTGGCGCTCACGAGACGGTCTCCTTCGGACGGTGGTCAGCTATAAATGGACTCACGAGTCCGCTTAACGTAGCACCAAGCGGACCGAAGGGTCCGTTTAATTTTCGTGAACCGGGACAGTCCTTCGGACGGACGAGTCCAGATTTGCCCATGCTCGCCTCCCCGCCGGCGGGTGGGGGACCGCTACCATCTCGCGGGTTCGGAACGAAACGAAGAGAAACGATGCACTCCGCCGACCGAAGGGCGGAGCAGAAGGGACAAGTGAATATGTCCGACGCCGCTGTTACGCGCGTCTCCGTCGAGGTCGAGGGAAAGCAGATCTCCTTCGAGACCGGCAAGCTGGCCAAGCAGGCCTCCGGCGCCGTCGTCGTCCAGGCGGGCGAAACGATGGTCCTCTGTACCGCCACCGCGGGCAACCTCCGCGATGTGGATTTCCTGCCGCTCACCGTCGATGTCGAGGAGCGGATGTACGCCGCAGGGAAGATCCCCGGCTCATTCTTCAAGCGTGAGGGTCGCGCCGGGGAGAAGGCGACGCTCACCGCGCGCCTGATCGACCGTCCGATCCGGCCGCTGTTCCCCAAGGGCTGGCGTCGCGAGACCCAGCTGGTCGCGCTGCCGATGTCGGTTGACCACGTCAACCCGTACGACATCCTCGCGATGAACGGCGCCTCCGCGGCGCTGATGATCTCCAACGTGCCGTTCCCCGGTCCGGTGGGCGCTGTCCGCGTCGGCAAGATCGACGGCAACTTCGTCGTCAACCCCGACGAGGAGGACCTGCTGGAGAACACCGACCTGGATCTGATCGTCGCCGGTACCGAAGAGGCGATCCTCATGGTCGAGGCCGGCGCCAACGAGATCCCCGAGGCCGAGATCCTCGACGCGCTCGACATTGCGCACGAGGCGATCAAGCAGCTGTGCGCCGCGCAGTGGGAGCTTCAGGAGAAGGCCGGCAAGGACAAGGACGAGGTCGACCTCCCGACCGTCCACGCCGACCTCTACGAGCAGATCAAGGGCTCGCACGGCGCGGCCCTGGACGCCGCCACCCAGGTGGTCGACAAGCTCGAGCGCCAGGATGCGACCAAGGCCGTCGAGGAGGCTGTGCTCGAGCAGTACTCAGGCGACCCGAGCGCGGACACCTTCGCCGAGTATCGCTCCAACGCGCTGCGCGCGTTCGAGAAGCTCGAGTCGACCTACGTCCGTGAGCGGATCGCGGTGCAGAAGAAGCGCCCGGACGGCCGCGGCACCGAGGAGATCCGCCCGATCTCGATCGAGGTCGACGTCGCTCCCCGCACGCACGGCTCGGCGTTCTTCACCCGCGGCCAGACGCAGGCGTTCTCGGTGGCCACGCTCGGGACCACGCGCGAGGAGATGCGCCTGGACACGCTCGGGCTCGAGACGAGCAAGTACTACTTCCACCACTACAACTTCCCGCCCTTCTCGGTCGGGGAGGCCGGCTTCATGCGCGGTCCCAAGCGCCGCGACATCGGCCATGGCGCGCTCGCCGAGCGGGCGCTCGTGCCGATGATCCCGCCGCTGGAGGAGTTCCCCTACACGATCCGCGTCGTGTCGGACATCTTCGAGTCCAACGGCTCCTCGTCGATGGCCTCGGTGTGCGGCTCGACGCTGTCGCTGATGGACGCCGGCGTGCCGATCAAGGCCCCGGTGGCCGGCATCGCGATGGGTCTGATCAAGGAGGGCGACGACTACGTCATCCTCACCGACATCGCCGGCGTCGAGGATCACCTCGGCGACATGGACTTCAAGGTCGCCGGCACCCGGGACGGGATCACCGCCCTGCAGATGGACATCAAGATCACGGGCGTCACGTTCGAGATCATGCGCGACGCGCTCTCGCAGGCGAAGGTGGCCCGCGAGTTCATCCTCGGCGAGATGGCCAAGGTCATCGACGCGCCTCGCTCCGAGCTGTCGCGGTACGCACCCGGTATCGCGTCGGTCAAGATCGACCCGGAGAAGATCGGGTTGCTCATCGGCAAGGGCGGCGAGACGATTCGCTCGCTGCAGGAGGAGTTCGAGTCCCAGATCGACGTCAACGACGAGGGCCAGGTACTCGTCTACGCGTCCAACCGGGAGCTGGGCGATGCGCTCGTGGAGCGGATCCGCTCGATGACCAAGGAGGTCGAGGTCGGCGACCAGTTCACCGGCAAGGTCGTCAAGACGACGACCTTCGGCGCGTTCGTCGAGCTCAACAAGGGCACCGACGGCCTGCTGCACATCTCCAACGTCGCCCCCGGCAAGCGGATCGCGACGGTCGAGGAGGTCCTGAACAAGGGCGATGAGCTCGCCGTGACCGTGGTCGAGGTCGACCGGGAGCGCGGTCGGATCGGGCTGCGGCTCTCCGAGGATCCCGAGATCCAGGGCAAGAACCCCGACGAGCTGCGTGAGATCGCGGCCGCCGAGGCCAGCCGCCCGCGCGGTGGTGGCGGCGGCGACCGTGGCGGCCGTGGCGATCGCGGAGGCCGTGGTGGCCGGGATCGCGACCGTGGTGGCCGGGGTGACCGCGGCGAGCGCAACGGCGGTGGCAACGGCGACGGCGAGCGCGGCCGGGTCCGCGACCGCGACCCCGAGCGCGCCTGACGGTCGCCTGGTCGAAGCGACGGATCGACGGATCGACCCGGACGTGGACGACAGTCACCGCCTGACGACCCTCGAGTCGGGCGTGCGGATCGTGACGGAGGCGATGCCCTCCGTCCGATCCGTGTCGCTCGGCCTGTGGATCGGGACCGGATCCCGTTATGAGTCCGCCGCGCAGGCGGGACTCTCACACCTGCTCGAGCATCTGCTGTTCAAGGGGACAGCGCGTTACGCCTCGCTCCAGATCGACCAGATCTTCGACGCGATGGGCGCGGAGCTGAACGCCGGCACCGGTAAGGAGACCACCTCGGTCTATGCCCGCGTGATCGACGAGCACCTCGCCGACGCGTTCGACGTGATGACCGACATGGTGTTCCGCCCGACGTTGTCGGAGATCGACTCCGAGAGGGAGGTGATCCTGGAGGAGATCGCGATGTACGAGGACGACCCCCAGGAGAAGGTGTTCGACATCCTCGGCGAGGCGATGTTCGGATCCGACCCGCTGGGGCGCGCGATCATCGGCAGGGCCGAGGTCATCTCCGGCACCCCTGCCAGCGAGATCGCCGCCTTCCACGCCGAGCGGTACCAGCCGCGCAACGTGGTCATCGCGGCCGCGGGAGCGGTCGAGCACGACGCGTTCGTCGCGCTCGCCTCCGAGCGGCTGTCGGACATCACCGGAGCACGCCCGCAAGCCGAGCTGCAGCCCGCCAGCCTGAGCCGGCCCGCGGCTCATTTTGAGCGCAAGGACACCGAGCAGTACCACGTCTGCCTGGGAGCGGTCGGCCTCTCGCGTCACGACGATCGCCGTTTCGCGCTGCGAGTGCTTGACACGATCTTCGGGGGCACCTCATCGAGCCGCCTGTTCCAGGAGGTGCGCGAGGAGCGCGGCCTGGCCTACGCGGTCTACTCCTTCACCAGCGGCTACCGCGACACCGGCCAGGTCGGGCTGTACCTGGGCACGCGCGCGGACAACCTTGCGCCGGCGATGGCGGTCGTGGGCACCGAGCTGGCTCGCCTGCGCGAGTCACCGGCGACCTCGGACGAGCTGAGGCGCGCCAAGGAGAACCTCAAGGGTCGCGTGGTTCTCGCACTCGAATCGACCGGGGCGCGCATGAACCGGCTTGGCTCCGAGATCCTCGCCGGCGAGACGCTGCTCACGCTCGACGAGGTCACCGAGCGCATCGACGCGGTCACGCTCGAGGATCTCGCCGAGCTGACCGCAGAGCTGTGGGCCCCGGAGCGGATCTGCGCCGCCGGGATCGGTCCTGACCGCGCGCGGTTCGACGCGGCGCTGACCGAGGCCGTGCCCGAGCTCGTGGGCGCCGGCGTTCAGGGGAGCTGAGCGCGTGGCCGGGGCGCGGCTGCGGGTCGCCGTCGCCGGGGCTGCGGGGCGGATGGGAACGGCCGCCTGCGCAGCGGTCCGGTCGGCCGATGATATGGAGCTGGTCGCCCAGGCCGACCCGGCGCTCGGCGTATCGGTGGCCGCGGCGCTCGCCGAACGGCCTGACGTGATGATCGACTTCACGGTCCCGGACGCCGTGGTGAGCAACGCCCACGATGCGGTCGCCGCCGGCGTCCACGTCGTCATCGGGGCCACGGGCTTTCCGATCGACGCGCTCGACGACCTGCGCGGCGCCGGCGCCAACGTGTTCATCGCACCGAACTTCGCCATCGGGGCGGTGCTCATGATGCGGTTCGCCACCGAGGCCGCACGCCACCTCGCCAAGGCGGAGATCATCGAACTGCACCACGATCGAAAGCTCGATGCGCCCAGCGGGACGGCGGCGCGCACCGCGGCACTCATGCAGCAGGCCTCAGGTCGCGAGGTGCCGGTGCACTCCGTGCGGCTGCCGGGGCTCGTCGCCCATCAGGAGGTCATCCTCGGCGATGTCGGTCAGACGCTGACGATCCGCCACGACTCGATCGACCGGGAGTCGTTCATGCCCGGCGTGCTGCTGGCGGTGCGGCGGGTGGGTTCGCTCGAGCAGTCGCCAACCGTCGGTCTCGAGCGGCTGCTGTTCGATGAGTGACGGGCCGGTGCAGCTCGCGCTGGAGGAGCCGGTCCGGACAGAGCGTCTGCTGCTGCGGACGCTGCAGCCCGGTGACGCGGATGCGATCCACGCCTACCGCTCCCTGCCCGAAATCGCTCGTTACGTGCCGTTCGAGCCGATGAGCCCTGAGCTGATCGCCGAGCGTCTGCAGGGCTTCTGGGCCCGCAATCGGGCCGGCGGCGAGGGCGAGGGGATCGTGGTCGGGTTCGAGCGCCTTGACACTGGAGAGCTCGTCGGGGACCTCGCGCTGATGCTGGTCAGCGACGAGCACCGGGGTGGGGAGATCGGCTGGGTGCTGAACCCTGAGCACGGCGGCCGGGGCTACGCGACGGAGGCCGCCCGGGCCGGGCTCGGGCTCATGTTCGCGGCGGGCCTGCACCGGGTGGTCGCCCGCGTCGATGCGCGCAACGAACCGTCGCTTCGACTGTGTCATCGGCTCGGCATGCGCCGCGAGGCGACGCTGGTCGCCAACGAGTGGTTCAAGGGGGAGTGGACCGACGAGGTCGACTACGCACTGCTCGAGGGTGAGTGGGCCGGCCGCTGAGCCGGTCGCGGTCGTCCCCGGCCCGTCTCGCCGGTCACGCGCTCTGCTCCACGGCCGTCAGCTCGGGGATGAGATCGGCGACCGAATCGAGCACCCGGCTGGCCCGGTAGGGGTGGCGGTCGGCCTCTGCGCGGGTCGTCGAGCCGGTGAGCACGAGCACGGTGTGCATGCCGGCCTCCATGCCGCTGATCACGTCGGTGTCCATCCGGTCGCCGATCATCGCCGCCGACTCGGAGTGCGCGTCGATCGCGTTGAGCGCCGAGCGCATCATCAGCGGGTTGGGCTTGCCGACGTAGTAGGGCTCGATCCCGGTCGCGCGGGTGATGAGCGCCGCCACCGACCCGGTCGCCGGCAGCGGGCCATCGATCGAGGGCCCGGTCGGATCCGGGTTGGTCGCGATGAACCGCGCGCCGGAGTCGACGAGCCGGATCGCGGCGGTGATCCTCTCGAAGCTGTAGGTGCGGGTCTCGCCGAGGACGACGTAGTCGGGCTCGCGCTCGGTGAGCGTGTATCCGGCGTTGTGCAACGCGGTGGTGAGCCCCGCCTCGCCGATCACGAACGCCGAGCCGCCCGGCCGCTGGTCGTCGAGGAAGCGAGCGGTGGCGAGCGCCGAGGTCCAGATCCGGCTCTCAGGGACCTCGATCCCGCTTGTGCGCAGCCGCGCCGAGAGGTCGCGCGGTGTGTAGATCGAGTTGTTGGTGAGCACGAGGAACGGCAGGTCGCACTCACGCAGGCGATTGATGAACTCCGCTGCGCCGGGAATCGCACGGTCCTCGTGCACGAGCACGCCGTCCATGTCGGTCAGCCAGGCGCGGATCTCGCGGTGGGCCATCGGCGGACATGGTGACGGATCGCCGGCCACGGCACACTGCACGGTCATGGCGCAGACCCTGCTTCAGACGCTCGCCGGGATCGTCGGCGCCGCACATCTGCTGAGCGACCCGTCGCTGCGTGCGGGCTACGAACGCGACTGGACGGGCCGTTGGCGAGGCGAGGCGCTGGCGGTCGTCCGGCCGGCCGACACCGAGCAGGTCGCGGCTGTCGTGCGAGCGTGCGCGGGTCAGGGGGCGGCAATCGTTCCCCAGGGCGGGAACACCGGCCTGGTCGGCGGCGGCGTGCCGCGACCGGCGCGCGACGGCGGGGACGCCGAGCAGGTGGTGCTCTCAACTGCCCGCCTGAACGCGATCGGCGGGGTCGACACCGGAACCGCGCAGCTCGAGGCGGGGGCCGGGGTAACCCTCGCCGACGCTCGGCGGGCGGCCCGCAGCGCCGGGCTCGACCTCGCGCTCGACCTCGCGGCTCGAGACTCCGCCACCCTCGGCGGCCTACTCGCCTGCGACGCCGGGGGGCTCCGCGCGCTGCGCCACGGCACCGCCCGTCGCCAGCTCTCGGGCCTGGAGGCGGTGCTGGCGGACGGCACGATCGTCGAGAGCCGGATGGCGGGCCTGGTGAAGGACACGGCCGGCTACGACCTCGGCGCGCTACTCGTCGGCTCGGAGGGGACCCTCGGGGTGATCACCGCGGTCCGCTGGTCGCTCGCCCCCCGGCGAGACGCGCGCGCGGTCGCGCTCGCCGGCCTGCAGGACGCCGAGCAGGCGGTCGCGCTGGTGCGCGCGCTGCGCCCGGCGCTGCCCGAACTGGAGGTGTGTGAGGTGATGGAGCGCGCCGGGATCGAGCTCAGCTGTGCGCACCTGGGCATCACGGCTCCCGGCGCCGCGCTCAGCCCGGTGAGTGTGCTGCTGGAGTGCGCCGCGCCGTCCGGGGATCCGATCGACGCTCTCGCCGACGCGCTGCAGGCTGCCGGCGCCGCGGACCGCACCGTGATTGCAGCGGACGCGGCCGCGCGCGAGCGGCTGATCGCGATCCGCGAGTCCCACGCGGAGGCGATCAACGCGCAGGGCGTTCCCCTCAAGTTCGACGTGGGTGTGCCGCTGAGCGGACTGGGCGGGTTCTGGGCGCGGGTGGGCGAGGTGGTGCGGACGCGTTCGCCGCGGGCCCAGACGATCATCTTCGGCCATCTGGGCGACGGCAACCTCCATGTCAACGTGATCGGAGCCCCCGAGTCGGAGGTCGAGACGCTCGAGGACGCGGTGCTCGAGCTCGCCGCCGAGTGCGGCGGCACGGTGAGCGCCGAGCACGGGATCGGCGTGCACAAGGTCCGTCATCTGGCGCTCACCCGCTCCCCGGGCGAGCTCGAGGCGATGCGAGCGATCAAACGGGCGCTCGATCCGATGGGGATCCTCAACCCGGGGGTCGCGCTGTCCGCGGCCTGACGCGGCCCTCAGCAGAGCAACTCGAGCCGGTTGCCCCACGGGTCGTCGGTGAAGAACCGCGCCGCCACACCGGGTAGCGGCTCGTCCCAGCGGACCGGCGCACCGGCACGCTCGAGTCGTGCGGCGAGAGCCTTCAGCGCCGCCTGGTCCGCCACTCGGAGCGCGGGGTGGGCCTTCGTCGCCGGTGTGAACTGGGACGAGGAGTCCACCCCGACATGGAGCGCCGCCCCGCCGGCGAGCGCGAACCACACCCCACCGCGATCGGCGAGCGCCGCCGGCTTCTTCAGCTCATCGAGCCCGAGCAACTCCCCGTAGAACGCCCGGGCGTCCGGCTCACAGGGCGGGCCGATAGCGGGGGCGGCGACCTGCACATGATCGAGCGACGGTGAACCCGACGGTCGGGGGGCCTTCGATCGCGGTGCCCATCCTCTCCGATAGCGTTCCGCGGCCATGTCGCTCGAGGTTAAGCCGGTTCGTGGATTGCGTGAACTGAAGGCGTTCGTCGACCTTCCCTACCGCCTGCACAAGCACACCCAGTGGATCCCGCCGCTGAAGGAGGAGCGCTACCTGTTCATGATCCGGCGCTTCAACGCGTTCTTCAGCCACGGCGACGCGGAGTACTTCCTGGCGCGCCGGGACGGACGGGTGGTCGGCCGGATCACCGCCCACGTCGACTACGCCTACAACGACTTCCACGCCAGCCGGACCGGGATGTTCGGCTTCATCGAGTTCGAGGACGACCAGGAGATCGTCGACGCGCTGCTGGCCGCGGCGGAGGGTTGGCTGCGCGGACGGGCGGTCGAGCAGATGCTCGGCCCAATGGATTTCACGATCAACGACGAGGGCGGCATCCTGATCGAGGGCTACGAGCTCGAGCCGCAGGTCCGCCACCCGTGGCACCCGCCGTACTACCGCGAGCGCATCGAGCAGGCGGGGTTGGTCAAGGCGATGGACAACTACAGCTGGAGCCTCGACGTCTCGAACCGCGAGCGGCTCGATCCGCGCCTGCCGCGCATCGCCGAGCGGGCCCACACCAAGTACGGCGTGACGATCCGCAAGATGAGCCGCCGGGGCCTGCGGCGCGACCTCGACGAGTTCGCTCGGGTCTACAACGCCGCGTGGTCGCAGAACTGGGGGTTCGTGCCCTACTCCAAGGCCGATCTGGACATGTACTGGTTCGACCAGCAGCTGATCTACTCGCGTGAGTGGTACATGGTCGCCGAGATCGACGGCGAGACCGTGGGAATCGCGATCACGATCCCCGACGTCGCCCAGATCTACAAGCTGATGCGGGGGCACTTCCTGCCGATCGGCTGGATCTTCTACGCGCTGCGCGGCCGGATCATCGATCGCCTTCGCGTCGGATTCCTCGGCGTGATGCCCGAATACGAGCACACCGGAGTCGCAGCGGCGCTCTACATGGAGCACTTCGACGTCGCGGAGCGCTCGCGTGAGAAGCAAGGCGAGGCCGGCTTCATCCTCGAGACGAATCACTCGATGAACCGCGCACTGGAGGCGATGGGCGGGCGGATCGTCAAGCGCTGGCGTATCTACGAGCGCACCCTCGGCTGAGCCGGGCCCGCCACCGCGGTAGCGGCGACGAGCCTGCGGGTGTCAGCTCTCTCCGGGCGCCGGGTAGGCGGCCGACGTCGCCGACGTCGCCTGCCCCTCGGCGTCGGTCGCGGTGACGGTCACCTCGACGCTGCCGCTGGCCACTTCGGCCTTGGTGAGCGTGAGCGTCGGGTGCGTCGCGCCCGAGATCGTGGCGCAGTTCTGCCCGTTCGCGTCACAGGTCTCCCATAGGCGGCCATAGGTGAGCGCGTCCGGACTACTCCACTTGCCGTTGGTCGCGGTGAGAGTCTTGCCCGCGGCGAAGCTGCCCTTGATCCTCGGTAGCGACGTCTCTGCGGGGGCATCCGGCGCGGCGACCTCGCCCGCCGGTACCGAGGACGCGTTCGCCGTCTGACCCAGCTTCCCATCGGTCGCGGTGACCACGATCGTCAGGTAGCGCCCGACGTCGGCGGCGGTCGCCTTGTAGCTCAGGCCGACGGCGCCCTTGATGGCGGCGCATCCGGTCCCGGCACTGCTCGTGCAGCGCTCCCACCGATGGGTGAAGCTCAGCTTGCTCGAGGGCACCGACCAGGTGCCGTTCGTCGCCGTCAGCCGCGCCCCGTCCTGGGCGGCGCCCGTGACGGTCGGCGGCGAGGTGCTGCCGAGCTTCTGCACCGTGATCGACTGCTGGGCCTGTGCAGCCGGCGCGGTGCTGATCCCGCCGCTCTGGTTGGCGTCCACGACGCACGTCCCGGCGCCGGTGAACGTCACCGTCGTCCCTGACAGCGTGCAGGCGCCGATGGTAGAGGATGAGTCGATCGTCAACGTGACCGGCAGCCCCGAGGTAGAGGATGCCGACACGTCGTAGGTGGTACCGATCACCCCCGGAGAGGGCGTCGCCGACTGAAAGCTCACCGTCTGCGATGGCAGCGAGATCGTGAACGTCCGCCCGAGATCCTTCTGCAGGCCTGTGGGCAGGCCGCTCTTCGATGTGCTCGTGTCCCCGTACCAGGCCGTATCGCCGTTGTCCTCGACGAGCTCGGTCGTCGAGCCGTCGACTAGCGGATCGGGGACCGAGACGATGCCCTCCCAGGCGCCATCCTCGATCTGGGGCAGCGACGTGTTCGTGAGCGTCGGGGCATCGCCCGGCTCGCCATCCCAGGTGTAGAGCTCGAACTGCGAGTTGCTCCCATCCGGGGTCCCGGCAATGATCAGATACTGATCGTTCCCGTTCTTGCGGATCTCGCGGATCCCGAGTCCGCCGAGGTTCATCTCGATCGGCGAGCCGAACGTCGCCGCGCCCGGTGAGGCGCCGATCAGCGAGGGCAGGTCGGTGACCGGGACGAGCAGCGCGTCATTGCCCGAGCCGTAGGGCTCGAGCGGCGCGCGGAACGCAAGGTAGGCGGTCGTCGTCGACCCAGGCGCGAACTCGACGCCCTCGATGTTCAGGCCCGTCGCCTGCTTGCTCGGGTTCGCGGCCGCGCTCTGCAGACCCAGCGGGTTGCCGTTGGACTCGTCCCAGTCGATCAGGTCGTCGCGAAGCCCGGTGTAGCTGCCGAGGTAGGTCAGTGTGGTGTCGGCGCCCGAGCCGCTCACCTGCGTGGCGAACAGCGTGTCGGTCGCCGGCCGCGGGTTGCCGCTGTCGCTGTTGGACTCCGACCCGAACCAGTAGATGACGTCGCCGACGCGCGCGGCCGCCTCGATGTCGATGGAGGTCGTGCCGTCCGGCAGGTCGCTCGTGAAGTCGAAGCTGTTGACCGGCGCTCCGGACGTGCTCGCGTCATAGAGCCGGAGCACGTTGGACAGATCGTCGCCGGCGATGAAATAGCCGTCGCCCACCGAGATCTCGGTCGAGGCGTTGCCCGCCGCCGTGTAGTAGCGGTCGCTCGAGTCGCCGTCGTCGGCCGACAGGCCGTAGGTGATGTCGGTCGAAGTCGTCGTGCCATCCGGTGCGGTAGCCGTCAGCGTGATCGTCGAGTAGCCAACCGTGTCCCCAGGCGTGATGGTGAGGGTCTGGTCGGCGCCCGACCCCGAGACCGAGACATCGGCGGCCACGGCGGTATTCGACGAGGAGGCGGTGACCTGCAGCTGGTCGGCGGAATAGTCGGGGTCGGACACCGTGAAGCCCAGCGTCGGGTTCGTCGGGTCCCCGATCGAGCCCTCGAGGCTCGTGTCGGCGGGGGTGATCGACGGCGTGACTGGCGGCGTCCCAGGCCCCGAGCCGATCGTCGTCCCGGGGGCGAAGGCCACCCCGCGGAATGCCTCGTTGGCCGGGGCAGTGGCGATCAGCTGGGCTGTGCCGCTCAGCGTCCCGCCGGCGCCGCTCGTATCGGACAGCTCGTAGAGGCTCCCGGAGGTGCCCGAGGAGCCGTTGGCGGTCACGTAGATCGTCACCGTCCCGTTGACGTCGTTGGCCGCCAGGCCCTCGAGGCCCGAGGCGACCGCGACGCTTCCCTCCGGAACCCAGCTGCCGTCCTGGAGGCCGTATTTGTCGACGTTGCCGCTGTCGGCTGTGTAAAGGGTGTCAGGGCTGGCGCCCGTGCCGAGGGTGAGCAGGGCGTAGCCGTAGGGCTCGGTCGGTGCGGTCGAGAACGGGAGGTTGGAGATCGTCTGCCCGTCGGTCGTCGGCGTGCCCGAGCCGACCGTGGCGATATCGAGCGCGCCGGATTTCGTTGGATCGGCCGAGGTGTAGAGCTGTCCGTCGACGATCTGGACCTGGCGGACGTTCGTGTCGCCGTCGTTCAGAGTCGTCGAGGTGCTCGCGCCGTCGGTCGCGTAACGGATGCCTCCGGCGGCTCCGCCCACCCACACCTCCTGGCCATCCTCGGTCACCGCGCTGCGCGGGTTGTTGCCGTTGGCGAAGTCGGTGAGCGCGGTGCTCGTGTCGACATCGCCCGCCTCGTTGACGATCCCGACCGTGCGCGGGGTGGTCGTCGAGCTGGTGCTCGAGACGCTCTTGGCGACGCTCCCGGCGGCCGCGTCGTAGCCGGTGAGCGCGAGGTACTGGCTGTTGGGGGAGAGCGTGACCAGGCCCTCAGAGGACGCCGAGCCGCTGGCGGTGAGCGCGTTGCTCGTGGCCGAGGTGGTCGAGGCCGGCATCGCCAGCGTGTAGGCAGGACTCGAGCCGCCCGAAGGCCCGTACTCGTCGAGGAACACGGCCGTGGATCCGCTGCCGAGCGCAGCCGATCCGGTGCCGACCCTGTACACGACGACGTCACCCGGGGAGAACACGTCGCCACTCGCCGCAGGGACGATGCGCGTGGCCGCAATCGATGGCGCGGCCGGCACGAGCACGGCGGCGCCCGCCACCAGCATGAGCAGCGCGCCGTGCAGGCGCGCTCGTGGCCGTCGGGCGGGCCGCCGGGACAGATCGGTGTGCGGCGTTGTCCCCATCAGGTCTCCTGTTCGTCGGTGCCGGGCGTCGGTGCCCGGGCGGCCGGGGATGGTTTCAATTCACCGGCGTTCAGTTGTGACGATCTCGTGGTCGGGCGGTTGCGTCGGCGCCGCTGCGATAATGGGGGCCGTGCCCCTGGATCTCGGCAAGATCATCACCGCCATGGTGACCCCGTTCGACGCGCGCGGCCGCGTCGACGAGGACGCGACCGTGCAGCTCATGCATCACCTTGTCGACCACGGCACCGAGGCGCTGGTCGTGTGCGGCACCACCGGTGAAGCGGCGACGATGGACGACGAGGAGCACCTGCGGGTCATCGAGATCGCCGTCGGCGAGATGAGGGACATCTGCCCGGTGATCGCCGGGGTCGGCTCCAACGACACGCGCCACGCAATCAAGCTCACCGAGCGCGCCACCGCGATCGGCCCGGACGCGCTGCTGTCGGTCAACCCGTACTACAACCGGCCGAGCCCGCGCGGGATCGTTGCCCACTATCGCGAGGTCGTGCGCGCGACGGACCTTCCGATCGTGCTCTACAACATCCCGCAGCGGACGGGCTCAGACATGCCCAACCAGTTGCTCGCCGAGCTCGCCCAGCTGGACGGCATCGAGGCGGTCAAGCAGGCCAACCACGCGAACCTCGCGCCGATCGACGGGCTGTCCATCTACGCGGGCAACGACGACATGCTCGCCGACGTGCTCGACCTCGGGGAGCCCGGCGGGATCCTCACCGGCAGCCACCTGTTCGCCGAGGAGATGCGGCGCATGGTCGACGAGCCTGAGCACCGTCGTGAGATCCACGAGTCGCTGGCCGACGTCTACCGCTGTCTCGCTGTCGCGCCCGCCGCCTGCTCGATCAAGGCTGCGCTCAACATGATCGGTGTACCGGTCGGCGCGCCCCGGCTTCCCTATGTCGAGCTCGACGAGTCCGAGCTCTCGGTCGTCCGCGGTCTGCTGGAGCGCCGCGGTCTCCTGGCGCACGCGGCGTGAGCGGCACTCTGCGCGTCCTGCCGCTCGGCGGCCTGGGCGAGATCGGCAAGAACATGACGGTGCTCGAGTACGAGGAGCGGATCGTGGTGGTCGACACCGGGCTGCGCTTCCCGACCGCCGACATGCTCGGGATCGACCTGGTGCTGCCGGACTTCGCCTACCTGCGCGAGCGAGCCGATCAGATCGAGGCGATCGTGATCACGCACGGCCACGAGGACCATCTGGGCGCGCTTCCCTGGGTGATCCGCGAGTTGCGCCGCGAGCTGGGGGGTGCCGACCCCACCCGTCCGGTGGTCTACGGGGGCCCGCTCACGATTGCGATGGCGCGCTCCAAGCTCGACGAGCACAACCTGCGCGACGTCGAGCTGCACGACGTCGCGGCGGGGGAGGAGATCGAGGCGGGCCCGTTCACGCTCGAGCTGATCCACATGACCCATTCGATCCCGGATTCCTGCGCGGTGGCCGCGACCACCGAGCTCGGAACGGTCCTGCTCACCGGCGACTACAAGTTCGACCAGACGCCGGTCGACGGCGGGCCGGCCGACGTCGCGCGGCTGGCCGAGCTCGGTTCCGACGGCGTGCTGTTGCTGTGCGGCGACTCCACCAACGCCGACCGGCCGGGATTCTCACCCTCCGAGCGCGGGGTCGGGCCGCATCTGGAGGAGGTGTTCGCCCGCGCCGACGGCCGGATCGTCGTCACCAGCTTCGCCTCGAACATCCATCGCGTGCAGCAGGTCGTGGACGCTGCCGCGGCGCTCGGGCGTAAGGTCGCGCTCGTCGGCCGGTCGATGCGCAAGAACGTCAACATCGGCCGCTCGCTCGGACATATCGAGGTCCCCGAGGGCATGCTCATCCAGCCGCACGAGATCGAGCAGTTCCCTGACCACCGGATCGTCGTGATCTCGACCGGCTCCCAGGGCGAGCCGCTGTCCGCGCTGCGCCGGATGGCCTACGACGACCACCGGCAGGTCTCGTTGCACGAGGGCGACACGGTCGTGTTCTCGGCCACGCCGATCCCGGGAAACGAGCGCGCCGTCAACGAGACGATCGATCGCCTGTACCACATCGGATGTGAGGTGATCACGCCTCGTGAGGCGCCGATTCATGCGTCCGGGCACGGCTACGCCGAGGAGCTGAAGCTGATGCTCAACCTCGTGCGGCCGCGCTACGTCATGCCGATCCATGGCGACCACAAGCGCATCCGGCTGCATGCGGAGCTGGCCGAGGCCGTCGGCATCGACCCCGACCGGATCTTCGAGTCCGAGAACGGCCTGCCCCTGGACATCACCGAGCGCGGTGCCTCGTTCGCCTCGCCGGTGCAGTCGGGAATGATCTTCGTCGACGGCGTCAACATCGGCGATCCGGCCGACGTCGCGCTGCGCGATCGCCGGATGCTCTCTGACGACGGCATCTTCATCGTCGTGGCGACGATCTCAGAACAGACCGGCGAGTCGGTCGTTCCCCCTGAGGTGATCTTCCGCGGCGTGCCATTCGTCGAGCAGGGTGACGACCTCGTCGCGGACATTCGCCACGCCGTCGAGGATTCGCTGTCCGAGGCGGCGCGTGAGGGGATCCGCGAGATCGATCTGCTCCAGGAGGAGCTTCACGACGATCTCGCGACCTTCGTCTACGACCGGTTGCGCCGCCGCCCGATGGTCCTGCCGGTCGTCGTCGAGGTCTGAACCCCGGGCGAGGAGCCCCGCTCCGCCGCGACGGTGGAGCCATCCTCCAGCACGACCTCGCCCGACGCGGCCGCCGGCTCCGGGTGTTCCTGCGGGAGCCGGATGACGAAACGAGTGCCCTGCATCTCGGCCTCCGGCGCAGTCGGCTCCTGGCGCACCGTCCCGCCGTGCGCTTCGACGACCGAGCGCACGATCGCCAGGCCGAGGCCCGATCCCCGGCCGCCGTCGCGCCCTCCGCGGACGAAGCGCTCGAACACACGATCTGAGAGTGCGGGCGGGATCCCGGGGCCCTCGTCCTCCACCACCAGTTCCGCCTGGCCGTCGATCACCGCGGTCTGGGCGCGGACGCGCGTCCCCGGCGGGGTGTGGCGGACCGCATTCTCAAGCAGGTTGAGGATCAGGCGGTGCAGCTCGTCGCGCGCGCCCAACACCGGCGCCGGCTCGGCGTGGATGAGCAGCTCGTGGGCGTCGGCCATCGGTCCGAGCTCCGCCGCGACCTCGATCAGGATCTGGCTGAGGTCGGTCTGGCGGTGCGGCTGCGAGCGGCGGGCGTCCGCGCGCGCCAGCAACAGCAGGTCGCCGACCAGCCGCCGCATCCGGCGGGTCGATCGCAGCGCCGCCTCGGCGGTTTCGGACTGCTCGCCCTCCAGTTCCTCCGAGAGGATCTCGAGGTTCGCGAGCACGCTGGTGAGCGGGGTGCGCAGCTCATGGGAGGCGTCGGCGACGAATTCGCGCTGGCGCTCGAGCATCGTCTGGGTGCGGGTGCGCGACGCGTCGAGCGCGCCGAGCATTCCCTCCAGCGTCCGCGCGAGCTCTGCGATCTCGTCCTCGGCCTCGGGGTGGGGGATCCGCCGCCGGGTGTCCTCGGTGCGGCCGATCTCCCGGGCGGCTCGCGTCAGCTCCTTGATCGGCGACATGGCTCGGTCGGAGACGAACAGTCCCGCCAGCAATGCGAGCACGGCGCCGCCGAGCACGCCGAGCAGCAGGAAGGCCTGGACGCGCGCCAGCGTCTGGTCGATGTCAGACAGCGGCTGGGCATACAGCAGCGTCACCTTGAAGTTGCCCTTCTGGTGCAGCGGAATATCCGTCCGCGAGATCACCCGGTAGCCGGCGTAGTCCGTGCGGCGTGACCGTGTCGGAATCACGTTGAATTGGAGGTGCTTTCGCCTGGACTTCGTCAGTGGCCGCTGCGCGCAGAGAAGGCTCCGGCTGTAGGAGTCGAACACACGGACCAGCGCGTGCTCGGCCTCGGCGAACGAACCGAGGTTGAGATCGACGCAGTTGGCCGTGCCGTTGCGATTGATGACCAGCTCCTTGGAGAGCTGCATGCTCAGATGCTGGCTGGTGCCGATCAGCTGGTTGTCGAACTGCGAGCGGACCTGGCGGTTGGTGAGGATGCCGACGATGACGGCGAAGCTCGCCAGGATCACGAACGTGAGCGCCGCCGAGCCGCCGGCCAGTCGCCAGCGGATCGGGACGGATCTATACGCGGAGTACGTACCCCGCGCCGCGGATCGTGTGTAGGAGCCGAGGTTCGCCACCGGCCTCCAGCTTTCGTCGCAGGTTGGACACGAAGACTTCGATCGTGTTGGTCATCGAGAACGGGTCGTAGCCCCAGACCTCGTCCAGCAGACGCTGGCGAGAAATCACGATCCGCTCGTTGCGCATCAGGTATTCCAGCAGCTCGAACTCCCGCTGGGTGAGCTCGACCAGGCGCTCTCCGCGCATGACCTCGTGCGTGTCGGGGTTGAGCTTCAGATCACCCACCGCGAGGTTCGCCTGGCCACGCGGCGGTCGGCGGCGGAGCAACGCCCGCAGCCGCGCGAGCAGCTCCTGGCGCTCGAACGGCTTGACCAGGTAGTCGTCCGCCCCGCTGTCGAGTCCCTCGACGCGCGATTCGACGGCGTCCCGCGCGGTGAGCACCAGAATCGGCACGTCGTCGTCGGAGTCCCGCAGCGTTCGCGCGACATCCAGGCCGTCCATGTCGCCCGGCAGGCCGAGGTCGAGGATCACGAGATCGGGCAGAAAGCCGTGGACGGCATCGAGCCCGGAGCGGCCGTCCTCGGCGACCCGCACCTCGTAGCCCTCCATCCTCAGCGAGCGCTGCAGCACCTGGGCGATCGCGTCGTCGTCCTCGACGACGAGCACGCGTGGTGGTCGGTCGAAATCGGCCATCTCGACGCCCGATGGTACGGGGCACCGGGGAGGACGGGCCGCGTTCTTACCGAGGGTTTAGGGCTCGGGGAGGAGCCCGCTCGTCCGCGTCGAAGCAGTGAACCCGCACGATGCCCGCCTCGACGAAGTCCCGCACCGCCGCCAAATCCAAGCGGGCCGCCAGCTCCACGTCCAAGCGCCGTCCGCCCGCCAAGGGTCGCGGCCAGGCCGTCGCCCGCAAGGGAGCTCACGGTCCGAAGACGAGGGCCCGGAGGTCCATGCTCGCCTCGCGCGGTCCCGGGATCGGACGCGGGGGTGGGTGGGGACCGGATTTTGAGAGCCACCACGTCGACATCGCCGCGCTCGCGCTGGTCGCGGTCGGCATCTTCATCTCGGGGGTTGCGTACGCGGGGTGGTCCGGTGGCGCGCTCGGCAACGGCGCCGTCACCGTGCTGCGGTTCCTGTTCGGCGGGCTCGGCTACGTCGTGCCGGCCGCGTTCGTGGCCGCCGGCGCACTCATCCTGCTGCGCGAGCTGCGTCCGCCCGCGCGCCCGCTGCGCACCGGGACGATCTGCCTCACCATCGCGCTCACCCTCGGGCTGGCCGCCGGGACGTTCGGCATCGGTCCGGGTGCCGCGCCCGCAGGCGAGCTGTGGCGCGCCGGTGCTCTGGAGCGCCGCGGCGGCATCCTGGGTGGCGCCGAATACTGGGTGTGCTCGCACCTGATCTCGCACGCCGGTGCCGACATCCTCGCCGTCTTCCTGCTCGTCGCGGGCGGGATCCTGGTCAGTGGCGCCGGGCTGGCCGGCGCGCTGCGGATGACCGGAGCGCATGTCGCCAACACCGGCCGTGCGCTGCGCGAGGTGAGCAGCGCAGGCACGCTGGCCCGCCGACCCGCGACCGCGGCGGCCGCGAGCGGTGCAGGGGAGCGGATCCGCGGCCGGCGGACAGTGACCGCCGAGGAGGAGCCGGAGTTCGACCCGCTTGCCGCGCCGGAGACCGACGAGATCGTCGTGCGAGCGGGCGACCGAGTGCTCGAGGAGATGCCCGTGCCCGAGTACGAGGTCGAGCCGGCGCCTCAGGCGGCAGCCGAGGAGCTCGACGCGCTCCCCGAGCTGGGGATGGAGGAAGAGGAGCCTCGACAGCTGGAGCTGGAGGAGGCAGAGGAGGTCGACGACGGCCGGGGAGGTCCCGGCCGCGAGGTCGACGCGGACGATCTCACCCCGCAGGGGCGCTACCGCGCGTCGGTCACCGAGGATCCGGACTTCGTCTGGCGGGTGCCGAGTACCCGCAACCTCACGCGGTCCTCCGGCGCCGATGCCCGGCCCGACACCGCGGGGCAGGCGCAGACCGCCCGATCGCTGATCGAGGCACTTGGGCACTTCGGGATCGAGGCGCAGGTGGTCGGCAAGGTCTCAGGCCCGCACATCACGCGCTACGAGGTCCGCCTCGCGCCCGGCGTGAAGATGAGCAAGGTCGCCAACCTCAAGGACGACCTCGCCTACGCGCTGGCAGCAACCGACATCCGGATCCTCGCGCCGATCCCCGGCAAGCAGGCCGTCGGCATCGAGGTCCCCAACGCACGGCGCCGGATCGTCCATCTCGGCGATGTGATCAGCGCGGCGCCTGAGGATTGGTCCCCGCTCACGGTCTGGCTCGGCAAGGACATCGCGGGCAAGGCGGTCGGCGCCGACCTGGCCAAGATGCCGCACCTGCTCGTCGCCGGCACGACCGGCGCCGGCAAGTCGGCCTGCGTCAACGCGATGCTCTCCTCGATCCTGCTGCGGGCGACCCCGCACGAGGTGCGGCTCGTGCTCGTCGACCCCAAGCAGGTCGAGCTCAACCACTACGAGTCGATCCCGCATCTGCTCACGCCGGTGATCACCAGCCCCCGCCAGGCCGCCAACGCGCTTCAGAACCTGGTGCGCGAGATGGAGCAGCGCTACTCGATCATGCAGCTCGCCCGGACCCGCAGCCTGCCCGACCTCAACCGGGTGCGCGAGTCCCGCGGCGAGCCGCCGCTGCCCTACATCCTGTGCGTGATCGACGAGCTCGCCGACCTGATGATGGTCGCCCCGGCCGATGTCGAGGACTCGATCATCCGGCTGGCCCAGAAGGCGCGCGCGGTCGGAATGCATCTCGTGCTGGCCACCCAGTCGCCGCGCGTCGACGTGATCACCGGCATGATCAAGGCCAACGTGCCGTCACGGATCGCCTTCGCGGTCTCCTCGCAGACGGATTCGCGGGTCATCCTCGACCAGAACGGAGCGGAATCGCTGCTCGGCCAGGGCGACATGCTGTTCTCTCCGGTCGGCTCCTCGCGGCTGCAGCGCATCCAGGGCGCGTTCATCGACGAGCCCCAGATCCTCGAGATCACCGAGGCGTGGCGCAAGCAGGGCGAGCCGGACCTCCAGGAGGAGCTACTGGAGGAGGTCGAGTCTGAGGACGACGGCGGCGGCGGCGCCGAGGACCCCAATGACGCCGACTCCGATCCGCTGCTCGAGGAGGCGATCTCGCTGGTGGCGCAGATGGGCACCGCCTCCACCTCGATGCTCCAGCGCCGGCTGCGCCTGGGCTACACGCGCGCCGGACGCCTGATCGACATGCTCGAACGCCGCGGGATCATCTCCGGTTACGAGGGATCGAAGCCACGCCAGGTGCTCATCGGTGAGGCTGATGTGCCGCGCATCCTCACCCACCTGGCCGAGGCCGAGCGCGGCTCCTCCTCGAGCGCCCCGCCGGCGCCCGCACCCGCCCCGGCGCCCGCGCCCGCGCCCGCCGAGCCTGACGCGACAGCGGTCCAGCGGTTCGACGTACCCGCTCCCGACGGGCACTCTGCAACCCCGACCGACGAGGTCTAGCCGGGGCGCGAGCCACCGCCCCACGGGCGGACGCGCCGGTAGCCTTGCTCAGCGGAATGGACGAGATCGGAAGCCAGCTCCGAGAGGCGCGGATGCGCATGCGCATCGACACCGGCGAGGTCGAGCTGCGCACGAAGATCCGCGCCAAGTACCTGCGCGCGATGGAGAACGAGGAGTGGGATCTGCTCCCCGGCGAGGTGTACGTCCGCAGCTTCCTGCGGACCTACGCGGACTTCCTCGGTCTCGACTCGCGGGCGCTGCTGGACGAGTTTCGTCGCCGCTACGAGAGCCCGTCCGACCACGAGCCGCCGCCGATCGCGCCGCCCGGCCGGGAGCGTCGTGACCGCGAGCGACGGCGTCACTCGAGCGGAGGCGTGGGCATTCCGCCGTGGGCGCTCGTGCTGGTCGTGCTCGTGATCGTCGCCGCCGTGCTCTACATCGTGGGCAAGCACTACGGGCAGAATTCGAACAACTCCGCCGGGGTCCATCACACGACGACGACCAAGAAGCACAAGCACCACCGTCGCCATCACGCCCACCACCACCATGCGGTGACCAAGCACCCGAAGGTGCCGGGCGTGGTGACCGTGGCGCTCACCGCGACGAGCACCACCAGCACGTTCATCTGCCTGGAGAACGCCCACGGTGTGCACCTCGTCGACGGCGAGTACGCCGCCGGTCAGTCGATCCCGAACGCGACCGGGAAGAAGCTCCTGCTCACGGTGTCCAGCCCGTCGGTGACGATCAAGGCGAACGGCAAGACGATCGCCAACACGGTGACGAGCGCGCCCGTCACCTACCGGATCCTGCCCACCGGCCACACCGTCATCACCGCCCCCGCGTCGAACATCACCTGCGGCACGTGAGCGAGGCCGCGCCAGAGTCCAGGTCCGGCGCTCATGCGGGGGGCGGAGTGCCGCGCGCCGGGATCCTGGTCACCGGCACCGAGGTCCTCACCGGCATCATCTCCGACCGCAACGGCCCGTGGCTGTCCGAGCAGCTGCGCGAGCTGGGCGTCGATCCGGCGATGATCGAGATCGTCGGCGATCGTCCCGAGGACCTGCTCGTCGCGCTGGAGGGCATGCGCGACGCCGGCATGTCGCTGATCATCACGAGCGGAGGACTGGGGCCGACCGCGGACGACCTCACCGCCGAGATCGTCGGTCGCTTCTGCGGGCGCGAGATGGTGCTCGATCAGGCGCTGGAGGAGCGGATCGCCGAGATCCTACGGCCGTTGATGCGGCGCTGGGCCAACCTCGACCAGGAGGCCGTGCGCCGCGCGAACCGCAAGCAGGCGGTGATCCCGGCGGGCTCCACCGTGCTCGATCCGATCGGGACAGCCCCGGGGCTCGTCGTGCCGCCTCGTGCGTCGGAGGCCGAGAGGCCGGGCCCCACCGTGGTGGTGCTCCCCGGACCGCCCGGCGAGCTGCGCCCGATGTGGGAGGCCGCCATCGGTACCGAGCCGTTCCGCGCCGCGATCACGGGCGCGACGCACTATCGCCGGCGGATCGTGCGGCTCTACGGCATCCCCGAGTCCGAGATCGCCGCGACGCTCGAGGCGGCGGCGGCCGACGGGCTCGATCTCGACGGCCTGGAGATCACCACCTGCCTGCGGCGCGGCGAGATCGAGATCGCGACTCGCTATGAGCCGGCGGCCGAGGCGGACTACGACGCGCTGCTCGACTTCATCCGGGCGCGGCACGGGAGGATGCTGTTCTCCGAGGACGGCTCGACGGTCGACGACCAGGTCGCCGAGCTGCTGCTGTCCGCCGGCGCGACGGTGGCGGTCGCCGAATCGTGCACCGCCGGGTTGCTCGCCGCACGCCTCACCGAGCGGGCCGGCTCCTCCGTCTACTTCCTCGGCGGCGGGGTCGTCTACTCCAACGAGGCCAAGACCCTCGTTGCGGGAGTGCCGGCCGAGCTGATCGAGCGCGACGGCGCCGTGTCGGTGTCGGTCGCGCGCGAGCTCGCCTCGGGGATCGCGCTCCGCCTGGGCGCGAGCGTCGGTGTCGGGATCACCGGGATCGCCGGTCCGGGCGGCGGCACCCTCGAGAAGCCCGTCGGGCTCGTCTGCATCTCGGTGTGGAGCGCCGACGGGCGGCGCATCACCCGCGCGCCGCAGATGCCCGGCAGCCGCGCCGACGTCCGTGACCGCTCGGTGACCGTCGCGATGCATCTGCTGCGGCGGCTGCTGCTGGGCGATGCCGACGCGGAGGGTGACGCGCTGCGAGCCGACCAGCGCGCGGTGTGAGCGGCGGGCCGGGTGGCGGTGCGCGGCTGTTCGTCGCGCTCGAGCTCCCGGAGGTGGTGCGCTCGGCGCTCGTGCAGTGGGCGGCGGAGGCGATTGGCGAGGTGGATGGAGCGCGGCTGCTCGACTCCGGCGCGCTGCACATGACGCTGTGCTTCCTCGGTGAGGTCGAGCTGAGCGCGATCGACACGATCTGGGCAGTGGTCGCCTCCGAGGTGGCTCGTGGCGAAGACGAGTGGTCTCCGCTCGTGTTCGAGCCCGACGAGGTCCGCTGGCTGCCGCCGCGCCGGCCCCATGTGTGCGCCGTCTCGCTGCGCGATCGGGACGGGCGCGCGGGCGCGCTGCAGGCGGGCCTCTCGGCGCGACTGGCAGACGGTGGCTGGTATGCGCCGGAGCGGCGGAGGTGGCTGGCTCACGTGACCGTCGCGCGGATCTCACGGGACGCTCGCGGCCGGGGAGGTCGCAGCCGGGG
>Ga0335075_10002014_pt1 | contig 33008 bp, 27 predicted proteins | sample Lox_Sample_24_FD_206723 | JGI IMG/M metagenome (GOLD analysis project Ga0335075, IMG submission 206723) | Soil microbial communities from Loxahatchee National Wildlife Refuge, Florida, United States - Lox_Sample_2.4 | ecosystem: Environmental > Terrestrial > Soil > Wetlands | place: USA...
TACCTGGCCAGCTCATAGCGCTGGTAAAGCACCCAGATCATGAAACCGGCGGCCCGGGCCTGCCGGGGCAGCGGGTCGGCCGTGAGCCGACGCGGCGGGCGAGACGCAGACCCGGCACCGGAGGCTTAACCCCCGCCGTTAAGGACCTGTAGTAGCAACAGCAGAGTGTCATCGATGCGCCTCCGTCGTGCGCGGGACCCGCAAGCCGCCGCTCACTCACGAGCAGGCCCGCCGCGGCGGGCCACCCGGCGGCGCCAGCCCGCGGCGGCGCCAGCCTGGGAGCGCCAGCCCGCGGCGGCACCAGCCCGGAAGCGTCAGCCTGGGAGCGCCAGCCCGCGGCGGCGCCAGCCCGCGGCGGCGCCAGCCCGCGGCGGCGCCAGCCTGGGAGCGCCAGCCCGCGGCGGCGCCAGCCTGGGAGCGCCAGCCGGCGGCGGCACCAGCCCGGAAGCGCCAGCCTGGGAGCGCCAGCCCGCGGCAGCGCCAGCCCGGGAGCGTCCAGCCCGGGGGGCGTCAGCCCGCGGGGGCGGCGTCAGCCAGTTCTTCGGTCATGCCGCGGGTGACGCTCGGGTCGACCGGTATGCCCGGGCCCATCGTCGTGGTGAAGGTGACCTTCTTCAGGTACCTGCCCTTGGCCGCCGCTGGCTTGAGCCTGACAACCTCGTCGATTGCGGCGGCGTAGTTCTCCACCAGCGCCCGGTCGGTGAACGAGCCTTTGCCGATCACGAAGTGCAGGTTGCCGTGCCGGTCAACCCGGAACTCGATCTTGCCGCCCTTGATCTCGGTGACGGCCTTGGCCACGTCCGCGGTGACCGTTCCGGTCTTGGGGTTCGGCATCAGGCCGCGCGGGCCGAGCACCCGGCCAAGCCTGCCCACCTTGCCCATCATGTCGGGCGTGGCGACCACGGCGTCGAAGTCGAGGAAACCGCCCTGGATCCGCTCGATCAGGTCGTCGGCACCCACGTAGTCGGCGCCGGCGGCCTCGGCTTCCTCGGCGCGGGCGCCGGTCGCGAACACGAGCACGCGGGCGGTCTTGCCGGTGCCGTTCGGCAGGTTGACCGTGCCGCGGACCATCTGGTCCGCCTTGCGCGGGTCAACGCCGAGCCGCAGCGCGACCTCGACCGTGGGGTCGAACTTCGTGGTCGATGTCTTCCTGGCCAGCGCCACCGCCTCGGCCGGGCTGTACAGCCTGGCCTCGACGAGCTCGTCGGCCTTGCGATATGCCTTGCTGCGCTTCATGCGTCTCTCCTTTTACTGACTGCGGAGGTCGTGGTCAGCGGGCCAGCGCCTGGCCCTGCCACAGGCGGGAAACCGGACGGTCAGTCGGCGACCGTGATGCCCATCGAACGGGCGGTTCCCGCGATGATCTTCTCTGCCGCTTCCATCGAGGTGGCGTTCAGGTCGGCCATCTTCACCTGCGCGATCTCGCGAAGCTGCGCGGTGGTGACGGTGCCCACCTTGGTCTTGTGCGGCTCGCCGCTCCCCTTCTCGACGCCAGCGGCCTTCTTGATCAGCTCGGGTGCTGGCGGGGTCTTCGTGATGAAGGTGAACGTCCGGTCCTCGTAGATGGTGATCTCCACGGGGATGATGTTGCCGCGCTGCGACTCGGTGGCCGCGTTGTACTGCTTGCAGAAGTCCATGATGTTGACGCCGTGCGGGCCCAGGGCCGTGCCCACCGGCGGCGCCGGCGTGGCCTGTCCCGCGTTCAGCTGCACCTTGACGACTGCGGCGATCTTCTTCCTTCTCGGAGCCATTTTCCTGCCGTTTCTTACCTCAGTGAACTACCTGGTCTTGCCTGCCGGCCCGGCGCCACGGGCTCCGGTCAGATCTTGCTTACCTGATCGAAGGACAGCTCGACCGGCGTTTCGCGGCCGAAGATCGACACGAGCACCTTGAGCTTCTGGGTGTCGGGGTTGATCTCGTTCACGGTCGCGGGGAGCGTCGCGAACGGCCCGTCCATAACGGTAACGGACTGGCCGACCTCGAAGTCCACAGAAGCGGCGCGCACGGCCTCGGCCTTCTTCTCGGCCTTCTCCTCCGGTTCGGGCGCGAGCAGCGTGGCCACCTCGTCCAGGCTGAGCGGGGACGGCCTGCTGGACAGCCCCACGAAGCCGGTGACCCCTGGCGTGTTGCGCACCGCGGCCCACGACTCGTCGGTGAGATCCATCCGGACCAGGATGTAGCCGGGCAGCACCTTCTCCTGGACCTGCTGCCGCTTGCCGCTCTTGATCTCGGTCACCTCGTGCGTCGGCACCTCGATCTGGAAGATGTAGTCCTCCATGTTGAGCGACTGCGTCCGGCTCTCCAGGTTGGTCCTGACCCGGTTCTCATATCCGGCATAGGAGTGCACCACGTACCAGTCCCCGGGCAGCAGCCGGAGCTCGTTCTTGAACGCGGTGACCGGGTCGGTCTCCTCGGCCTCGTCCCCCGTGTCGGCGACAGGTCCCCCGTTGGCCGACGGCCCGGCCTCGGGCCCGGCGGCCTCGTCCGCTGCCTGGAGGTCCGCCTCAGCCTCGGCAGCCTCAGTTTCGGCAGCCTCCGCCTCAGCAGCCTCAGTTTCGGCAGCCTCCGCCTCGGCAGCCTCCGCCTCGGCAGCCTCCGCCTCGGCAGCCTCCGCCTCGAGCTGCTCCCCGGCCTCGGCCAGGGTCTCAGCTTCCGGCTCGCCTTCAAGGTCACGCTCGGCCGGCTCGTCGCCGCCCTGCAGTTCGGACTCGGACACAACAACTCTTTCTCTTCGAACACTATTCCGCAGCCAGCCAGGATTCCTGGCAGCGCGCGGCCCGCCCACTGAGCCGGTGACACCTTCCGGCGCGCGGGTCACTCCCAGCCGGTCAGCGCCTCAGCCGAAGACCTTCGTGACCAGCCAGGTGAACCCGGTATCCAGGCCGGTCACCAGCCCCACCATCACCAGGATGAACACGATCGCCACCGTGGTGTAGGTGACAAGCTCCTTGCGGGTCGGCCAGATGACCTTCCGCAGTTCCGCGATGACCTGCCGCAGGAAGATGGCCGGCGTGGTCCGCTCCGGCTTCTTCGCCGGGCGGCCGGATTTGGCCGGCTTCTCCGCTGCGGTGCCACGAGTCTGAGTTGCCAATATCCTCACCTGAGCAGCATCAATCACTGACGGCTGACGCCGTGGACCCGTAACCAGCACGGGCCGCACCCGCAGGGCAGGAGGGACTCGAACCCCCAACCACCGGTTTTGGAGACCGGGACTCTGGCCAATTGAGCTACTGCCCTGTGACGGCACTGCCGCGGCCGATTGCTTCCCAGGGGCACCCGTCCCTGGCCTGTCTGGGCATGCACCGGCCACCTGGTGGACCGCCACCAGTTGCTGCAGTCTACGTTGCCGGAACCCCCTGCGTCGAACCGCATCGCGATGATCGCAGATCTCATGCCCCGGCCACAGCAGCCTGCCGGGGATGCCAGGATGGATGACATGGCTTCTTCGCAGCGCAGGATCTCAGCCAGGGTCGGAGCGATCACCGAGTCGGCGACGCTCGCCGTGGACGCCAAGGCCCGCGCGGCCAAGGCCGCGGGCCGGCCAGTGGTGGGCTTCGGCGTCGGCGAGCCCGACTTTCCCACGCCCGACTACATCGTGGAGGCCGCGCAGCGCGCCTGCGGCGAGCTCAGGTTCCAGAAGTACAGCCCTGCGCCCGGCCTGCCCGAGCTGCGCGAGGCTATCGCGGCCAAGACCCTGCGCGACTCCGGCTACGAGGTATCTCCGGGCCAGGTGATCGTGACCAACGGCGGCAAGCACGCCGTGTACACCGCGTTCGCCGCCCTGCTCGACCCGGGTGACGAGGTGCTGCTGCCCACGCCGTACTGGACAACGTACCCGGAGGTGATCACGCTCGCGGGAGGGAAGCCGGTCGAGGTGATGACCGACGAGCGGTCCGGCTACCTCACCTCAGCGGCCGACCTGGAGGCCCACCGGACCGAGCGCACCAAGGTGCTGCTGTTTGTCTCGCCATCCAACCCCACCGGGGCGGTGTACCCGCCGGAGCTCGTGGCCGAGATCGGCCACTGGGCCGCTGACAACGGCCTGTGGGTGATCACCGACGAGATCTACGAGCACCTGGTCTACGGGGACGCGCGGTTCTCCTCGATCGCCGTCGCAGCGCCCGAGCTGGCCGACCGCTGCGTGGTGCTCAACGGCGTGGCCAAGACGTACGCGATGACCGGCTGGCGGGTCGGCTGGCTGATCGGGCCGCCGGACGTGGCCAAGGCAGCAGCCGACCTGCAGTCGCACATGACCTCGAACGTCTGCAACGTGGCCCAGGCCGCCGCGCTGGCCGCCGTCTCCGGTGACCTTTCAGCGGTGGCCAGGATGCGGGAGGCCTTCGACCGGCGCCGGCTGAAGATGACCAGCATGCTGAACGAGATCCCCGGCGTCATCTGCCCGCTGCCCGAGGGCGCGTTCTACTGCTACCCGTCGGTGAAGGAACTCATCGGTGCCGAGCTCGCCGGCCGCAGGCCGGAGAGCACCACGGACCTGGCCGAGCTGATACTCGACGAGGTCGACGTCGCCGTGGTGCCCGGGGAGGCGTTCGGCACGCCCGGGTACTTCCGGCTGTCGTGCGCTCTCGCCGATGCGGATCTTGAGGAGGGGATCACCCGGCTCGGCAAGCTGCTCACCCAGGCGCGCTGACTGCCCCGGGCCCCGCTGACTGCCGGAGCCGGGCGGCCGACGCCATGGCACGCCCGCTCGCCACGCTCCCCAAGGCCCATCTGCACCTGCACTTCACCGGCAGCATGCGCCACTCCACGCTGGTGGAGCTCGCCATCGAGCGCGGGGTGCACCTGCCCGACGCCCTGGTCACCGACTGGCCGCCGCGGCTGAGCGGGACCGACGAGCGGGGCTGGTTCCGGTTCCAGCGGCTGTACGACACCGCGCGGTCGGTCGTCCGCACCGAGGCCGACGTGCACCGTCTGGTCCGCGAGGCCGCCGAGGACGACCTGGCCGAGGGCTCTGGCTGGCTGGAACTCCAGATCGACCCGTCGGGCTATGCGTCCAGGCTCGGCGGCCTGACCCCCGCGGTGGAGTTCGTGCTCGCCGCGGCGGCCGAGGCCACAGCAGCCACCGGCGTCGGCATCGGTGTGATCATCGCGGCAAACCGGACCAAACACCCGCTAGACGCGCGCACGCTCGCCAGGCTCGCCGCCGCTCAGGCCGGCCGCGGGGTTGTCGGCTTTGGCCTCTCCAACGACGAGCGCAGGGGCGCGGCGGCCGAGTTCGCCCCGGCCTTCCGGATCGCCGCCCGCGCCGGGCTGATGGCCGTGCCCCACGGCGGCGAGCTTGCAGGCCCGGCGAGCGTCCGCGCCTGCCTGGATGAATTGCAGGCCGACCGCATCGGCCATGGCGTCGCCGCAGCCCACGACGCGGATTTGCTTGAACGTCTGGCAGCGCGGCGGGTCACCCTTGAGGTCTGCCCGTCGTCCAACGTGGCGCTCGGGGTCGCCGCCACCCCGGCCGACGTGCCACTGCGGCCGCTGCTGGATGCGGAACTGCAGGTTGCGCTCGGCGCCGACGATCCGCTGCTCTTCGGGCACCGGCTCACCGACCAGTACGAGATCGCCCGGCATGGACACGGCCTGTCCGACCGCGAACTCGCGGAACTGGCGAGGATGTCGGTACGCGCGTCCGCGGCGCCCGCGGTGGTCAAGTCCCGGCTGCTGGCCGGGGTCGACGCCTGGCTGTCGTCCCCCGCGGCCGCCAGGCCGCCGGAACCGCACACGCAGGCGGCTCCCGGGCCCGTCGGGGACTAATCCCCGCGCCTGGCCGCTAGGACGCCGCCTCCAGGGCATCGCGGATCCTGACGGCGTTAGCGGCGACGTTGGGGCCCAGCAGGTCACCTGTCGTGTCAATGATCGATATAACCCCGAGCGTTGTGTGCGTGGCCCATACGCAGTTCTCGGTGCCCTCTATGTTGGCGCACTCCATCGCGCCGCCGTGCGGCCCGGAGGGCACCCTGTTGTAGGTGTACCCCTCCTCTTCGATCGCGCTGACGGCGGCGGCCGGCCGGAACCTGCCGTCGAGGCCCTCGAAAGAGATCGAGCGATAGAAGTTCGGGATCCCCTGAGGAGATTGATACTCGAGCGCGACCGATGATGTCTGCGAGCCGGCGTTGTTCAGACTGAGGAGCAATTTGTATTCGATCACCAGCGTCTTGCCTGACTGGCGGTACGCGGCCGAGTTGTCCTGCGGCAGCCCGCATAGTTTCTGCGGGGCGATGACCTTCCACGGGCCGCTTCCTCCCGCCGCGTGCCCTGCGGTGACGCATGCCAGCGGACCCTCCGCGCTGCTGGCCAGCGGCGCGCGCGCCGACGATCTGCTGGCCGCCGCCCCGCGGGCCGATGGGCCCGATGAGGCGGGCTGCCTGGTCACGAGGAGGCCGATGACGACGATGATCGCCACAAAGACGCTGCCGCCACCGATGCCCAGCCATATCGAGAGCCGGCGACGGCCCTGGCCCGGCCGGGGGTAGCCAGGGCCGTTCTGGCCGTAGGGCGGCGGTGACGCTCCAGGACCGCCGTCATAGGCCATCAGGAAACCCCTAATCGATTGCGCGGGGAAAGGGCGCGAGGATTCATATCCGCATCCTCCTCATTCTGACCACGGACCCGGGTCAGGGCCTTACTCTGCTCGCTGCCAGACGGCCCGCACCCGGCACAGCCCGCCAGGTCAGGCGCTGATCTGCGACGGGACGTGGTCCGCGTTCCCTTCCCACAGGTCCGCGTCCTCGGTCATCCAGGCCTGGCGGCGGCGCTCGCTGTTTCGCTCGCCTGCACCGGGACCGCCGGCCATCGGGAATCCGTCACCGGAATCGGCCGCCTGGCCGACGACGGCGTCGTCGGACCCGACGAACCCGGTCGCCCCGGTGTTGCCGGGTCCGGCCCCGCCGTCTGCAAAGCCGGCGTCCATGCCTTCGCCGGAGCCAGCCGGGCCGGTGCCGATCATCCCGTCGGGGCCGACGACCGCGCTGTCAGCGGCCGGGTCGCCGACGATGTCCTCACCGATCAGGCCCTGGCCGCCGGCGCCGTTGCCGCCGAAGCCGGCCGGGTCGCCCGCACCGCCGATGCCCGGGCCGCCGCCGACGCCAGCGTCACCCGGAACGCCGCCCAGCCCGCCAGGATCGCCGCCGTCACCCGGGAGGCCGCCCACCGGAACCGGGTCGCCGTCACCCGGAACACCGCCGAGCGCGCCGGGATCGCCGCCGTCACCCGGGAGGCCGCCCACCGGAACCGGGTCGCCGTCACCCGGAACGCCGGCCAGCCCGCCAGGGTCGCCGCCGTCACCGAGCGCTCCCGGGTCGCCGGAGCCGGGATCGCCCGGCGTTCCGGTGGGCACGGGAACGGGACCAAGCGGATCTGGGCCGCCGAGACCGGAGGTGCCGCCGGGAGGACCGCCCGCGGCCGCGCCGGGCGTACCGGTCGTGCCGGGAGTCCCGGTGCCGGGAACGCTGCCGCCGCCGCCCGGCGGAAGGCCGGCGAGGCTGGTGCGCGGTGCGGTGCCCGCCGTTCCGGAGCCCGGCGACACCCCGCGGACGCCACCGGGGGCGCCAGGAACACTGCCGCTGGCGCCTCTGGCACCGCCGGTGCCGCCCGCGTTCCCTGCGCCGACGCCGCCGGCACCGCCCGCGGGGCTTGCGGCGGCAGCCGCGGCCCCGGCGGCCACGCCGCCGCCAGGCCCGGTGATGGTCGCTACCTCCTTGCCCAGCGTGTCGTTAGGCAGGCTCTTGGTGACCTCGGACGGCAGGTTGTTGTTGGCCTCGACCAGGTTCTCGTTGAACTCCTGCATGACCGCCTGTGCGGCCTTGTTCCCGGCGCTGGTGCTGGGCGCCGTGTAGCTCTTGTACGCAGGCAGGATCCCGCCCAGCCAGTTCAGCACGGCACCGGTCTGGGCGCTGGCCTGCGCAAGCCCGATCGCCGTCTGGTGCAACTGCTGGAAATTGCCGACCGCGGTCTGCGCGGCCTGGCCGCCCCAGTTCTCGTTCAGCACCTGCACGTGCTTGATCAGCCGGTTCGCGATGTCCCCCAGTGTCTTGGCCGCATCCATATGCACCGCGCCCGACTGCAGCACCAGCCCTGCTTCGGGGAGAAAGGAGAACATCTGCTCTACATCGGCCGCCGTGAGCCCGCTGACCGAAACTGGCGCGACCGCCGACTGCTTGATCGGGAACGAGTTGCCTGGGATGGTGCCGAACCCGCCAGATTCGACGATCATGATGCGGCTCCTCTTTCTCTGCCGTCGGCTCGGTCAGGCTGACGCTTCCGAGCGAACCCGGCTCGCCGAGCTCGCCGTTGTGGCATCGGCATCGCTGTAGTTCTGCGCTGCCCTGCCGACGTTGCTGGCCACCTGGTCATAGGCTGAACTCAGCGCCTGCATGAACTGCGTGATCGCCTCGTACGCATTGAGAGCGTTGCTGCCGAATCCGTCCGCGGTATCCCAGCCGCCGATCGCCGCGCCGAACGCTCCGTAGCTGGTGAGCTGCGACAAGGTGCTCTTTAGCTGGCTCAGGTCGCTGAGCATCTGGCTCTTGACCGAATTGAGCTGATCGGGATCGACGCGGAACTGCCCGCTGGCTTTCAGGCCCCTGGGAAAGTCCGAGACGGGCAGCTTAGCCGCGTGAAAACCCTCGGTCTTCACCGGATCCCTTGGCTGGGCGCTGGCCGCCGCCGCGGCCTGCTGGTCCAGCTTTTCCTGGTCCTCAAGCGCCATCACATCGGCGATCGCGCCCATCACAAACCTCCGCTGCCGATAACAATCACACCTGGCCGGCCATCCAGCCCGGGCTGCGGCCCGGGATGAACAATGAACGGTGTGCCGCGCCGCCACCGTTCCCGGCACGGCACCGTGTTCACGTCAGCTAAAACATTGACGTGTTGATGCGCTCCGCGCTCTGGTAGTTCTCGTTGGCGGCACCGATCACCGAGCTCATCGCGCTGATGACCGCGCCCATGTCCGCAATCGCCTGGTTCCAGACCGCCTGAGCCTCGTGATAGGCGGCCTGGGCGCTGCCCTGCCAGTCGGCCAGGTTGCCCTGGAGCTGCGACTGCAGGTTGCTGACCGTGCTGCTCAGCCCGTTGTACACGGCGACGAATTGGGCCTCTCCGTCGCTCAGACTGCCAAAGTTCGCAAGTACATAGTCACTCATCTTTGACGTCTCTCCTCGCTCAGTCCTGGGATGCCAGGAGCACCCGCGAGCCTGGCCTGCGAAACCGCGCTCCGGGCACCCGCGCGCTCACTTGTTCAGCGCACCGATGATCTTGTTTGCCGAACTCTGGTTCGCTTGCTCGATGGTGGTGTAGTTCGCGCCGGACTGCCGCAGCTTGTCTCCCAGGTTGTTCAGGGCCTGGATCACCTTGGTCAAGTCGGCGTTGAACTCCGTGAACGCGCTGGTGAACGTCGAGGCCGCCGGGCCCTGCCAGCCGGCGGCCATGCTCTCGTGCGCGCCGGCGAGCTGGCTCTGCAGCCCCTGGATCTCCCCCACCGCCGCGCTCACCTGCGTCGCAGCCTGCGCCATGAGCTGTGCATCGTGTGCACTCACACCGGCCACTGCCGCACCTCCTGTCCGTGACGTATCGTCATCCGTGCCTGCGCGTGGATGATCTCGCTCGCCCGGGGCGGAGTGACCGCAGCCGGCCCCCCTTGCCCCGTTACTCCCCACCACGCAGCCGAAGCCCGCCCGGTTCAGGGAATCATGGCTAATTCAAGCCAAGTCGGACAATGGTGTCAACCAGGACAGCCAACTACACTACGTAAGCGCCGCCGGGCGCAGCGCGGAAACGCTTCTGACTTGGGTTTCTTACCATTTCCTGAATGCGCGGCGGGCAGATGTTCACGAGGTTTTTACTGACCGGGAGACACCGGCCGGTCCGCCAGGGCCGGGTCAAGCGGGGGCCCGGCCGGGATCAGGTCGACCACGCCCGCTGGCAGCAGCACCGCCTGCGACAGGTTGTAGCCGAGCATGCCGACCACGGCCGTGCTTGCCAGGGCGTACCTGCGGCCATCCGCGATCAGGAAGTAGCTGATCACACCGCTGTCCGCGCCGGTGCCCGGATCGGCTCCGACCAGCGCTCCGGTTCCGGACGGGAGCGTTACCTGCCCGACGTCGGCGGCCACTCCGGTCGGCACACCGCCGGACGGAACCGTGCCCCCGGTCTCGACCTGCCCGGCGAGCGCGGTGCCGGTGAGGGCGGTGCCGCGGCCGGAGTAGACCATGCAGAGCGGCGCGGACGCGGCGGGCGTCACGACCGGCGGGATGCTGCTCGGCAGGTCCCCGCCAGGCACGCTGGCCGCCGAGAGGTGGCCGCTGACCTGCGACGGGCTCAGCGTGGCCTTCGGTGGTGCATTGGGCTCGGTGACCAGCAGCGACTCCTGCATCGGCGAGATCGGCGCCAGCCCATGCCGCAGCATCACGTAGAACTGGACGCCTCCGGCCGCGTTCACCACGTAGACCTGACCGACCCTGACCGGAACGCCGGCCGGGCCGGTCACGGTCGCGCCCATGTCCGCGAGCACGGGCGCGGCGAACGGGGGCCCCTGGGGGATGGCGTTGAGCCAGACCGACGGAACCGGAATCGGCGGCTGCCGGGCGGCCAGCGCCACGATCCCGTCCTTCTGGACCGCCATGCGCCGGCCGTCCCAGATCACCCAGTCCTGATTCACCGCCGTCGCCAGCAGCGCGCCATTGCCCAGCGGCCGGCCGCCGGCGCTGGTCCCGCCGGTCAGCGTGGAGGTGACCTGCGTGCCGAACGGGCCGGTGGTGGTCTGCGTGCACACCGACCAGGGCTGCCTCACCAGCAGGCTGGACGTGGGCAGCGGCTCGGGCAGCCCGGGGATGCCGATCTCTGGCCCGCGCGCGAACTTCGCCAGCGCCGACTGGTCCACGGTCTGCTGGTTCAGCGGCGAGTTCCCGAGCGCCAGGCGGGCCGAGGCGTAGTTCACCACGGGGCAGAGCTTGCTGCCCTCGCAGAACACGAACGGCGTGCCGGTCTGCTTGTCGATCACCAGCATGCCCGGCTGCTTCTGGATCGACGAGCCGCCGTGGCCGAGCAGGCCCAAGATGAAGAACAGCCCGGTGACGATCACGGCGACGAACACGCCGGAGAACACCGCCACGTTCAGGCGGCGCAGCGGCTGGTCGGGGATGTCGGGCTCGCCGCGCAGCAGCGCCAGGGACGCCCGCTGGGTCATCAGCCGGTGGGCCTGGAACAGGTCCCTGCGGCTCTGCATGGTCATCGGCGCCTGCGCCCTTCCTGTCCAGCCATGTCCGGCCCGGTCCGGCCGTCAGCCGCCCAGCCCGCGGACCTTGCCGAAGGCTCCCGCGAGGCCGAGGGCGAGCGGGAACAGGCCGACGTTGAGCATGGTGTCGGCGATGTCGGCCATGCGCCCCCAGAACGGCGACGGGCGGTGGCCGGGCAGCCACAGCCCGACGACGGCGACCAGCGCGGAACCCGCGATCAGCGGGCCGAGCGCGAGCGCCAGGTGCCTCGCCTGGGAAGACCCGTGGGTGGCACCGGCCGCGAGCAGGATCAGGCCGCCGAACCCGGGCACCAGAAGCCAGAGCCGCTGCGCGAGCCCACGGAACAGCCTGGACCGCAGCAGCAGCACGCCGGCGAGCACCGCACAGGCGGCCATGGCCAGCCAGCCCCGGGTGAAGGCGAGCGCCACCTCCGCGAAGGCCGCCACCAGGCCGATGCCTGACGCGGCGCCGGTCACGAACCGGTCCGCCACGGCCGTGCGGTCGAACACCTCCGCACCGTCGATGGTCAGCGTGTCCTGCCTCAGGTCATCGGCGTGCCGGGGCACATCCGGCAGCGTCATCCGCGCCATCCGGAACGAGAGCGCGGGGATCAGCGGGGTGAGCGCCAGCGCCAGGACCGCGATAACGGCGGCGGCTGCCGCGAGGCCGATGCCGAAGGCGTAGCTGAGCCAGGCACCAAGCACGCCGAGCAGCGCCGCGGCGACGAGGCCGAAGAACAGCGACACCTCTGCCGAGGCCGCGGCGGCCACGACCGCGGCGAGCGCCGCCGCCGCGAACGCTGACACCATCTCCACGGCGCCGAGGTGCGAGAACGCCGCCGACTTGGCCGGCGTGAGCAGCCCGGCCAGGAGCGCATAGGGAACCGCCGCCCACCCGAGCACGACCCCGGCCCGCGAGTCACCCACCGCCCTGGACACCGCCACGACCGCGAGCAGCAGCGCCACGGCGACGGCCGCCGCCACCGCGGCAGGCGCGGACCATGGGGGCCCGGACCGCGCGATAAAGACCGCCCCGGCGGCCAGCGCCGCGGCGACCGCGCCCAGGGCCACCCACCGGGCGTGGCCCGGTGCCCACCTGCCCGGGCGGTCGCTCAGCCCGCTCGCGATCACGTCGGCGACGTCATCGAACGTCATCGCCGGCAGCTGCTCGCGGTGCGGGCGCAGATAAACGATCTCCCCGTCGCGCAAGCCCACCTGCGTCGGTGTCATGGCCGGCGAGAACGGCCCCTCGCCCAGCCGCTGCAGCACCCACCCGCCCTTTTCGCCGACCACGTCGGGACCGTCCAGGCCTGCGTACCTGGCAACCGTGGGAAACAGGTCGGCGAACGACACGTAGCCGGGAAGCGCGATATCCACCCGCCGGGACGGCGCGATCACGGTGATCCGGCACACGTCTGTTCCGCTTGGCGAAGTCATCGGCCCCCCGTTCGTCGGCCAGCGCTGGGCTACGGCTCACCTTCCCGCACTGCCCGCCATGTCGGAAATGCGGCCGTAGAATGATAACCCCCCTCAGTGCGGACCAACCGGGTCAATCACGCTGAGTGCCGTGACCGGAAAGGACACCAGAAAGGCAGCCCCGTGAGCACCGTCATCGTCCGCCGGACCGAGCGGCACGACCCGCCGGAGCTGCCAATCGGCGAGATCCTGCTCCAGTCCCCGCCGGAGATCCCCGAGGTCACCTCCGATGGCTTCCGCCAGACGCTGATGTACCTGCCGATGCTGGTGATGACGGTCGGGATGACCGCCGCGTTCGCCGGCAACAGCTCGAACAAGATCATGTATGTCGCCGGCGGCGCGATGGTGCTGGGCATGGGCGGCATGGTGGTGGCCCAGATGGGCCGGGGCAGCGGCGACCGGAAGATCAAGCTGAACGGCCTGCGCCGGGACTACCTGCGCTATCTCGGCCAGGTGCGGCGCAAGGTGCGGGCGGTCGCCGCCGCCCAGCGGGAGGCGCTCGAATGGGTCAGCCCGCCACCGCGGGCGCTGCCGTCGCTGCTCGTCGACCCGGAGCTGCGGAGGGTCTGGGAACGGCGCCCGTCCGGCGACGACTTCGCCAAGGTCCGCATCGGCACCGGGACCCACCGGCTGGCGGTCCGGCTGGTGCCCCCGGACACCAAGCCGGTCGAGGATCTCGACCCGCTGTGCGCGGGCGCGCTGCGGCGCTTCGTCCGGGCGCACAACAGCGTCCCCGGCCTGCCGGTCGGCATCTCGCTGCGCTCGTTCGCCCGGATCGCGGCCGGGGGCGAGCCCGAAGCGGTCCACGGCATGCTCCGGGCGATGATCGCGCAACTCGCGATCTTCCACTCCCCCGACGACGTCCGGATCAGCGTGTGCGCCTCGCGGGACCGGATCCAGTGGTGGCAGTGGATCAAGTGGCTGCCGCACAACATGCATCCCGCCGAGTTCGACGCGGCAGGACCGGTCCGCCTGATGGCCCCCACGCTGCCGCAGCTGGAGTCGCTGATCGGCGCCGAGTTCGCCGGCCGCCCGCAGTTCACCCCGGGCAGGTCCGCCACCCTGCCGTTCCACGTGGTGATTCTCGATGGCGGCGAGGGAATGGCGGATTCCCGGCTCGGCACCGACGGCATCGAGGGCGCCGTGCTCATCGACCTGACCGCGGGCGCGGTGACCACGCCCGGGACGCCGGCCGCGCCGGCCCTCCGGCTGCACGTCACCTCCGGCGGCACCGAAATGATCGCCAGGGATCGCACCGGCGCCGAATCGCGCTCGCCGATCGGCGTCCCTGACTTCATGTCGCTCGCCGAGGCCGACGCGTTCGCGAGGCATCTCGCGCCGTTGCGGCCCGGCGTCGGCGGCCCAGCGGACGACCCGCTGGCCGCCGACACGACGCTGAAGGCGCTGCTCGGGATCTCCAGCCCGTTCATGCTCGACGTCGGCGCGCTATGGCGGCCGCGGCCACCACGCGGCCGGCTGCGGGTGCCGGTCGGCAGCGACGCCGGCGGGCAGCCGGTCGAGCTGGACATCAAGGAGTCCGCGCAGGGCGGCATGGGCCCGCACGGCCTGGTCGTCGGCGCGACCGGCTCGGGAAAGTCTGAGCTGCTCCGGACGCTGGTCCTCGGCATGGCCGTGACCCACCACCCCGACCTGCTCAACTTCGTGCTGGTGGACTTCAAGGGCGGCGCGACCTTCCTGGGCCTGGAGCGGCTGACCCACGTGTCCGCCGTGATCACGAACCTTGCGGATGAGCTCCCGCTGGTAGACCGGATGCGCGACGCGCTGAACGGCGAGCTCGTGCGCAGGCAGGAACTGCTGCGCGCGGCGGGCAACTATGCCTCGCTGCGCGACTACACCAGCGCCCGGGAGCAGGGTGCCAAGCTACCGCCGGTCCCCTCGCTGTTCGTGGTCATAGACGAGTTCTCCGAGCTGCTCTCGGCCAGGCCGGAGTTCATCGATGTCTTCGTCATGATCGGGCGGGTGGGCAGGTCGCTCGGCGTGCACCTGCTGCTCGCCTCGCAGCGCCTGGAGGAGGGCAGGCTGCGCGGCCTGGATACGCAGCTTTCCTACCGCATCGGCCTGCGCACGTTCTCCGCCGCCGAGTCACGGGTGGTGCTCGGCGTGCCCGACGCTTACGAGCTGCCGCCGCAGCCGGGCAATGGCTACCTGAAGACCGGCACCGAGGACATGACCAGGTTCAAGGCGGCCTACGTCTCCGGGCCCGCCGACACCGGGCCGGCGCGCACCCAGCGTCGCAGGCTGCGGCCGGCGGTCGTGCCGTTCGGCCCCGGGTACGTGCGGCCGGAACTGGCCGGGGACGAGCCGCAGCCAGCGCGCGCCGAGTCGGCCGAGAGCGTGCTCGACGTCGTGGTGGCGCAGCTCTCGGCGCACGGGCCAGCGGCACACCAGATCTGGCTGCCGCCGCTTGACGTGCCCCCGACGCTGGATCAGCTGCTGCCCCCGCTCTCGATCACACGGGAGTTCGGCTGCTCGGCGGAGGACCCGGCGGCCCGCGGCAAGCTCCGCGCGGTCACCGGCATCGTGGACCGGCCGTTCGAGCAGCGCCGTGATCCGCTGCTGGTGGACCTTTCCGCGGCCGCCGGCCATGCGGCGGTCGTCGGCGCGCCGCGCTCCGGCAAGTCGACGATGCTGCGAACCCTGATCTGCTCGCTGGCGCTGCTGCACACCCCGCGCGAGGCTCAGTTCTACTGCCTCGACTTCGGCGGCGGGTCGCTGGGCGGGCTGGCCGCGCTGCCGCACGTCGGCGGCGTCGCGGCCAGGCTGGATGCCACCCGGGTGCGGCGCACGGTCGCCGAGGTGCAGAGCGTGCTCACCCGCCGGGAGAAGGAGTTCGCCGAGCGCGGGATCGAGTCGATCGCCGCCTACCGCAGGATGCGCGCCAGCGGGGAGATCGCTGGCGACGGGTTCGGCGACGTGTTCCTGGTCGTGGACGGCTGGCTCACCCTGCGCCAGGAGTTCGAGGAGCTGGAGCAGACGGTCACGGCCATCGCGGCCAGGGGGCTGGGCTACGGCGTGCACGTGCTGGCCGCGGCCGGCAAGTGGTCGGAGTTCCGGCCCGCCGTCCGTGACCTCTTCGGCACCCGGCTCGAGCTGCGGCTGGGCGACCCGTACGAATCTGAGATCGACCGGAAGCTGGCAGCGAACGTGCCGGAGTCCGCGCCGGGCCGCGGCCTCACGCGGGACGGCCTGCACTTCCTGACCGCGCTGCCGCGCATCGACTCCCAGCAGGACGCCGACAGCCTGGCGGACGGCGTGGCGAAGCTGGCGGAAACCGTAGCGGTCGCCTGGCAGGCCGAACCGGCACCGCCGGTGCGCCTGCTCCCGGACGTCCTGCCGGTGAGCGCGCTGCCAGGGGCCGCGCACACCGGCACGAAGATCCCGTTCGCGGTGAACGAGAGCAGCCTGTCGCCGGTGCTCCTCGACTTCGGTGCCGACGCGCACCTGCTGGTGTTTGGCGACACCGAGTGCGGCAAGTCCAACCTGCTGCGGCTGATCGCCGAGAGCGTCGTCGACCGGTACCCGCCAGACCAGGCCCGGCTGATCTTCATCGACTACCGCAGGTCGCTGATTGACAGCACGGACTCCGAGCACACGATCGGCTATGCCGCGTCCTCGGCGGCGGCAGCGCCGGTCGTCAAAGACGTCCGCGAGGCGATGACGCAGCGGCTGCCGCCGCCCGACCTTACCCCGCAGCAGCTTCGCACCCGGTCGTGGTGGCAGGGCTCGGATCTGTTCCTGATCATCGACGACTACGACCTGGTGTCCGGGTCCGCCAACCCGCTGCTCGCGCTCGCCGACCTGGTCCCTCAGGCTCGTGACATCGGGCTGCACCTGATCATTGCCCGGTCCGCCGGCGGAGCCGGGCGGGCCCTGTTCGACCCGATCATCCAGCGCGTCCGCGAGATGGGCTCCCCTGGGCTGATCATGTCCGGCAGCAAGGAGGAGGGAGCGCTGATCGGCAGCGTCAAGGCACAGCCACAGCCCCCGGGGCGGGGCTTCTTCGTTGAGCGGCGGTCCGGGAGCCAGCTCGTCCAGGTCGCGCTGCTGGACGACGGCACCATGGCGCCGACGGGCCAGCACCACGCGAACTCGGCCCCGGCAACCGGCAACGGCCACGGCCTTGGCACCCCGGCCGGGCAGGCCGCGCCGCCCGCGCACGGTTAGCGCGGCTCTGGCCCGCCCGTCCCGGCGGCCGCGCCGCCCGGTGGCCGCCGGGACGCCCCGCCCGGTGGCCGCCGGGCCGCCCCGCCCGGTACGAGCCGCGACGCCCCGCCCGGTGGCCGCCGGGCCGCCCTGCCAGGTGGCCGCCGCCGCGTCTGGGGCCTGCTGAGCCCTCGCACCCCGGCACCGGCCCCGGTCCGGGCAGCGATGCTTCCCGCGCGCCAGCGCCGGCGCCGGCCCTCCCTGATCACCACCGCGCCGATCGCAACCAGGGCAGCCAGGCCGAGCGTGGCCGCGGCAACCTGCAGCGCGGTGCTGCGGGCGGCCAGGTCCGGCGGCGGGGCCTGATCAACCGAGACGGGCTGGGGTTTGGGCGTCGGCGACGGGCTCTGATCGGCGGCGGGCGGAAGGATGGCGGTGACCGCCTGCACCGGGTTGACCAGGCCGTCGCCGGTGCCGGGCCCGGCGTTGCCGTTCGCCGTAAGCTCGATGCGCCGCACCACCGCCGCCACGCTCAGGTGCGGGTAGCGGGCGCGCACCAGCGCCGCGACGCCGGACACGAACGCGGTCGCGTAGCTGGTGCCGTCCAGGTCGTTGACCTGGAAGCCGGAACCCGGGTACGCGCTGGTCACGTTCACGCCCGGCGCGGTGACGGCGACGTCCGAGCGCTGATTCGAGAACGGCCCGAGCGACCCATCGCTGGCCACCGCGCCCACCGACAGCACGCCCGGGTAGCTCGCCGGGTAGCAGCGGCCGGCGCAGTTCTCCTGCCCCTGGTCGTTCCCTCCCGCGGCCACGATGAGGGAGCCGTGCTTGAGGGCGAACGCCACCGCGGAGGCCAGCCCGGGAACGTTGCTGCCCGTTGTTACGGAGACGTTGATGACCCCCGCCTTCAGCAGGGCCGCATCCCGGATGCCCTGGGCCAGCGTCGCGGGGCTGCCGCTCTCCTGGTCGTTCACCTTGACCGAGAGGATCCTGGCGCCCGGCGCAACGCCCTCGAACGGGTTGCCCCGGGCCTGCTGATCACTGCCCGCGATGATGGCTGCGATCGCGGTGCCGTGGCCCACGCAGTCCGCCAGGCCGGTGCCGGTGAGGTCGATCGCGCTGACCCGGCCCGCGAGCTGTGACGTGTAGTCCACGCCGCTGTCCACCACGGCCACCGTGACGCCCTGCCCCTCGGTGACCGGCCAGACGCTGCTGAAGTCCAGCGCCTGCTGCGCCCAGGGCACCCCGGTCACGTGCGCGCTCACGGACTGGCCGGACGAGGGGCAGTTCGAGGTCGGCAGCGGCTCCGACGGCGTCGGCGTGGGCACCGGCGGCGGCGCGGGATGGGTCGGGCGGGACGGCGGTCTCGAAGGCTTGCTGGGCGATGCCTTCGCCGACGCCTTAACCGACGGCTTGGCCGCGGCCCGGGTGCCCGCCGCCGCTGCCGAGCGGGCCACAGCGGCCGCGGGCGCCTGGACCGCGACGACCAGGGCCAGGCCGGCCAGTGCGACGGCGAGCCGCCTCATCCGCGGTGCCTCCGTGAGCAGACAGATCCCTCGAATCGCCAAACGCACTTAGGCTACGTAATGGCCGCTCTCTCCCGCAGCCGTCGTGACTCATATGACATCGCTCGTTTCCGCGCAAAAAGGCAGGCGGCGGTGAACTGGCCGCTGGTGGCCATCCTCGCCGTGGCGGGCCTGATGATCGGCTGGTCGCTGCGCCCGGTGGTCTTCCTCGTGGCCGTCCCTGAGGCGGATCGCCGACCAGGTGCCCCTTCCGCTCCGGTCTGCATGCCTGCCGCGCATGGCCCGCCGTCTGCTGCCCAGCCCCCGCCCGCAGGCTCCCCTGCCGCGGGCCGGCTGCGCCGGCTGGCGGCGTTCGCCGGCCGCTGCCCGGAGTGCCGGTCGCGCACCGGCCCGCCGCTGCTGACGATCGAGGTGACCACGGCGGTGCTGCTCGGCGCGCTCGCCGCCCGGGTGCATCCGGCCCTCGTGCTCGCGGCGGCGTGCTGGCTTGCCGTATGCGCGGTGGCGCTGGCCTGGACCGACGCCGCCGTGCAGCGGCTCCCCGACGTCCTCACCGTCGCCGCCTACACGGGGACCACGGTTCTGCTGCTTCTCGCCGCCGCGGCCGGCGGGCACTGGGGGGACCTGCTCCGCGCCGTCGCCGGCGGCGCGATCCTCGCCGCCGGCTACCTGGTCCTGGTCGCGGTCAGCCGCTCAGCGATGGGCCTCGGGGACGCAAAGCTCGCCGCGAGCCTGGGCACGATGCTGGCCTGGGCCGGCTGGCCGGCCCTGATCTCCGGCACCCTGGCCGCCTTCCTGCTCGCCACCGTCTACGGCCTCGGCCTGCTGGCGGCCCGCCGCGGCACCCTCCGCCAGCGGATCCCGTTCGGCCCGTTCATGATCGCCGGCGCGTTCCTTGCCCTGCTGGCCGCGACCGCGCTGTAGGTCCTGGATTCCGGAGGCATCGCCCGGCGAGCAGGGTCTTCGGAGCGTTGCGCTCACCTGCGACCGGTACGGCAACCTCCCGCCTGAGGACGGCACGCAGGCGGCGCCCGCCATCCCGGACGGCACGGGCAGGCGGGTCAGAGCTCGGTGCCGACCAGGACCGGCTCGCTGGCCAGCTCGACGCCGAAGACCTGCCGGACCCCGTCCCTTATCTCCCGGGCCAGCCCGACCAGGCTGGCGCTGCTGGCCCCGCCGGGGTTGGTCAGCGCGAGCGTGTGCTTGGACGAGATGCGGGCGCCCCCGGCCCCGGCGTAGCCCTTGGCGAAGCCCGCCTGCTCGATGAGCCACGCCGCGGGGACCTTCACCTGCCCGTCCCCGGCCGGGAAATGCGGCACGGTGACCTCTGCCGCCGGGTGCCCGGACCGGGCCGCCGCCCTGCGCCGCACCTCGTCGAGCCGGCGCAGGTCAAGGACCGGGTTGGTGAAGAACGAGCCGGCGCTCCGGGTATCCGGGTCGCCCGGATCGAGCACCATCCCCTTGCCCCGGCGCAGGGTGAGCACCGCGGCGCGGGCGTCGCCGAGCGGCACCCGCCCGCCCTCGGGGACGCCGAGGACCCGCGCGAGCTCCCGGTACCCGACCGGCGCCGACAGTTTGTCCCTTAGCAGCCTGAACGTCACGCCGAGCACGACGAACCTGCCGGTCGCGCCGGCCGGGTCCGCCGCGGCGCGGCGGCGGGCCGGCTTCGTCCTCCCGTTCGGCATGGGCGCGCCGCTGCGCTTGAACGCGCTGGTCCGGTAGCCGAACCCGCAGTCCGCGTTGGCCAGCGTGACCACCGTGCCGTGCAGCCGGTCGTACGCGCGCACGGCGACGATCGTCTCGGACACCTCCTGGCCGTAGGCGCCGACGTTCTGGATGGGCGTGGCCCCGGCCAGGCCGGGGATGCCGGACAGGCACTCGATCCCGGACAGCCCCTCGCCCACGCACCGCCCGGCCAGCGCGTCCCAGTCTTCGCCCGCCGCCACGGTCACGGCGGCGGCCGCGCCGTCGTGGCTGGGCGTGATCGTGACGCCGCCGGTGGCGACGTGCACCACGGTGCCGGGAAAGCCCTCGTCGGCCACGACCAGGTTGCTGCCGCCGCCGAGCACGATCAGCGGCTCCCCGGCGGCGTCCGCGTCCCGCACCTCGGCGATGACCTGCTCGTCGCTGTCGGCGTCGACGAAGCGCGCGGCCGGGCCGCCAAGGCCGAGCGTGGTGTACCCGGCCAGCATCACCTGCTCCCGCACGGTCGTCGGCATGTATCTCTCCTGGTGGACTGGCCGGCCGGGCGAGTCGGCCCGGGCCATGGTACGCGCCCGCTCCCGGGCGGCACGGGCCCGGTGGGGCCGGCAGCGGCAGCCGGTTCCCGTTACCGTAGCCGGTGGGGACATGCACGGGGAGGTCGCGATGGCTGAGGGACTGACCGCCGACGGGATGGCCCGGCTGCACGCCGCGGCCGAGCAGCATGTCGACGACGAACGCCTGCCCGGCCTCGTCGCCCTGATAGCCAGGGGTGACCAGGTGCACGTGGAGGCGCTGGGCAGGCTGGCGGCCGGGGGCGTCCCGGTGGCGAGGAACTCGCTGTTCCGGATCGCCTCGACGACCAAGCCGATCACCGGGGCGGCCACGCTCGCGCTGGTCGACGACGGCGTGATCGCGCTCGACGAGCCGGTCGACCGGCTGCTGCCGGAACTGGCCGGCCGGCGGGTGCTGCGGCGGCCTGACGGGCCGCTGGACGACACCACCCCCGCCGAGCGCCCGATCACCGTCCGCGACCTGCTGACGTTCACCTCCGGGTTCGGCGCGTCGGCAGAGATGTTCGCGGCCGCGACGCCGTGGCCGGTGATGCAGGCCGCCGACGCGCTGCGGCTTGCGACGCTCGGGCCGCCGGGCCCGGACATCCAGCCGGACCCGGACACCTGGATCGCCGGCCTGGGCACGCTCCCGCTGCTCGCGCAGCCGGGCGAGCGGTGGCTGTACAACACCGGCGCGTCGGTGCTCGGCGTGCTTGCCGCCCGCGCGGCCGGCATGCCGTACCCCGAGTTCTTGCGGTCGCGGCTCTTCGAGCCGCTCGGCATGCGCGACACCGCGTTCTTCGCGGCCGACACCAGCCGCCTGGCGACCTCATACCAGGCGACGCCCGATGGCCTGGCCGTCTGGGACCCGCCGGACGGTGCCTGGAGCCGTCCCCCGGCGTTCCCGGACGGCGCGGCCGGGCTCGTGTCGACCGCCGACGACCTGCTGGCGTTTGCCCGGATGCTGCTCCGCGGGGGCGAGCCCGTGCTGTCGGCCGGGTACGCCCGCGCGATGACCAGCGACCAGCTGACACCGGAGCAGAAGGCGGGTGGCGGGCTCGGCCCGGGCTTCTTCACCGGCCGCTCGTGGGGGTTCTGCCAGGCCGTGCTCGCGAGCGGCAGCTACGGCTGGGACGGCGGGCTGGGCACGTCGTGGCTGGTAGACCCGGTCCACGACCTGGTCGTGATCGTGCTGACCCAGCGGATGTTCGAGTGCCCGCAGACCCCCCAGGCACACCGCGACATCCAGGTCGCCGCGTACTCGGCCCTCGCCTGACGGCCCGCCGATCACGGTTCGGCGCACATTTCCTTGATCATGGTAGATAGTGCGCACAGTTGCGCTTCAGCTACCACGATCATGGAGGGCGGGGTTCGCAGCCGGGCGGTGCGGCAGCACCAGCGTTTGACCGGGCAGCGGAACCGGACGGCAGCGAAGGCCGGGCCCGGGCTCAGGCAGGCAGACCACAGCCCGCGCCCGGGCTCAGGCAGGCAGACCACAGCCCGCGCCCGGGCTCAGGGCAGGCGGACCACGGCCCGCGCCCGGGCTCAGGCAGGCAGACCACAGCCCGCCCGGGCTCAGGGCAGGCGGACCACGGCCCGCGCCCGGGTGAGCACCTTCGCCTCGCCGGACCTCGCCGTGAGCGCCAGGACCACCCGGTTGCCGTCACGTTTCTCCTCGACCACGCCGCTGACCTCGATGGTCGCACCGATATCGTCATCGGGGACGACCACTGGCGAGGAGAACCTGACGCCGAACTCGACGAGCGCCGCGCCCGGCCCGGCCCAGTCGGTGACGTAGCGCCCGGCCTGGGCCATCGTGAACATGCCGTGCGCGATCACGTTCGGCAGCCCGACAGACCTGGCGATCCGCTCATTCCAGTGGATGACGTTGAAGTCGCCGGACGCCCCGCAGTACTTGACCAGGCTCAGCCTGGTGACCGGGTAGCTCACCAGGGCGAGCTCGGTCCCGGGCTTGATGTCGTCGTAAAGCACCTGCGGGCCGCCAGCGCCGGAACCCCCCGCAGTGTCTGCCCGGGGGGACGACCCCCCGGAACCCCCCGCAGTCATGCGGCACCCCCGCGCTCGACCAGCGTGGAATACGCGGTGCACACGTGCTCGCCGCCGACCGTGCGGATCTCGGTCTTGGTGGTCATCAGCACGTTGCGCCCGGCGTCCCTGATGTCCGAGATCGTCGGCTGCGCGGTGACCACGTCGCCGGCCATGATCTGCCGGGAGTACTCGAACGCCTGCTCGCCGTGCACCACCATCGCGTAGTTGAGCCCGAGGCCCGGGTCGGCCACGGCCTGGGCGGCGGCGGCCATGCTGATCACGATCGCGAACGTCGGCGGCGCGATCACATCGGCGTGCCCGGCGGCCTGCGCGGCCGCCCGGTCGCGGTACACGGGGTTGAGGTCGCCGATCGCATCGGCAAACTCCGCGATCTTGACCCTGCTGACCTCATAGGGCTCGGCTGCGGGGAACGTGCGGCCGAGATACTCGCGGTTGACCGGCATCCGGCCGCCGCCTACCGCGTCTCGCGATGCGGCCGGTGGCAGCGGCAGTTCGGGCAGTACTTCATCAGCTCGAGCCGGTCCGGGTCGTTGCGCCGGTTCTTGCGGGTGATGTAGTTGCGGTGCTTGCACTCCTGGCAGGCCAGCGTGATCTTGGGCCTAACGTCTGTCGCAGCCACGGTGGCATGCCTTTCTTTCGTACGGACTTCGTGTCCGGCTCGCGGGCACCTGGTGCCGCGCGCGAGCCGCTCCCCCCAAGTGTGCTCAAGGGTAGCTGCCCGCGCAATTGGCGAGCCGGCGTAGCGGAGGCCGGACTTGAACCGGCGACACAGCGATTATGAGCCGCTTGCTCTGCCTGACTGAGCTACTCCGCCCGGCCAGCCGTCCGCTGCCGGCGTACGGGCGGCGGAACGGCCGAAGTCCCGGCGGCCGCCGGGACGCACCTAGCTTACCGGGATCCGCCAGTGACGCCATCGCCTGACGCCATCCGGGCAAAGATACGATCTGCGAGGATCGTGGCATGACGGCACCCAGCAGCATCACCTTCCCCCGCCAGCAAGCCCGAACCCTGGGCTACAGACTGGGCATCCCGCACGCGTTCGCGATCGCCCCCGACCGCAGCCGCGTGGCTTTCCTGCGGTCACCATCGGGGACGGACCTCAGCACTTGCCTGTGGGTCGCGGACTTCGCTGACGGCGCGCCGCGGGAGCGGCTGGTCGCCGACCCCAGGGTCATCCTGCGGGGCAGCGCGGAAGAGGTCACGCCCGAGGAACGCGCACGCCGCGAGCGGACCCGGCAGGCCGAGGGTGGTGTGGTGTCGTTCGCCACCGACGACGCGGTCACGATCGCGGCGTTCGCCCTGTCCGGCAGGCTCTTCGCCGCGGACCTGCTGCCCGGCGGCCCGGACGCCGAGGCCCCGGTCCGCGTGCTGGCCACGCCGACGCCCGTGGCGGACCCGCGTCCCGACCCGGCCGGCGCGCACATCGCGTACGTGGCCGGCGGCGCGCTCCGCGTGGTGGCCGTGAACGGCGGCAGCGACCGGGCCCTGGCCGCGCCCGAAGCCACGGACGTGACCTACGGCCTGGCCGAGTTCGTCGCCGCCGAGGAGATGGGCCGGACCCGCGGGTTCTGGTGGTCGCCGGACGGGCAGCACCTGCTGGTCGCCCGGGTTGACACGTCCCCGGTCGACCGCTGGTACATCGCGGACCCGGCCAACCCAGACCGGCGCCCCGCAGAGGTGGCCTACCCGGCGGCGGGCACCGCGAACGCCGACGTGAGCGTCGTCATCGCCGGGCTCGACGGATCGGTGACCCCGGTGAGCTGGGACTCCGCCGCGATGCCGTACCTGATCGCCGTCCACTGGTCGGCCGGCGGCCCTCCGCTGCTGCGGGTGTGCTCCCGCGACCAGCGCACGATGCAGGTGCTCGCGGTGTCCGCCGGCGGCGCGACGGAACTGGTCTGCGAGGACACCGACCCCGACTGGGTCGATGTGGTTCCGGGCACCCCGGCGTGGGCGCCCGGGCAGAGGCTGGTCCGGGTGATCGCCCGCGACGGCGCGTACCGGCTGATGGTCGGCGGCGAGCCGGTGACGCCGACGGACCTGAACGTCCGCGAGGTCCTCGACGTCGGCGAGCATGACGTCCTGTTCACCGCCACCGCGGCGGACCCCGCCGAGCAGCACGTGTACACCGCGGGCCCGGACGCCGTGGCGCGGGTGACCGGCGAGCCCGGCATGCACCACGCGGCCAGGAACGGCGGCATGCTGGTGACGTCCTCGCTGTCGCTGGAGTGGTTCGGCACGAGGGTGCGGCTGCGCCGGGACGCCGTCGAGGCCGGCGAGCTCTCGTCGGTCGCCGAGACGCCGGTGATCACCCCTGAGGTGACGTTCTTCACCGCTGGCCCCGACGAACTCCGCTGCGCGCTGCTGTTCCCGCGCGGCCACCAGCCCGGCTCGGCGCGGCTGCCGGTGCTCTGCGACCCCTACGGCGGCCCGGCCACCCAGCGCGTGCTGTCCACCCGCATGATCTACCTGACCTCGCAGTGGTTCGCCGACCAGGGGTTCGCCGTGCTCATCGCCGACGGCAGGGGCACCCCCGGCCGGGGCCCGGACTGGGACCGCCTGATCCACTACGACGAGGCCACGCCGAACGTCGAGGACCAGGTGACGGCGCTGCAGGCCGCGGCCGCCGCCCACCCCGACCTGGACCTGTCCCGGGTCGGCATCCGCGGCTGGTCGCACGGCGGCTACCTGGCCGCGCTGGCCGTGCTGCGGCGGCCCGACGTGTTCCACGCGGCCGTGGCCGGCGCACCCGTAACCGACATGCGCCTTTACGACACGTTCTATAACGAAAGATACCTCGGTCACCCGGACGCCCACCCGGAGGCGTACGAGCACAACTCGCTGATCGCGGACGCGCCCAAGCTGGACCGCCCCCTGATGCTGATCCACGGGCTCGCCGACGACAACGTAGTGGTGGCGCACACGCTGCGGCTGTCGTCGGCGCTGCTGGCCGCGGGCCGGCCGCACACCGTGCTCCCGCTGACCGGCGTCACCCACATGCCCCGGCAGGAAGAGGTCGCCGAGAACCTCCTGCTGCTGCAGGTCGACTTCCTGAAGAACGCGCTCGGCGTGAGCGGCTGACCGTTGCCGGCTCCGTTCGGCCGGCGTGAACCGGGGCCGTGCGCGGCGCAATAGGGGTGCAATGCACGACAACGGTCTCATCGTCCCGATCGCGAGGCGGCGGCGACACGGCGCTGCCGTGGTGGTTGCGGTTCGCCGGAATTCTCCCGGGAACGAACCTGTGACGGGCCGGCGCCGCAAAGTGCCGACGCGGGCGGCCGGCCTGCTCCCACGTCGATGCGGCATACCTGGGCCGGGTTATGGTAGGCGAGCCCCTATGGGAACTTCCGCGCCTGGCGATCGCGCCCGCGAGGACAAGCCGGTCAACATTGGGCGGAATGTCGGGGACGAGCGGGCGTGCGGGATGCTAGATCCTTACAGAGACAAAAGCTTGTCAGTGAGGTCCGAGCGGGTGACGTGTTCGTGAAGTGCCGCGACGGCGTGTTCGCGGGATCCCCGGGTACCGAGCTCCGGCCGGAGCCGAGTGCCGAGGCGCCCCGTGGCCGCCGCGTGGCCGGCCATTTCGCCCGGGCAGCGCGCCTGGGGCACCTGAAATGGTATGCGCTGCGGCCGGAACATGGGCTCGGGTTTGACCGGCGGCGCCTGGCCATCTGGTACGCGGGGTTCGCGGTCTACGCGGGCCTGGTGCTGATTTTCAGCGGCGGCGGCGCCGACGGGATCTGGGGCGGGTGGGCCACGGCCGGCTACGCGCTGGCCGCCCTGGTCGCGCTGCGTTCGCGCAGCTACGCCGTACCGCTGCTGGTGGCTCTGGCCGTCGCCCTGCTGGCGCCCATGGCCTGGCTGGCCCTCCGCGACCCGGCCACCGCCGACGTCCTCGTGGTCGCCCGCTCGGCGATACTGCTGCTGCGGGACGGCAGTCCCTACCTGTCCGCTGGGCAGCTTGCCACCTGGCAGTCGTACAACCCGTACCTGCCGGCGATGGCGCTCTTCGGCCTGCCGGCCGCCATCGGCCTCCCCCACCTGGGCGACCCGAGGCTGTGGCTGACCCTTGCCTCGGCGGCGCTGCTCGCGTTCGCGTTCGCGCTGGTCGGCCAGCACCGCGCGACCCGGTGCGGGTCCTGCCGCTGGGTGGCGGCCTGGTGCGCCGTGTTCGCCGTGGCGTCGCCGGTGCTGGCGCTGCCGCTTGCGGTCGGGATCACCGACCCGCCGGTGATCGCGCTGATGTGCGTGGCGCTCGCCTGCGCCGAGAGGTTCCGGCTCACCAGGGCGCCGCAACTGCCGTTCGCGGCCGGGATGGCCATCGGCTTCGCATGCGCGATGAAGGCTACCGCCTGGCCGGCCCTCGCGGTCATCGCGGCGATGTTCATCGCCCGCGACGGCGTGCGCGTGGCCGGCCGGTTCGTTGCGACCTCCCTGGTCACGACCGCCGGCCTGATCGCCGCGACCGCTCCCGGCTTGCTGAAGACGCCTACCGGGCTGCTGCAGAACACCGTGCTTTACCCGCTCGGCATGACGCAGCGCAAGACGCCGGCGGCCAGCCCGATGCCCGGTCACCTGCTGGCATCCACCGGCGAGGCCGGCCATCTGACGGCGATCTGGCTGCTGGTCACGGCGGCCGTGGTGATCGCGGCCTCCCTGGTGGTCCGGCCGCCGGCGGACGCGGCCGCCGCGACCAGGCGCCTGGCGATCGGGCTCGCGGTGATGTTCGTGCTCGCCCCGCAGACCAGGTTCGGCTACTTCTCCTACCCGGTCGCCTTGCTCGGCTGGCTGGCCATGACCCGCCTGCGCGCCAGGCCCGCCGGCCGCGGCCGGCCCGCCGTCCAGGCGGCCGTCCCGGCGCAGGTCGCAGCCACGAACGGGCACGCCAAGCAGGCATCAGGCCGCGGCGAGGCGCTGCGCAGGGCCGTGCACTACCTGCTACCGGAACGGGGGACGCCCGGCCGGGCCCGGCACCGCAGGAAGGCCGGCGAGCACCCGATGACCTCGTGAGCGCCGGCGGCACAGCGCGCCCCGGCGACACAGCGCGCGGCCGCGAGGCAGCGCGCCCCGGCGACACAGCGCGCGGCCGCGAGGCAGCGCGCCCCGGCGATACAGCGCGCGCCCGCGAGGCAGCGGGCCCCAGCGAGGCAGCGGGCCCCGGCGACGCGGAGACCCCTCGGCTTAGCACCCCGTCGCCCGCTTCGGCTGTCCGATTCGCGGCTTTCGCCTGTTCCAAGGCGAGGCGCTCGGCCGATCCCGAGAGATCTTGGAGCGAAACAGCCGCCGATGGACTCGCCCGGTGTTCAGCACGCGGGCTTGATCTCGGCGTCCGCCCCGTTTCTCATGATCGTGGTAGATAACGCGCACATATGCTCGCCAGCTACCACGATCAAGAAAAGCCACTGCCCGGCACAGTTGAGCCGGCCGCCCTGCGGTGTTCCCGCGTACTACACGTCAGCAAACCGTGACGCAAAGCAGCGAACTATCTAGCCACTACCCTGCGGGTGCGTCGGGTCCAAGATCTTTAAGCCGCCGGGTGATGGCCGTTGACTACGTCGTCGGCAACGGCGTGCCCCGGCCGGGCAACTTCGAGGCAGGCGCGGTCGCCTCGCTCACCTCGCCCACGGTCAGCGCGGTGAGCGGCGGCCTGGCCACCATGGCGGGCGCGCTGCTGATCAGGCTGGCCCTCCCTGCCATGGCCAGCTACCACCCGGCAGGTGAGCCCGCGGCCGGCCCGGCGCATGACGCCACCCCCGGCGAGCACCTGCCGCAGACCCCGTAGGGTCGCAGAGTGGCAGTCTCAGCGACCGCGCCCGAAGAGGCAGCAGTGATCACGATTCCTCCCCCGATGTTCCGCTTCCCGCTGTCCGACGACGCCGTCCTCATCCTCAGGACGGCAACGATCACCGAGGCTTATCACGAGCTGGTGGTGGCGAACCAAGAACGCCTGGCCCGGTGGGAGCCGTGGGCGGTGAAGCCACCCGTGCTGAGCGAGACCCGTTCGTTCCTGGAAGCGGGCATGCGGAACTGGCTGGACGGCTCGGAACTGCCGGTGGCCATCGTGGTCCGCGAAGACGGGCTGTGGCACGTGGCCGGGGCGGCAAGCCTGCGGATCAACGGCTATTCCAGGAGCGGCGAGATCGGCTACTGGATCGACGGCCGCCACGAGGGCCGCGGGCTGGTCACCAGGACCGTGGCCGCGCTGCTCGACCAGGCGTTCGGGCCGTTCGGCATCGAGCGGGTCACCCTGCACACCGACCCGGCGAACGAGCGCAGCCGGGCCATCGCCCGGCGCCTCGGTTTCACCGAGGAGGCCACGCTGCGGCAGGCCACCGCCTTCCCCCATGAGCGGAGGGACGAGGTCGTCTACGGGCTGCTGGCCGACGAGTGGCGCGGCCGGGCGGCCGGATCGGGCGGGTCGGGCGGGTAGCGGCCCTTCACCCGGTCACCCGCCGGGTCGAACGGCGGCTGCAGGCTCGCGGTCGCGTCGTAAAGCTCGCCGCCGACGTTCACCTGGTAATGGCCGGACCGGGCGACATCCGGGGTGACCACGCCGCCGTCCGGGTGCCGGATGTAGGCGAGCCCGACCGGCGCGCCGACGCTCTCCCCCCAGGCACCCGAGGTCACCTGGCCGACGGCCTCGCCGTCGCGCAGCACCAGCTCGCCGCCCCAGATCATCGCGGCCGGGTCGGCCAGCACCAGCGAGACCAGCCTGCGCAGGGGGCCCTCCGCGCGCGCCTTCTCCACCGCCTCCCGGCCAAGGAAGGCGACGGGCGTCTTGAGCTTGCACGCGAACAGCAGCCCGGCCTCGACCGGGTTGTAGTCGGGGGTGAGCTCACGGGCGATGGCCCGGTATCCCTTCTCCAGCCGCATCGACTCGATCGCGTAGTAGCCGGCGTTCACCAGGCCGAGGCCGGCCCCGGCGGCGGCGAGGTCCTCGTACACGCCGACCGCGAACTCCGCGGGGACGTACAGCTCCCAGCCGAGCTCGCCCACGTAGGTGATCCTGGTGGCGCGGACCGTGGCGTAGCCAAGGCCGATCTCGCGGCTGGCGCCGAACGGGAACGCCTCGTCGCTGAGGTCGGCGCGGGACAGCAGGGAGAGCAGCTTCCGGGACCGCGGCCCCATGACCCCGTACACGGCGAAGGCGGAGGTGACGTCCACGAGCGAGGCCCGGCTGGGCGCCGGGATCCGCCTGGTGATGTGGTCCTTGTCCCGCTCGGTACTGGCCGCGCCGGCGACCAGCAGGAACTCGGTATCCGAGAGCCTGGTGACGGTGATGTCGGCCTCGTACGTGCCGCGCGCGTTGAGCATCCCGGTGTAGACCGTCCGGCCCGGCGCGACCCCGACGTCGGCGGTGCACAGCCACTGCAGCACCTGCTCGGCGTCCGGCCCGGTGAGCAGGTACTTGGAGAACGAGGTCTGGTCGAACAGGGCCACGCCGCTGCGGGTGGCGCGCTGCTCAGCCGATGACCACGGCTGCCAGTTCTGCTGGCCCCAGCCGTACTCGATCCCGGGACGCTGGCCCGGCGGCGCGAAGAAGTTGGCCCGCTCCCAGCCCATCTTGCTGCCGAACCCCGCGTTGGCCTGCTTGAGCAGGTGGTACGCGGGCGAGCGGCGCAGCGGCCTGGCGCTGGCCAGCTCGCGGTTCGGCCAGGGCACCGCGTAGTGCAGGCCGAGCACCTCGCCGACCCGGTCGTGCAGCCACTGGTTGTTGCCGTTGAAGCGGGCGAACCGCCGGATGTCGACCGCGGACAGGTCCAGGCTGGGCTCGCCGTCGACGATCCACTCGGCCAGCGCCCGGCCGGCGCCGCCCGCCGACGCGATGCCGACCGAGTTGAACCCGGCGCCGACGAAGAAGTTCCGCAGTTCCGGGGCCTCGCCGAGGATGAACTGGTTGTCCGGGGTGAAACTCTCCGGGCCGTTGTAGAACTTCTTGATCCCGGTCTCGGCCAGCACCGGGATCCGCGCCACCGCGTTCTCCATCAGGATCGAGAAGTGCTCCCAGTCCTCGTCGAGCAGCCGGAACTCGAACGGGTAGGGCAGCTCGTCGGGCGCCACCCAGGGCTTGGCCTCGGGCTCGAACCCGCCGACCAGCAGGCCGCCGACCTCTTCCTTGATGTAGGTGTAGCCGTCCGGGTCACGCAGGATCGGCAGGTCGCGGTGCACGCCGGCGATCTGCTCCGTGACCACGTAGAAGTGCTCCGCGGAGTGCAGCGGGACGGTCACCCCCGCCATCGCGCCGACCTGCTTCGCCCACTGGCCGGCGCAGTTGACGACCACCTCGGCCTCGATGTCGCCCTGCTCGGTGCGGACGCCGGTCACCGCGCCGCCGGCCCGCAGGATGCCGGTCACCCGGGTGCGCTCGCGCACCACGGCGCCGCGGTCGCGCGCGCCCTTGGCCAGCGCGTAGGTCAGGTCCGTGGGGTTGGCCCGGCCGTCGCCGGGCAGCCAGATCGCGCCGGCGAGATCGGAGACGTCCATGACCGGGTAGAGGCCGGCGGCCCGCTGCGGGCTGATCAGCTCGCATTCCATCTGGTACGCCGCCGCGGTCGCGGCCGTGCGGCGCAGCTGCACCAGCCGCTCCGGGGTGCGGGCCACGGTGACGCCGCCGCAGCGCCGGAATCCGGCGGACAGCCCGGTCTCCTGCTCGAGCCGTTCGTACAGCTCGGTGGAGTACTGCACCAGCCGGGTGCCGTTCTCCGAGGCGCGGAGCTGGCCGACCAGCCCGGCGGCGTGCCAGGTGGTGCCGCACGACAGCTGGCCCTGCTCCAGCAGCAGGACGTCGGGCCAGCCCAGGCGGACGAGATGGTAAGCGGTGCTGGTGCCGATCACTCCCCCGCCGATGATCACCACTTGGGCGCGCGCGGGCAGGTCACGCGGGCCCGACGCGGGCGGGACGGAAGACTCAGTCATCGCCCTGGACGTCCTCGAGCAGCGCGCCGAACCCGGCGGCGGTGAACCCGGCCGCCGCCCCCTCGAAGCGCTCCATGCCCCACGACCAGAAGTCGAAGTCGATCGGGCTGGACGCGTGCTGGATCGCGCCCCACAGGGTCCACCCGTACTTCCCCGCCAGGCCGAGCAGCCGGGCCCTGGCCAGCTTGGCCCGCGACGGCTTCCCGTAGTAGGCGGTGATCAGCGCGTCCAGGGCGTCCACGGACAGGTGGCTCTCCGCCCAGATGTTGCCGAGCTCGAAGCACGGGTCGTTGTTGCCCGAGTACTCGTAGTCGATCAGCCAGATCCGCTCCCCGTCGTCGATGAAGTTGGCGGCCAGCAGGTCGTTGTTGCACGGCACGGTGACCGCGGCGCGCGCGGCCAGCGCCGCCCTTGCCGCCTCGAACCGGGGCGCCAGGTCGTCGTACCCGGCCGGGATCCGGAAGCCCCGGGACCGGGCGACCGCCAGGTACCGGCGCTGGATGTCGAACATGTCGAAGTCGTTGCCGAACCGCTCGGCGGCGTGCAGCCGCCGGCAGGCCTCCGCGATGCGCGGGATGTTGCGCGGCTCCGCGACGTCGGCGCTGCCGAACGTCCGGCCGTCGATGTACCCGATGATCAGCGCGTGGTCGTCCGGCCGGTACTCGACGACCGGGGCGCCCGCGGCGGCCGCTGCGGCCAGCGTGTTGCGGTACTCGTTGTCCCGGTCGATCGCCAGCAGGTCGGTGCCGGGGGCGGAGACGCGCACGACGAACGCGCCGGCGGGCGTGGTCACCTTGTAGTTGCGGTTGGTCAGCCCGCCGGGCAGCTCCTCGACCGCCCGGGGCCCGGCGGCCAGGCTCGCGGTCCGGTCAAGGAGAGCCTCCAGTTCCGGGGCGACGGGCGCGGCATCGCGGGCGGCGGAGAGCGCACCCGCGGCTGCCCCCCGGCCCGCATCACGCCGCCGATCCTCGACCATCCACCACCTCAACCGTTCAAGGTCTAGACCTTAATGGCTCTGCCGCACCTACCGCGCGCTACCGTCCATTTCCGGATCTTCTCTCATGTGACCGGCGTGCTCAAGGTGCATTGCGATCCGGGAACGACGCGCAAAGAGTCTGGACAGTTTCGCGCGCGCGCCCTTACGCTACGCGTCAACCGCGCGGTCCCGTCCCACGAGGGAGGCTACCGACATGAGCAGCGGCAATGTGCCTGCGGGCACTGAGGTTTCCGGCGGGCACGAGCGGGACTCGGCAGATCTCGCGCGCTTCGGCTACAAGCAGGAGCTCAAGCGCGGGCTCGGACTGTTCAGCTCGTTCGCGGTCGCGTTCAGCTACATCTCGCCGTCGACCGGCA
>Ga0335075_10002015_pt1 | contig 33003 bp, 25 predicted proteins | sample Lox_Sample_24_FD_206723 | JGI IMG/M metagenome (GOLD analysis project Ga0335075, IMG submission 206723) | Soil microbial communities from Loxahatchee National Wildlife Refuge, Florida, United States - Lox_Sample_2.4 | ecosystem: Environmental > Terrestrial > Soil > Wetlands | place: USA...
ATGATTGGCTCAGTGAAATTGGAATAACTGTGCAGATACAGTTTACCTCTAGATAGACGAGAAGACCCTATGCAGCTTTACTGTTACTAATTTAGGCTGTAATATAAGAATTTCCAGTGTATAAGGTTGTTAAGTATAGGTTTTATGTATGCTAAATAAGTATATATAATCTATACATCTTTTTCTAACATAAATGAGACACCTTTATTTACTTTATTACGGTTTGTTGATTGGAAGGCAGTTTATGCGGGGCACAGATCCCATAAAAAGTACCTGGGTATATCCAAAATTCTAATTGTAAAATTGCATGTTTTATTCTGCAAGTTGAAATGGAAACACTTGTTTCTTACTTTCTTCTGTTTTTACTTTTAGTTTGCTATTAATTATTAATTAATAATTATTCAGTTATTGTTGTATTAAATACGATTATATATTTTATATAAGTAAGATTTTAACTATATGGTGAATAGATGTAAAGAAGAATAATTAACTAAATTATTTTATAATTATTCTTATTTGTAGTATAAAAGCATTTATACTATGACACTTAATATTACTTTAAAAGTTTAATGGCTTAATCTTGCTTTACTGTCAGACCTACAAGTCCATCAGTCGCGTAAGCGGGGCATATGATCGCAAGATACGGAAAGGAAAGGTCTTGGATTTTTGAAAAAGTTACGCTAGGGATTAAAAGTGAGTCCCCCAATTTTTAAAAAATATTGGTAACTATCTGGATAAATTTCAAAAATAACTGTTTTATACAGTTAATTTGAAGCGAAACTTATTATACTATAAGAACGTTCAACGACTAAAAGATTAAAATTAATCTTATTACTTAATAATCCAGCATTTATTGTTAAATTTAAATTGTAAAATATATTAATAATAATTAGTGTAGATAAATATACATTAATGAAATTAACTCAATCATAGTTGAGTTATATATATTTAAATTAATAATTATCAATTTAAATATAAAAATAATTAATGTCATGCTAAACCTATTTGAATTATATAATAATAGTAAGAATAAAACTGAAAAAAAAATTAACTCACAACAAAAACATAACAAACATCATCCATCTGCTATTAGAGAATGAAATAATAGTATATACGTATTTAACAAAAATACTATTAATTTGATACCTCAAGCTACGGAACTAGCTACTAAATTAATTAAAAGTTATTTTAATTTATATAATCTAAAACTTGAACGTAAAATAAGAAGTAGTAAATTGTTAGGTAGATTAAGAAAACTTTCATCTAGTAAAATTTATGTAAGTAATGGTGAATTTAAACACACAAATAATAAAGTAATAATAACTTTATATATATTTAATAGACAAAAATTCAATCTTGATAAAAAAATTAGAAAAAGTTTTTATAAAGCTTGATCAAACCAAGATATTTTATATAGAAGATTACTTTTACTTGAAGCAAAAGCTTTACAATCTATAAAACAATGAAACAAGAAAAAGTTTGTTTTAAAAGATATAATGGAATCTTACATAAAAAATAAACAAATTTTAGATTATAAAGACTTATCTAAATATATAATTTTATTTTATAAAAAACTCTTAAAAAAATCATTAGACAAATATTTCTTGAATAAATATTATCAACAACTCATTTTTATAAATAAATCTAAATTTAATTATAATTATTTACAATACTTAAAAAAATATTTAGAAAAAATATATAAAAAAAATGTAGAATTTAATTTAGTTAATTTAAGACGTTTTTATTTAAATAGTGATATATTATCGGAATCTATAACTTTAAAAATAAGGAAAAATAGAAGAAAATTATTAAAATTTTTAAATACTTTGAAGAGAAAAGTAAAAGTACGTAATATAAAAAATATTTACTACAAACCTATTTTAAATAAATTAAATAATGTTGAAAAAAAATATTTAGAAGGAGTGATATTAAGAGATATTAAATATAAACACGTAACAGGATTTAGATTAGAAACAAGTGGAAGATTAACCAAACGTTATACAGCATCAAGATCTGTATCTAAATTAAGATACAAAGGTAATCTATTAAATATAGACTCTTCTTATAGAGGACTATCTTCTGTATTACTAAAAGGTAATTTAAAATCAAATATACAATATACTAAATTAAAATCTAAAACACGTATAGGTTCTTTTGGTATAAAAGGTTGAATAAGTAGTAACTAAATAACTAATAATATTTCTAAAAATTGCTTTTATTTAAATTTAACAATAAATGATGAAATAGTCTGAACCATATTGAAAAATGTGGAAATAAATGATATATTTATGTTAACAAATTTTGAACAGGCTAATGTGCGCAAGAGAGTACAAATTGAGTGCGCGGTTTGGCACCTCGATGTCGGCTTAGCTCATCCACATGAACGCAGGAATCATGAAGGGTTCGACTGTTCGTCGATTAAAGAGCTACACGAGCTGGGTTTAATACGTCGTGAGACAGTATGGTTTCTATCTTCTAGAGGAAATTAGAGTAAAATAAAGACAGCCCCTTTGTACGAAAGGAATTGGGTATGTTAACCTATGGTTTGCCTGTTGTTTATACATTTATAAATAAAAATTATATAAAAGTATACTTTTACTAAAGATATATTTACTGTATAGGCACGGCAGGAAAGCTACGTTAATTAAAGGTAAGTGCTGAATGCATATAAGCGCGAAACTCACTTTACTATACTCTTATATACGTAGTAAAACATTACGAAATTATTTTTATAATATGAAAAAAACTGAAAAGATGATCATATCAATAAGAATAATGAGCTAGGCTTTAGTTATAAGAGATTTAATTTTTTTAGACATAAAGTACTAATTTTATAATTTACTAAATATTGCTTTTATCCTAATTTTTCAAAAAAGCAAAACTTTTAAAAGTATGGCCTGGTTAGCATAAAAGTAATGCTACCGTTTTGTAATCGGTGGAAGTAAGTGCGATACTTACACTAGGCTAAGACCCAGTGGTCAAGTTTGGTCAAGACATAACATTTTCACTGTTGAAACGAGAGTTCAAATCTCTCCTGGGTTAGAGAAATTAGCTCAGTGGTAGAGCAGTCGTTTTACACGCGAAGGGTCAGGTGTCCGACTCACCTATTTCTCATAAATATAATATAATTGTAATAATTATAATTATATTATAAAAACTAACTAGTTAGTATATGCGGATTGGTGTAACAGTTAACATGTTTGGCTCATGACCAGAATATTGAGGTGCAAATCCTCAGTCCGCACAAATTAATAAAAGGCTATAGCTTAATTGGTAAAGCCAGCTGCTCATGATAGCTTAGATGAGTGTTCGAATCACTCTGGCCTTACAGCATTTAGATATATAATATTGCTAAATATTACGTATGCTCCTTATAATATAGTATTGTACTATTTTATATAAGCTGTATTAGTATATGTAATTAAAAAACCAGCGGCCATAAGTTAATAGTAGACTGTTCGTCTTTCACACGAAGTATATTGATTTAAACTGGCCGTGTACTTTTTAGTTAAAACTTTTTTTATTAATATTATACAAATGTTAATAATTTATTATTAATAAATTTAACACAAATAATCCGAGTGCTGGAATTGGTAGACAGGATAATCTTAAGATTTATTGATGTAAATCGTAAACGTTCAAGTCGTTTTTCGGATATGGATTTGTGTAATAATTTATATATCAATTATATCCATATAAAAGAATCAAATAAGCTAAATAAAATTTATAATAAGGATTAAAATGGGTTTAATATCAATTGTTCTTATCTGTTCTTGCTTAAATGTCTATATCATACTTGAAAGAAGCTAGTTTTTAAATTTAATTAGCTACCATAAGTTAATGGTAAACTATAGATAAAATTAATAAGACTTTTAGTTTTATTAATTTTAAACCGAACACTTTATGTCCTGTACATATAATATGTGCAAGACTTGAATATATATTTTGAAGGATTTTTCATTATTAAAAGAATATTTTTTATTTAATTAACACAATATTTAAAATTTAGGTTTATCTAGTACCTTTAATCTAGTATTATATTATATTATTTTATACTGAGATAAGTAATATAAACCACGGCCATAAGTTAATGGTAAACTAGTTGTTTGCCAAATAAAAAATACCGATTCGATTTCGGTTGGTCGTATAGGTTTGTCTAATCCTTTTATCATTGTAAAAAATTAGTACTGTGTTATTTAATTTAAATGTTTTAATATGAGTAAGTCTAATTTTGATTATATTATAAATTTACTATTAATTTTCATTTTTGTTTTATTTGTTCATATTATTTATTTTATTGTATTTTCTCATGAAGTTTTTGCTATGGAACCAAATGAAATTTTAAGATCTTTTAATCCTGACACCTATATTCGTCATGAATTAGATGGTACACCTATACATGTATCAGGTAGAGTTAAAGATTATTCTCATAGTAGATATTATTATCATTTATCTGATAGATATGTACCTAAATCTTTGCCTGTAGATAGTCATGCTTATTATCATTTAGATCCTACTCAAGATCGTTATGAATTAAATGGTAATCCAATAGATAAAGATAGCTTAGAAGGTAAGTTACGTTCTGATTTACAAACTGCACAACATTTATCAGATTTGGCTAAGCAAAAATTGTTTGTTACAGCTAAAAATAAACAAAGACGTTGTGGTGAAGGATTACCTGTATATCATAAAAAAGTTATTGATTTATATAGTAAAAGTGACTCTGATTATTCAAGTAGTACTAGATATACAATTAAAGAGTGTTTTGGTAAAAGAATTTTAAGATGTATTGATAATAAACCTACAGGTATTCTTGACTATAGACATGTAGAAGCAAGAGCTGAACGTGAACGTAGAGCTTATTTATATAAACAAGCTCAATATAAAGAATGAATACATCAGGAAAATGAAAGAATGGCTCGATATAAAACAAGATTTAGTAAAAAACAATAAACAAAATGAATCTTTATTTAATGGTTTTATATAGTACCTTATAATTATTAAAACTAGTACTGTGTTATCTTACTATTATATATAATATGAAAAATTTTGATGTAGTTTTAATAAATTTACATGATCAAATTGATTATGATAAGTCCAATTTGATTAATATATTAGAGGAAATTGAAGATTTGTATCCTAATGATCCTCTTCCGGAATATACTAGATTATTGTATTTAAATTATATTTATTTATCTGAATTATCTCTTTCTATAAAAGAATATTTTATTTTAAAGAATATAATAATCCATAAGTTTTAATATACTTATGTTTAATAGTTTTATCTAGTTACTAGAGAACTAGTACTGTGTTATTATACTTAAAAATTTTATTATGAAAAGAAATTTTACATTTAATAAATCTATCTTAGTTAAAGTTTTATTTATATTTCTTATTGGTTTTATTTCTAGAATAATTATTAATAATTATTTTGATGTTAATGTATTTTTAGATTATACTAATTATATATCTATAATATATTATTTTGGTTTATCTTCTTTTTCTATTTATTTTGACCAACTTTTCTCTTTTCATTTAGCTACACCTACTTATGTTGAGTTTTTTAATGTAAAACATTTTAATAATGATTATAAAACAGGTAATTTATTATTTGCTAAAGATCATAATACTACTACAGAATCTCCAATTCATCATCCATTACATCATAAAGTTAGATGTAAACTATCCTGATATAGTTTGGGTAAGGATAAAGCAGCTTTTGGTTCATATGAAGAATATAAGTTGGTTTGAGATTCTAAGACTAGTGTATGAAAGGAAGTTAAGAGTTTTATTAAATGATCTTTGCATTGAATGGATAATAAACCTACAGGTATTCTTGATCCTAGACACATGGAAGCAAGAGCTGAATATGAACGTAGAGCTTGTTTATACAGACAGGCTCAATATAAAGAAATAATGCGTCAAGAAAATGAAAGAATGGCTCGATATAAAGCAAGATTCAAAAAAAAATTTTTATAATTTACTTGTTTGTTATTTTATGGCTTAAAAATTTGCTTTTTTTAAGGTTAACATAATTTCTTCTAAATATTAAAATTAGTACTGTGTTATTATATAAAATTTTATTTAATAGAAAAATCATTATGAAAAAAATTTTTTTTAATATTATTAAAACCTTTTTTTTTATTTTTATTTTATTTTTAACTTTTAATATTACTTATTTAATTATATTTCCTCATGAAGCTTTTGCTATGAGTCCACCTACCGATAATATTGCTTCTGATAAAGATATATCTTCTGATTATGATGTTCTTGCTAAATTATTTATAGCTAGAAATGAGGGGTATTATTCTTTTGATGGTATTTATACTAGAAATAATATATTTGATTTATGTAGAAGTTTATATCCTAATGGAATACCTCATGATCATAGTATTGATAATGATCCTTATGATGGTGAAAACTATTTTGATTTATCTATTACTATGATATATGGACGATCTAATAATACTGAATTATCACCTGGTATATATTATGGTTGTATAGCAAAAAATATAGATGGTTTAATAATTTGACCAAAACGTCTTAATGTTCATACAGAATTTGTGAAAGATTATACATCTGTAATATCTGAAGATGGTAATATATCTTCAGTAAGCTTAGGTGTTAGAACTTTTTTTAACCAGGTTAAATTCGTTTATATAAAATGTCAAGATACTAAAAACCTTAAATATCATTGAACTATTATTGAAGATAATAATCTAGTTAAAGGGTGGTCTTATAAAACTTTTAAGAAGCGTTGAGATAGTGAGACTAATATATGATCAAATGTAGATGAAAATATTAGAAAAGATATAATAATAGAAGTAAAGGATTTATTAGGTATAAAAAGAATAAAAGGGAATGTAAGAAAAACTATTAGATCAGAGATAGAGAAATTAATACGTGAAACTAGACCTTTTGATAAATAGTTTTGGTGTTTTTTATTAAGGTTTATCTAGTTCCTTTATTATTTTAAAAACTAGTACTGTGTTATTATCTAAATGTAATAAAAAATTGACTAAAATAAAGATAACCAAACCATGTAATTTCTCGAAAATAGTAATAAAAAATATTTGTATATTATATATATATTTATTTATAATTGTTTTCTATTATTGTATTTGTATGTACATATACAACTTATTTAATAATAATTATGAATTAATCAGTATTTGTGTTATAGATTTTGAGGAGTTAAAACCAATTAATCAATCAAATACATGATATAAATCTGTTTTAGACGACTTTTTTAAAAAATTTACTTCAAATAGTAAAACTATAAATCCTAAATATCTGGAAATTAAACCAGAAGTAAAAACATTGATGCCATTAGAACATAATATGAAGATAGATAAAAAACCTATAATATTAAGCAAAATTCAAGACGATTATTTAAATAATCTTATATCAGAATGTGAATATTATAAAAATAAGACTAGCTTATTAGAAATACAAATACTAAAGGATAAAATATCCTATCAGGATTTAATAAAAGATATAAGTGGTATTGTGAAAGAAATACCTAATTAATCTAATAAATCATAATATTAATGATACTTTATACCATATCGCTTTCTAGAATTGGACCTTAGTTTAATTGGTAAAACATGATATTCCTATTAATTATGATATAGGCTCAATACCTATAGGTCTTTTCTATTTGTTTTATCTAGTTTTATTAATCTAGTACTGTGTTACTTTATTACTCTAAATTAATAATATGAAAAACTTAGATCTAGATTTGTTTTTGTTATTTGAAAAAATTGAGTCAGATAGATGTGATTTAATTGATTTATTGCTCGAATATGAAGCTTCAAATATTGAGCCCATTTCGGTATATGTTAGATTATTATCTATGAATTATATTTATTTATCTGAATTATCTCTTTCTTTAAAAGAATATTTTCTATTAAAGAAAATATTCTTATTATAATCCGTATTTTTTAACAATACACAGTATTTACTGTTGTTAGTTTTTTCGAAAAAAAATTATATTAAGGTCTTAGTTTAATAAATAAAACATCATATTTTTATTTATTATGTTGTTAATTTAATTATTATGGATCTTTTTATAAATTGGTTTTATCTAGTACCTTGTAATTAAATTATTAAAACTAGTACTGTATTATTTTATTGTTTATTGAAAATTATGATTGACTTGAAAATAAAAAACCATTTAGAATCAAGCTTTGATTCTAAGAATCCAAAATTGAATGTAGTATCCAATGAATTAGATGTTAATAATTGTTTGTTTACACCAGAACTATTAACTCTTCTACTTAAATCTAATGTAGATAAGTCCACTTCTATGGTTAACTATCCCATTTGGAATAATAGAAAAATGTATAAAGATAAAATAGGTATGTATCTTATAGCTTTTAGAGTATTTAACAAAGAGAAAAAAAAATTAGTATATAATTATATATACTATAATGATCCTCTTTATTTAACCTTAATAGTTTATTTTTCGCTAAGAAACTATTTTATTACTAGAGACAATCATGAATGAGGTAAATATTTAGTTGTTCTTGATAATAAATTTTTAGATTATAATAATGTGGATAAATATATAGATCCTTATACTAAAGATAAAGCGTGGCATAAATCTTAAATATAATTTTAATCAAGATAACTTAATATTAAAAGATATTATAAATGAAAAATATAGAATAAATCTTAAAGACTTAGTAGAATTTAGCTACAGTTTAATGTACATAAATAATTATGAAAAAATGACTTGTTTACTAGATAATAGTTTTAACAAAAATTACTATGAATATTGTAAAAATATATACAATACTCTTTGTTCTGATAAATTCACTAATAATAAAATTATTTTCAATAGTGATATAAAGTTAACTAATCCTTTTAATAGAATACTCTTTGTTGTTAAAGATAAAGAGACTTTACTAAAAAATATATCTGATAAAGGTTATGATGTAAATCAAGGATATAAACAATGAAGAGGTCAGATTAACAGTATAAATAGCTTTTTAAATTATTTGGATGTAGATTATAGAAACTCATTATACAACCATAGTAAACTTCACTATTTTAAAGGTAACTTAGATAATAGTTGAAAAGATGAAACATTAACTAAAAAACATTTTACATTTAGAAATATCCATCAAAATATAGGAAATGTAAAATGATAATCTATTAAAATGATCATAATTTCAATTTATCTAAATTGAAAAAATTTTTTTCTAAATATAAAATAATTATCATTTAATTACAATATTCCTATATTTCATAAAATGTATTTATTAGGATTTGATTAATTGTGATTATTTTAAAGGGGAAATTGTATAATTTGGTAATACAATAATGTCGCATATTATTTATCTAGGTTCAAATCCTAGTTTCTCCAGCCCTTAATAGATAGACCTAAATGAGTCTATTAGTTTTTAAAGTATAGTAATTTACTTACATATTTATGCAAATAAATTCACTAGACTTTTGTTGGGCAATTTATCTAGAGTTTTAAATCTAGTATTGTGTTGTTAAATTAAATAATTAATATAAGTATAATGCCTGTTGTATCATATATAAATACAGAAAAAGAGAAATTTATTATTTATGAGGAAAATAGGAATAAATCGGGTATATACCGTTGAAATAACTTAGTAACAAGAAGTTCATATGTGGGGAGTGCTGTTAATTTAACTAAAAGGTTGAGTCAATATTTTTCCTTTAGATTCCTTAAGAAAGAAATACAAAGAAATAAAAGTATAATAAGTAATTCATTATTAAAATATGGTTATAATAACTTTAGTCTGGATATTCTGGAATATTGCGAGCCAAGTTTATTAATAAAAAGAGAACAATATTATTTGGATACATTAAAACCAGAATATAATATATTAAAAATAGCTGGTTCACGTCTTGGGAGTAAACATTCACCAGAAACTTTATTAAAATTCAAAGAACGTAGGCTTAGTCCTGAAGCTTTGATTAATCTTAAATTAGCCAAAAAAGGTATAGCTCCTTCATCGCCTTTAAGAAGAATTAATCATTTGTTAGCAACTGGACATATTACAACTGTGCTAAACAAAAAGGATAATTCTGTAAAAGTATATAATTCTATACGTGCTGTATCAAGGGACATTGGTATAAATCCTGGAACAATAGCAAATTATATCAATACCAATAAATGATTAAAAGATACTTATTTAATAACTGGAAAAACAAATAGAAAAAAACGATAGTCTAAATTGGTAATACAATAATCCTAATTTCTCCAACCTTAATAGACAATTATCATCTAATATACATAATAAATATAATAAAAATTATATTAAGCTCAGGAAGCTCAATTTGGTAGAGCGGAAAATTGAAGATTTTTAGGTTGTAAGTTCAAGTCTTACTCTGAGCAGTTTTTTTTATAGGTGTGCTGAAATTGGTAACCAGGTTCCGCTTAGGACGGAATAGTCTTTAACTTTACAAGTTCAAATCTTGTCACCTATAATGTGATATACTATGTTTACATTCTTCATTTAACTATTATATAAATATTCACATTATTGTTTCATTCATATATAACTTATATATGTTGTCGACTAATTGGTAAGTCATAAATTTTTGGTATTTACTATTGAGTGTTCGAATCGCTCCAACATAATTATATGTACATTAAACTTTATACATACATACATACATAAATTCATTGACGCGTTAGTTTAATGGTTAAAATGCTGTGCTACGGACATGGCGATATAAGTTCGAATCTTGTGCGCGTTATACTTACTTTTTTGACTAGTATTGAACTATTTAAAATAACTGCCCTTATAGCTCAAAGGTAGAGCAAAATACTGTTAATATTTGTATAGATGTTCGAGTCATCTTAAGGGCGTGTTTTAAATTAATAATGTATAATACTTATCTGCTCAACTGTTGAGCATGATATTTCTAATATTCGGATCTAAGTTTTAATCTTGGATTATAAATAATTTAAATAGGTGGATATAGTTTAATGGTAGAACTGCTGTATGTGGCATAGTATATCCTTGTTCGAATCAAGGTATCCTCCCTTAAATCTTTAATAATTTTTATTATTTTTAGCCAAAAAAGTAGTAAAGATGTAAATAGGTAATAACTAGTAATATAATAACAATTTCGAACATGACGTACGCTATAGTGTACACATATACGTGAGACTTAATTTTAGTTTATGTCAACGAAGGGTGAGCATTTATAAGGAAGCGTTTATATTAAAACAGTAGTAAGGTAATATATGTAAAAAATATATTCATTCATAGCCTGCTGTTTTAATAGATATTTTAATAGTCTATTTTATGTAATATTAAAATGAATATAAACAATTATATTCGCTCAACATTAAAACAAATATCTTGCAAAAATAGTGCAAGATAAAAGGGTTGATCTTAATTATAATAATAGTTTTAGATATTACTCTACAACGCAGAATATAGGTTCAACATTAGGTGAAAAAGAAAAATCAAATATATTTAAAATAACTATGTGAAAAGAAAGATGATTTCTTTCATCTAATGCAAAAGATATTGGAACATTATATTTAATATTTGCATTATTTTCAGGTTTAATTGGTACATCATTTTCTGTTCTTATACGTCTAGAATTATCAGGACCTGGAGTACAGTATATAGCAGATAATCAATTATATAATAGCATAATAACAGCACATGCGATTTTAATGATATTTTTTATGGTCATGCCTGCTATGATAGGAGGATTTGGTAATTTCTTATTACCGTTAATGGTAGGAGGTCCTGATATGGCATTTCCTAGATTAAATAATATAAGTTTTTGATTATTAATACCAAGTTTAGTTTTATTTTTATTTGCAGCTATGATAGAAAATGGAGCTGGTACAGGTTGAACACTTTATCCACCTTTAGCTGGTATACAAAGTCATAGTGGACCTAGTGTAGATTTAGCTATATTTGCCTTACATTTAGCAGGTGTAAGTAGTTTATTAGGTGCTATGAATTTTATTACTACAATTTTAAACATGAGAAGTCCAGGTATAAGATTACATAAATTAGCTTTATTTGGCTGAGCAGTAGTAGTTACTGCTGTATTATTACTATTATCTTTACCTGTATTAGCTGGAGCCATTACTATGATATTAACTGATAGAAATTTCAATACATCCTTCTTTGAATTAGCTGGAGGTGGTGATCCTATATTATATCAACATCTTTTCTGATTTTTTGGACATCCAGAAGTTTATATTTTAATTATACCAGGATTTGGTATAATTAGTACCACAATTTCCGCTAGTTCAAATAAAAATGTATTTGGTTATCTTGGTATGGTATATGCTATGATGTCTATAGGAGTATTAGGTTTTGTTGTATGAAGTCATCATATGTATACAGTAGGATTAGATGTTGATACAAGAGCTTATTTTACAGCTGCAACACTAATAATCGCAGTTCCTACTGGTATTAAAATATTTAGTTGATTAGCTACTACTTATGGAGGATCTATACACATGACACCTGCAATGTTATTCGCATTAGGTTTCGTTGTGATGTTCACAATAGGTGGATTTAGTGGTGTTGTTTTAGCCAATGCATCACTTGATACAGCATTTCATGATACATATTACGTAGTAGCTCACTTTCATTATGTATTGTCTTTAGGAGCTGTTTTTGCTTTATTTAGTGCATGATATTTCTGAATACCAAAAATAACAGGTCTTAATTATAATATTATGTTAGGTAAAGTACACTTTATAATATTATTCATAGGTGTTAATGTAACATTCTTCCCTCAACATTTCCTTGGTTTACAAGGTATGCCTAGAAGAATTAGTGACTATCCCGATGCGTTTGCAGGTTGAAATATAATAAGTAGTTTTGGTTCAATCATAAGTCTAGTAGCCACTTGATTATTTTTATATATTGTATACGTACAATTAGTTTATGGCGAAGCTACTTCAAGATATCCCTGATTAACTCCTCAGTTTTTTAGTGATTTATTCCAAAGTTTATTTAACAGAAATTACAATTCACTTGAATGAAGTCTAAATAGCCCACCTAAACCACATGCTTTTGTAAGTCTACCTTTACAAAGCTCACTTTTATTATTTTTCAGTAAAAAATAATAAAAAATCGTTTAAAAAGAACGCCTATTCTTAGTATAAGGAGGAGAAAAATATTATATAATAAATGATACAAGCAGCTAAAATAATAGGTACTGGACTAGCCACAACAGGTTTAATAGGAGCAGGTGTAGGAATCGGTGTAGTATTTGGTGCACTTATAATAGGTGTATCTAGAAACCCATCTTTAAGAGGACAATTATTCGCTTATGCGATATTAGGTTTTGCATTTTCTGAGGCTACAGGTTTATTTGCATTAATGATGGCATTCCTATTATTATACGTTGCCTAAATAAAATACGAAAAATAAGATAAAAAATCTTAAATTATTAAAAATTTTAATTACAATAATAGCCCTTTAATAATAAGTAATAGATAAATTTTATCATTTAAATATGCAAGACTCATTATTTAAACATGCTCCAATTTGAAATCAAAGTCCCTTAGACCAATTTGTTATTAGAGACTTATTTAGTATTAAAGGTGACTTATTAGATAACATACAAATATCTTTAACAAATATAGGTATGTATTTACTTATAACAACTTTTATTATATTTATGTATTATTTACTAGCAACTAATTATAATATATTAACACCTAATTCTTGATCAATAAGTCAAGAATCTATTTATTCTACGGTCTATAGTATAGTCCTGAATCAAATTAACTCAAATAAAGGGCAAATGTTTTTTCCTTTAATATTTTCCCTATTTATATATATATTAACTAATAATTTAGTAGGTATGGTACCTTATAGTTTCGCACCTACTTCACATTTTATAATAACATTCTCTATAAGTTTTGTTGTCGTTATAGGAGCAACAATATTAGGGTTCCAAATACATGCTCTGAAATTTTTTTCATTATTTGTACCTTCAGGTTGTCCATTAGGTTTATTACCTTTATTAGTTTTAATAGAATTTATTTCTTATTTAGCACGTAACGTATCTTTAGGTTTAAGACTTGCTGCTAACGTACTTTCTGGTCACATGTTATTAAACATTTTAGGTGGATTTACGTACAAAATTATGACAAGTGGTCTTATTTCTTTTTTCCTAGGTTTAATGCCTTTATTATTTATAATAGCCTTTTCAGGACTAGAAATAGGTATTGCTTTCATACAAGCTCAGGTATTTGTAGTTTTGTCTGCTTCTTATATAAAAGATACTTTAGAATTACATTAATATTGGCAATGTCTCACCTTAGTACCCATTATTATATAAATATTAAAAAAAATATAACAAAAAACTTAATATTAATAGGGTTTTTAACATTGTTTATTACTCCAATTATTATTTATAATAATGCAGATACGAATAAAGATTTACCAGTTAAACAAAATAGAGGCAAATCAGGTATTTACCGTTGAGTACACATAGAATCAGGTAAAAGTTATATAGGTTCAAGTATTGATTTGAGTAAAAGATTTAGCCAATATTTTAATTATAATCACATCTCTAATCCAAAACATAAAATGGCTATATATAAAGCAATTTTAACTTATGGTTATACAGCGTTTAGATTAGAAATATTAGAATATTGCCCTCCTGAGATATTAATCGAAAGAGAACAATTTTATTTAGATAAGTTTAAACCTGAATATAATATCTTAAAAGTTGCAGGGTCTTCCTTAGGATTTAAACATAGTGAGGCCACTAGAGAACTAATGAGTGAAATAGCCAAGGATCGTAAATTTTCCAAGGAAAGATTATTAAAAATGAAAGAGCGTACATTATCTAAAGAGGTTAAATCAAGAATTAGTGCTGCCATTAAAGGTAAAAAGCTATCTCAGGAGACTCCTCAATTAATAAATAAGTCTTCTTTGGTACGTAAACATACCAAAGATACATTGTTAAAAATTGCATTTAATAATAATAAAAGACAACCCATCGTATTAACTAACCTGAATACCGGTACTTATAAAGAATTTCCTTTCATGAAAGAAGCTGCAAAATACCTTGACACATCTCATACTCAAATTCGTAATTACCTAATAAAGAATAAACCTTACAAAGGATATAAGATTTCTTTAGGAATGGTTAAAAAATAATGTATTTAATTACTAATTATTAACTGTATATCTCTAATTTATTACTTGTTTAATATTTGGATCTATACTTATCAATATACATAAGTAATAACTTATTCAATAATCTAAATAATTACATAACTGAACATAATAATTATAAGAAATAAATTATTTAACTAATTTATTATAAAAAACAGTGATTAATAATGTATGATGTTATTTATATTAACATAGGAAAGTCAAGAGCTAATTTGGTATGTGTATATAAATATATTTATATTTTATAAAACAAGAGTAAAAACTTTAAAACTTAACAGAAAGTAATAGATTTATGTATAATAAATATATTAAAAATATATTTTATAAAAAATCATGAAATAGACGTTTCATATTTAGCTTTAAAAAGTACACGTACAATAAATACAATAACTCGCTTAAATATATCCAAAAACTTCCGGTAACAAGAATATTTTCTTAAAAATGAAAACAATAGTAGTGGCAATAACCACTACAAAAAAAAGTTGAGTTTGATGATGGCTCTGAATGAACGCTGTCCAAATGCTTGACACATGCTAATCGAACGTCTAATTTTATTAAATTTAATTAGAAGTGGTGTACAGGTGAGTAAATGATAACCTAGCTACCTTAAAGTAAGGACAAAATCCCTTATAATAAAAAAGAAATAGAAAGTTTCGCTTTAAGATGTTAGCGTATATCCTGGAAGAGTATTAGCATAAAGCTAGCTCATATTCCGGCAGTCGAGACTGATAGGTCGATCGATCACATTGGGTCTGAAAAAAGCCCACGGCAGATAGTACAGCAGTGGGGTATATTGGTCAATAGCCTAACGGCTGAACCAGCAACTTGGAAGAACGTATAACGAATAAGTCGTATAAAGTTCTAGATAAAAGAATGATAATGACAAATTTTTATCTATAAGTCTTGACCAAATTACGTGCCAGCAGTCGCGGTAACACGTAGAAGACTAGTGTTATTCATCTTTATTAGGTTTAAAGGGTACCTAGACGGAAAATCAAGCCATAATAGGAACTAATTTTCTAGAGTTTTATGAGAGAAGGGGCGAATTTCCGGAGGAAAGTTGATATTTTGTGATACTGGAAGGACGGGTAACGGCGAAGGCAACCTTTTATGTAAAAACTGACGTTGAGGGACGAAGCCTTGGGTAACGAGAAGGATTAGATACCCTAGTAGTCCTTGGAGAAAATTATGAATGTCATAAGTTAGATGAAATTGGCTTATAAATGAAAGTGTAAGCATTCCACCTCATGAGTAAAGCGGCAACGCCCAAATTGAAATCATTAGACCGTTTCTGAAACCAGTAGTGAAGTATGTTATTTAATTCGATGATCCGCGAATAACCTTACCACATTATGCATTGAATATTATTCAATTATTACAAGTGCTGCACGGCTGTCTTCAGTTAATGTCGTGAGATTTTGGTTCGTTCCATAAATTAACGAAAACCCTTGCTTTATTTGTTTTTATAAAGTAGTTCTCCATTATAAAGGATAAGTTAAAAGGGACTAAGACAAGTCATCATGGCCTTAATAGCGTGGGCTATAGACGTGCCACATATGCCTTTACAAAGGGATGCTATATTGCGAAATGGAGCTAATCCCTAAAACTGGACATAACTATTCATGAATTGTAGTCTGAAATTCGACTGCATGAATAAGGAATTACTAGTAATCGTGAATCACCACGTCACGGTGAAGTTTATCTCAGATGGGTACTAACTACTCGTCAGGCGCTGAAATGAATATGTGCAATAAGTTTGGTTATTTATTTACTTTATTATATTAAATTAATTATATAATCGTTTTTATGTAACTTTCGTATGCGTGATTCTAATTAGTGTTAAGTCGAAATATGGTTCGTGTAATGGAAATTGCACGGGATTAATTATCTTTAAAAATAAAAGATATTAATATTAATTATATAACATTATATTAATATCTCTTAAAAAAAAATAATATTTTTGTTATTTTTTATATTATCTTTAGTGGTTAAACAAACTTAAGTTTATTTTGGTTCAATTCCAAAAAGATAATAACATATTTTAATTATTAAATAATATTAACCTTATTTATTAATACACATTTTGAATTTTTTTGGTTTTATATCTTTAAAATTTAATTTTAATAAAAATAAGAAAAGATTTAAGAATAATTTTATGTCAAATCTCTATGTTTTATATGAAATGTCTTTTGGTTATTCAACAGGATTTTTAGATATATTTGCAATATTATCTATATTATTAGGTATATTTATTATTATAACTAAAAATCCTATAATATCTGTTTTGTATCTAATATTACTATTTTCAAGTATATCTTGTTATTTAATTTTTATAGGTATAAAATTTATAGGTATATCTTATTTATTAGTTTATGTAGGAGCTGTATCAATATTATTTTTGTTCATATTGATGTTAATTAATATTAGAGTATCAGAACTTATTAGTGATACAAATAATAATTTACCATTAGCATTAATAACTATAATAGCTTTTTTTATACCATTTAGTAATTTATTACCAGATGCTAAGACTAAATTTAATGTAATAGGATTTGAGTTTAATAGATTATTACAAGATCTAACTAATACTAAACAAATATCATATGTAACTTCTAAAAATTGAGATGGGAATTTATTAGATAGTACAGATATTATGAGTATAGGTAATTTAATGTATACAAGTTATTCTATTTGATTATTGATAACTTCTATTATACTTTTATTAGCCATGGTAGGAGCAATAGTTATCACTATTAAGCAAAAATATTAAAAATATTTTTGCCTAAGAGGCTTTAGTTTAATTGGTAAAACATGCGACTTTTAATCGCTATAATACGGGTTCAAATCCCATAGGTCTTAAGGAAGGGTCCGTTTGTTGGTTTACGGGTTGAGCTGTAAACTCAATAGCATTAAGCTAGCGAAGGTTCGAATCCTTTTCTTCCTATTTTATTCTTATTAGCTCAATGGTAGAGCATGATACTTCTAATATTTGGATCCAAGTTCGAATCTTGGATAAGAATTATGCCAGGATAGTTCAATTGGTTAGAACATTAATTTCATGCATTAAGAATGAGAATTCAAATTTCTCTCCCGGTTTATAATGGCTATAAGTTAATGGTAGACTGTTCGTCTTCCACACGAAGTGTGTCGATTCGATTTCGACTGGCCATATACTTTTTAGTTAAAACTTTATAAATAAATCAATTATTCATTTTGTATTGCAAAAACAATAAAAAATACCAAATATAGTAGATTATTATGGGATAAATATTTATCTTTACAAAAAGAGTTAGTAACTTAATGGGTAAAGGGTTTCCTTGTCGAGGAAATAGATGCCGGATCGAAGCCGGTCTAACTCGTATGGAAAAGTTGCTATTGGTAAGGTAAGATATTTGCTAAATATTGTGTTTTTTACACTTAGATGTTCAATTCATCTCTTTTCCGACTATATTAAGTAATATGTTTATTACTAATAAAGAGTATAGTTTAATTGGTAAAATAAGAAGCTTCAAACTTCGTGTTTTCAGTTCAAATCTGAGTGCTCTTGATGTTTATATTTATATATGAAAAAATATAACTTCAATGTTTAAATAAGAAGTAATAATAATTTTAATTTAAAATTATTTATAAAGATTCTTTAACTTAATCGGTAAAGTATACTTTTGATAAGAGTAGGTTTGGCGTTCGAGTCGCCGAAGAATCAATTGTTAGAATTTTAAGATTTTTAAGATAATTGACCGAGTGGTTTAAGGTAAACTGATCTTTTAATAATCCGGGCGCTGGAATTGGTAGATGATAATATTTTTTGTATTGTCAATTATGTGGGTTCAAATCCCTCCTCGGATAATTTCTTTTATATCTTTTAATAATAAGTTAATTCTCACTGCTCCCGATATAAAAGAAATAGTTAGGCATATTGCTTAATTTTAAGGTTTATCTAGTACCTTTATAATTTAATTATAATAATCTAGTATTGTGTTGTTTAAATAAAAAATATTTTACTAAAGATGAAAAATCCATCAAAATCATATAATGACCCTAAATTAATAAAAGAAAAAGTATTATACCTTAATAATAAAAAAGATACAAATAAATCTTTGATATTATGAGGTACTAATTTACATAGTACAGTTGGAGAAAAATTAACTCGAAACGAATTAAATATAGTGAAGTTACCTTATTTTATAAAAAGTGTTATAATTGGAATATTATTATCTGACGGATATATAATTTTTAGTACTATAAGCAAAAATGGTAGACTAGGCTTAACTCAATCTTTATTTAATTCGGCTTATTTATATTTTGTTTTTAATATTTTAGCCCATTATTGTCCCCGCTATCCTATTTTTAAAGAAAGATTTATATTTGGTAAATCCTTATTAAGTTTAGAAATTGTTACTAGATCTATGCCATGCATAACGGAATTATATTCTAATTTTTACGTAAATAAGATCAAAGTTATTAAATCTTCTATATATAATGATCTCACACCTATTGCTTTAGCTCATTGAATTATGGGAGATGGTACTTTTAATGGTACTACTTTATTGCTTTGTACCGATTCTTATTCAATAAAAGAGGTTGTTTTATTAATTAATGTATTAGTAATTAAGTATGACATACACTGTACTATACGTTATTATAATCAACACTATCCTAGAATATACATATTAAAAAAATGCTTACCTAAAATACGTCAGATTGTATTACCATATATGCATTCATCAATGCGGTATAAACTAGGTATAAAATAAAAAAAAGAGAATTGACTGAGTGGCTTAAAGTGGTAAGCTTGAAACTTATTTGATCATAAGGATCACATCCGTTCAAATCGGATATTCTCTGTTTACGGGTTAGAGCCAGGTTGGTTAGGCGTCTCATTTGGGTTGAGGAATTGTTATGTTCGAATCATAATAACCCGATTTCGCTTTTTAGATTAGCCGGCAGATGTGTGAGGCGTTACATATAATAGCAGAAAAATTTTTATTTAATAAACTATGTTTTTATTACTTTTAGTATTAATACCTTTAATAGGTATATTCATTTTATCCGCTGCTTTAACTTATAATATTACAGCACGTAATACAAAACTATTAAAAATTACAGCTTTGGCTGTAACAATTGTAGATTTAATTATATCTTTAATTATATATATATTATTTGATTGTAGTAGTAAACAATTTCAATTTGTCCAAGAGCACTATCAAATAAGTTATTTTGATTTTTACTTAGGTATAGATGGTTTGTCCATATATTTTGTGCTATTGACAACTATAATAATACCTATATCAATAATATCTAACTGAAAATCTATAAAAGAAAATACAATTATTTTTTTGATAATAATTTTATTATTAGAAACATCCTTATTAATAGTTTTTTTAATATTAGATATATTATTATTCTATATTTTTTTTGAAAGTATATTGGCTCCTTTATTTATATTAATAGGGCTTTATGGTTCAAATGAAAAAGTAAGAGCTAGTTTTTATTTTTTCTTATATACTTTGTTAGGTTCATTATTTATGTTATTGTCTATAATAACAATGTTATCCTTAATAGGCTCTACAGATTTTGATGTTTTATCTAAAACAAATTTTTTATATACCACTCAATTGTTTTTATTTTATGGAATTTTTATAGCTTTTGCTGTTAAAACACCTGTCATTTATCTAAACAGTTGATTATTAAAAGCCCATGTTGAATCACCTTTATCAGGTAGTATAATTTTAGCTGGTATTGTTTTGAAACTAAGCCTATACGGTATTCTTAGATTAATTTTACCTTTATTACCTAAAGCTTTTATATACTATACGTATATAGTATTTTTAATAGGAGTTTTAACTATTATATATGCCAGTTTAAGTACACTTAGAACTATAGATGTTAAAGAATTAATTGCTTATTCATCTGTATCACATGCAGCTGTATATCTATTAGGTGTATTTAGTAATACTTTGCAAGGTATAGAGGGTGGAATTACTTTAGGTTTAGCACATGGTTTTGTTTCATCCGGTTTATTTATATGTGCTGGAGGTATACTATATGATAGATCATCTACAAGATTAATAACATATTATAGAGGTATTGCCCAAATAATGCCTTTATTTTCTATATTATTTTTTATTTTATGTTTAGGTAATTGTGGTGTACCTTTAACATTGAATTTTTTAGGAGAGTTCATGTCTTTATATGGTGTTTTTGAAAGATTACCTTTAGCAGGAGCGTTAGCATCTTTATCTATTATATTTTCTGCAGCATATACTATATTTATGTATAACAGAATAGCCTTTGCAGGATCATTTTTTATTTATTTTTGAGAAAATTATATACCAGATTTAAATAAACGTGAATTCAATATCCTTTTAATTTTAGTATTATTTACTGTTATATTTGGTATATATCCAGCTCCTATATTAGATGGTTTACATTATTCTACTTATTCTGTATTATTTACTTTTGATAGTTTAGTTTAACTTATATAATATACTAATTTTTTAATATAAAACAGTGTTTATTGTTATAACTTTCATTTAGAATAAATTATTATACGTTAATAAGCACCTAATTTTTACTTTAAATAAAAAAACCAATTAAAAACAAAAATGATATTAACTTTTCTTTTATTATTACTTTTTTCAAATGGTCTAACAATAAGACCTGATACATCAATTTTATACTCTAGAATAGGTTTATTAATAGTATTTTATAGTATTATATCTTCAATGTTAAGTTTTCACATAACATATTTGCAAAAAGGAATAGGTCTGTACAATGGACTATTCAACGTAACACCTATAACCCACAGTTTTCAAATTTTTATTTTGTTAGTGTGTGGTATAATATTATTAATGACAGGATTTTATCCGAGAAAAAAATATAAAGGTGATTCAACGTCTTTATTAGATATACTTACAAAGAAAGTAAAACAATATACAAGTATTCTAAATAAAGTATCGGAGCAATTTACTATAATAGAATATGCATTAATAATTATATTTGTAATGACAGGTGCGACACTGTTGTTAGCATCCGGTGATTTAGGTTCTATATATTTATGTATAGAATTACAGAGTTTTAGTTTATATATAATATCAGCTATGCATAGAAACTCTGAATCATCTACAGGATCTGCCCTTACATATTTTTTATTAGGGGGGTTATCTTCATGTTTCATATTATTAGGTGTAGCTCTAATATATGCTAATTCAGGTTTAACTAATTTAGATGGTATATATTCTATAATTTCAGATTCTGAGAAATATTTAAACTTTTCTACGTGATATATGCATACTTATATATTTTATTCTTTCCTTTTAATATCTGTAGGATTTTTATTTAAAATAGCTGCTGCTCCATTTCATTGATGATCTCCTGATGTATATGACGGAGTACCGACAATAGTTACAACTTTTATAGCAATATTTGGTAAAATATCTATACTAGTACTTTTATTAGAATTATCTCATTATACTAGTACACTAATATATTCAACTATACAATTATATTCATGAACTGTAAGTTTATCTATAAGTTGTTTTTTCTCTCTTATAATAGGTACTGTTTTAGGTTTGACACAAATAAGAATAAAAAGATTACTAGCTTATAGTACAATATCTCATATAGGTTTTATATTGTTAGCTTTAATAGCTAATAGTATAGAGTCATATCAAGCTTTCATGTTTTATATAATGCAATATATTATAACAAATTTAAATGCATTTCTTGTTATAATTGGTATAGGTTTTAGTTTATATTTGTATCATACGAATGTATCGGAAAATAACAATTTATCTGAAAAAAATAATTCTCCTATACAACTGATTAGTCAATTAAAGGGATATTTTTCTATAAATCCTGTATTAGCCTTGTGTTTAGCCATTAGTATGTTTTCATTTGTAGGTTTACCACCTTTAGCAGGATTTTTTGGAAAACAGATGGTACTAACTAGTGCTTTAGATAATAATAATACCGTACTGGTTATAGTTGCTATTTTAACTAGTGTAATAGGTGCCGTTTATTATTTGAATGTTGTAAAAACAATATATTTTGATAAAACTGATTATAAAAAATCTTATTTATTTGTTGAAGTTACACTTTCAAACTATTTATCTATTAGTATAGCTATGTTAACATTAGCTGTAGCACTTTTCATATTAATGCCTAATGAACCCTTAAATTTATGCAGTTTATTAGCCAGTTCATTAAGTGAAACTATTAACTTATATTAGAAAAAAAAATTTTTTTTCTTTTAATATAATTAATATTGTAATTTATACAGATTTATTAAAAGTGTAACTACTAAATTGAATATTAATATATGACTAACTTAACTCGAAGTCAGTTTCAAGCTCATCCTTTTCATTTAGTATCACCTTCACTTTGACCTTTAAACACAAGCTTTTGTTTATTAGCTACTGCATTTAGTGCAGTATTAAGCTTTCAAGGTTTTGAAAAAGGTGTTAATTTATTATTAGTATCTCTTATAAGTGTTATTTATTGTATGTCTTTATGATTTAGAGATGTAATATCGGAAGGTACTTATATAGGAAATCATACTTTAGCAGTACAACGTGGTTTAAGTATGGGAGTTGGTTTGTTTATAGTATCGGAAGCATTATTTTTCCTTGCTATATTTTGAGCTTTTTTCCATAGTGCTTTATCACCTACAATAGAATTAGGAGCCAAGTGACCACCTATGGGTATACAAGCTATTAATCCTTTTGAGTTACCATTACTTAACACTATAATTTTATTGTCTTCAGGTGTTACGGTTACATATGCACATCATTCTTTAATACAAGGTAATAGAAATGGAGCATTATATGGATTAATTTACACAATATTATTAGCTATAGTATTTACAGCACTTCAAGGTATAGAATATACAGTATCTTCTTTTACTATAAGTGATGGTACTTACTCATCTTGTTTTTATTTTGGTACAGGTTTTCATGGTTTACATGTTATGATAGGTACTGCTTTTTTAGCAGTAGGTTTCTGACGTTTATTAGCTTACCATTTAACTGAAAATCATCATCTAGGTTTTGAGTCGGCTATTTTATATTGACATTTCGTAGATGTAGTATGATTATTTTTATATATTTCTGTTTATTACTGAGGATCTTAGTACATAACAGTAAAAATAATGTTTTAAATTAAATATTTGTAATAAATATTTATATCTTAAACAAATACAACTAAATAAATAACCTAAAAAATTGAACAACATATTAATCATAAATATATGACTAGTCCCCGTGATAAATTATCATTATTTGAGTCAGGCACTAGTATTTTAAATGAAAATAATTTTCCATTTATGTACAAAAATTTTTTAACGCAATATGATAATCCTGAACCTTGAGGTTTATTTTTCCAAGATAATGCTACTCCCCAAATGGAAGCCTTAGAAGAATTACATAACAATATTATGTTTTACTTAGCAATAATTATGTTTTCTGTAACTTGAATATTTATGTCTATAATATTAAATTATACCAAATCACGTATATCTAATAAATACATGAACCATGGTACGTTGGTAGAATTAATTTGAACTATTACACCTGCCTTAATATTAATATTAATAGCTTTTCCTTCCTTTAAATTACTTTATTTAATGGATGAGGTTATAGATCCATCCCTAGTAATTTATGGTGAAGGTCATCAATGATATTGAAGTTACCAATATCCAGATTTTACAAATAATGATGAAGAATTTGTAGAGTTTGATTCATATATAATACCTGAAAGTGATCTAGAGTTAGGAAAATTAAGAATGCTAGAAGTAGATAATCGTGTAATTATACCTGAATTAACACATACACGTTTTGTTGTAGCTGGTGCAGATGTTATTCATTCATATGCATGTCCAGCATTAGGTATAAAATGTGATGCATATCCGGGACGATTAAATCAATCATCTGTATATTTAAATAGAGAAGGAACTTATTTTGGTCAATGTTCAGAAATATGTGGAATATTACACAGCTCTATGCCAATAGCAATACAATCCGTTAAATTAGGTAAATTTTTATATTGATTATATGATCAAATAGGTTCTTAAAAAAGCTTATTACATATAACCTAGTTTTCAATAATAATTAATAAAAATTTAATTAAATATATACAAAAAATATATAGGGTAGATTATTAACTTAAAAAAGGTTTTTTAAGTTAATAATCACATACATATAAATGTATAAAAAAAAAATAAAGCAATAAAAATGTTAAATATACAATCACTTATTGCAATAATAGAAGTAATACTTGTAGTAGTACCGGCATTATTAACAGTAGCATTTGTAACAATAGCGGAAAGAAAAACCATGGCAAGCATGCAAAGGAGATTAGGTCCTAATATTGTAGGATATTATGGTTTATTACAAGCATTTGCTGATGCCTTAAAGCTATTATTAAAAGAATATGTAGGACCGACACAAGCTAATTTAATTTTATTTTTTCTTGGCCCAATAATAACTTTAATATTTTCATTATTAGGTTATGCAGTAATACCTTATGGTCCCGGTCTTACTATAGCAGATTTAAATCTAGGTATATTGTATATGTTAGTTGTTTCTTCTTTATCTACATATGGTATATTATTAGCCGGTTGATCAGCTAATTCAAAATATGCCTTTTTAGGTTCACTAAGAAGTACCGCTCAATTAATAAGTTATGAACTAATATTAAGTTCTGCTATACTAATAGTTATTCTATTAACTGGTAATCTAAATTTAACTATTAATGTAGAAGCACAAAAAGTTGTTTTTTTTGTTATACCATTACTACCAATATTTATAGTATTTTTTATAGGATGTATAGCAGAAACAAATAGAGCTCCATTTGATTTAGCTGAGGCAGAATCTGAATTGGTTAGTGGTTTTATGACAGAACATTCTGCCGTAATTTTTGTGTTCTTTTTTCTTGCAGAATATGCAAGTATAGTTTTAATATGTATATTTACTAGTATATTATTTTTAGGAGGTTATCTAAAAATATTTTCATTAGATTTTTTAATAAATGGATTCTTTTTTTTTGATATGATTAACGTAGATTACTTTAAAAATATTTATACTGAAACAAATATTACTTTTATTAATACATTATTAGATGGTCTAATTTCTAGTTTAATGCTAGGAATAAAATCCTGTTTGTTAATTTTTGTTTTTATTTGAGCTAGAGCATCTTTACCTAGAATTCGTTTTGATCAACTAATGTCTTATTGTTGAACTGTATTATTACCTATAGTTATTGCATTTATCATATTAGTACCTTGTATAGTTTACAGTTTATCTTTAATCCCTACTAATTTTTATTTAATTTAAGTAATATTATAGACTAACATATAACATTATACACAATTTCATTAGTATACCTTATTATATCCCATTTAGGGTATTGATATATAAATGATAATATTAGAATATTAAAAATATGCCTCAATTAATACCATTTTTTTTTGTAAATCAAGTTATATTTAACTTTTCTTTGCTTTTATTAATAATATATATGTTTACTAAATATATTTTACCTAGATTCGTACGTTTATTAAAAAGTCGTTTACATTTAAATACTTTATAGAATATAAATTTACTAAATTATATTTTTAAGCAAGAAAAATCTTTTTAAATTTAAGGATATATATCCTTAAATTTAAGGGAGTAGGTAGTAAATGGTTTACCATTGGACTGCAAATCCTTATGAAGAGGTTCGATTCCTCCCTATTCCTTGTTTAATTAAAATTTAATTAAACAATTTAAAAAACATAGGCAAATACACTAATAACTGTGTTTGTTTTTAGAAAGTATTTTATAAAATTTATTTTGTTCATAAGTCAATCTGTAATATATATAATGAAATTTTCACTAATCTTGTTTTTAATAGGGATACTAGGCTTTGTTTTAAACAGGAAAAATATAATATTAATGCTTATTTCAATTGAAATAATGTTATTATCTATAACACTTTTAATATTGATAAGTTCACTAAGCTTTGATGATATATTAGGTCAAACTTTTTCTATATATATAATAGCTATAGCCGGAGCAGAATCTGCGATAGGTTTAGGTATATTAGTAGCTTTTTATAGATTAAGAGGAAGTATAGCAATAGAATATAAATAATGTATCTAGCTTTAATAGTGTTACCAATATTAGGATCAATAGTATCCGGCTTTTTTGGTAGAAAAGTCGGAGTTAGCGGATCACAACTAATTACATGTACTTGTGTAATAATAACAACGTTTTTATCTGTGATAGCATTCATAGAAGTAGGTTTAAATAACATACCTGTTACAATATATCTTTTTAGATGAATAGACTCAGAAACTCTTAATATATCTTGAGGATTCAATTTTGATTCATTAACAGTTTCTATGCTAATACCTGTATTAATTGTATCCTCTCTAGTACACGTATATTCTATAGGATATATGAGTCATGATCCACATAATCAAAGATTTTTTAGTTATTTAAGTTTATTTACTTTCATGATGATCACACTTGTAACAGCAAATAATTTTCTATTAATGTTTGTTGGTTGAGAAGGTGTGGGAATATGTTCATATCTTCTAGTAAGTTTTTGATTTACTAGAATAGCAGCAAATCAAAGTTCTATGTCTGCGTTCTTAACAAATAGAGTAGGTGATTGTTTTTTAACAATAGGTATGTTTGCTATTTTATGATCATTTGGTAATATAGATTATTATACAGTATTTTCCTTATCTCCTTATATTAACGAAAATGTTATTACTATTATTGGTATATGTTTATTAATAGGTGCTATGGCTAAAAGTTCTCAAGTAGGTTTACATGTTTGGTTACCAATGGCAATGGAAGGTCCCACACCCGTCTCTGCTTTAATACATGCAGCTACTATGGTAACAGCAGGTGTTTATTTATTAATGCGTACATCACCTTTGATAGAATACAGTTCCACTGTTTTAATTCTTTGTTTATGAGTAGGTGCTATTACTACAATTTTTAGTTCTCTTATAGGTTTATTTCAACAAGATATAAAAAAAGTTATAGCTTATTCTACTATGAGTCAGTTAGGTATGATGGTAATAGCTGTAGGTTTATCTTCTTATAATATAGCACTATTTCATTTAGTTAACCATGCTTTTTATAAAGGTTTACTATTTTTAGGTGCAGGTGCAGTAATACATGCAGTGGCGGATAATCAAGATTTTAGAAAATATGGAGGTTTAATATCCTATTTACCATTAACATATTCAGTTATGTTAATAGCTTCTCTTAGCTTAGTAGCTATACCTTTTATGACAGGGTATTACTCTAAAGATTTTATCCTCGAATCAGCGTATGGACAATACCACTTATCTAGTATAATAGTTTATTTTGTTGCTACTATAGGTGCAATGTTCACTACTTTATATTCTGTTAAAGTTTTATACTTAACTTTTTTAACTAATCCTAATGGATCTTTAGTAAATTATAAACAAGGCCATAGCGCTCATGACGCAGATATATTTATGAGTATTCCTTTAATAATATTAGCTGTATTTTCTATATTTTTTGGTTACTTAACTAAAGATATATTTTTAGGCTTGGGTTCAGGTTTTTTTTCAGACAATGGTTTATTCATTCATCCTTCACATGAAATAATGTTAGATACTGAATTTGCTGTACCTGTTTTATTTAAATTGCTCCCTTTCTTTTTCACTATAAGTTTAAGTTTACTATCCATAATATTTACTGAATTTTATCCTAGGCTACTAATAAAATTTAAGTTATCTAATATTGGTTATAATATATTCAGCTTTTTTAATCAAAGATTTTTAATAGAACTTTTTTATAACAAATATATTAGTGGTATTATACTTAAATTAGGTGGTCAAACTACTAAAGTAATGGATAAAGGTTCAATTGAGTTATTTGGACCTTATGGTCTAGAAAAAAGATTAACAAACTTAAGTAAATCTATAGGTAGTTTAAGTACAGGTGTAGTAACTTCTTATGCTTTATATATTTTAATAGGTTTAATATTTTATATTTCTATTTTATACTATGGTAAAACTCCTGATAATTATTTAGAATTATTATTGATACTATTCGCTTTTGTAAATATTAATTATAATTTTAGGGATTTATATACTATAAATAAAAATCCTGCTAGTATAAAATATGTTACTTGAATAATACCGGTTTTATTTTTAAAAATAAAAACAGTTTATCCTTTAATATATTTACTACTAATAATAGTATTATACATTTTAGCTACAATTATAAAATATTTATATAAAATATGTATATTGTTACCTTTTTTTACTTTTACTATTTTTTTGTTTGTAAGGTGTTATATAAATGCAAAACAGGAAACATTTAGTTATTCATTAAATATAAAAGAAAGAGCAAAATTTTATATAAATTTATATAAAGGTCTGTTAAGTGTATTAATTAAAGAATTTAACTGTACTATTGGATATATTACTATATTAATAATAACTATTATGCTATTATATATTAACAATGCATTATTAATATACTATTTTGATTTACCAGTAGATATAGTATGATTTAAATGGTATTTTAAGTTTTGTATGTTAGGACCTTATATATATTTCTCCGTATTGGTTACTAAAATATATTTATATCATAATAATAAATATATTATAAATTACAATATATTTACAAATAATATAGTTCATAAGTTCACTATACAAAGATTGTTTTTCTTTATAAGTTTAGGTTTTTTAAGTATTTATTTACCCAATTTACTTGTAGATATACCTATAACTTGTTACGATGGTTTTTTAGTTACATATAGTTATCAAGATTATATTGATTCTGGTTATAAATATAGATTTATTAGAACATGAATAGATACAACCAAAGTTTTCAAGTATAATGATCCTAGTTGTACTACACCTGGCTATCCTTATGCTACTACTTGCGGATCTTTAAATAGTTATATAGATATGAAAATTGTTAATAATAAATTACCTTTTGCATCTAATCTTCAAGAAATAGATAGATTAAACAATTTATCCTATCAACATATTTCAAAAATTCACCAATATTCATCAGTTAGAGGTATTATACCAGATATATCTAATAACGGCGCTTACATGGTAGTAACGGATCCCCAAGGTAACAGTGTTTATAATAAAGGAACGTTCCTTTATTACAATACTGAGGGTGCTGTTCTTGGTTTCTCAGTTTTTATCCCCGGAGGTCAAAATATACCCTTTAACTATGGAGGAATAAATTTTGCAAGTTCATTTACTATACCTAGTAACTTACCCGTCATAAAAGCTATATAATTAACTTAATCTGTTATACACTTTATTAAAAATAGTCAATATTTTAATGAAACATAAAATAAATTAAGTTTAAATAAAATATATAATTTAATTAAAAATATAATAACCTAAAATAAGGTTTAATTATATAAAAAAGATAACATATTAATATATATATATATACACATGAGAATATTAAAAAGTTACCCTTTATTAAAACTGGTAAATTCATACGTAGTAGATTCACCAACACCATCTAATATAAGTTATCTTTGAAATTTTGGTTCATTATTAGGATTTTGTCTAGTAATACAAATAGTAACTGGTGTAACATTAGGTATGCATTATACTCCTAATGTGTTAGAAGCATTTGATTCAGTAGAGCACATAATGAGAGATGTAAATAATGGATGATTAATACGTTACTTACACTCAAATACAGCATCAGCTTTTTTCTTTATAGTATATCTTCATATAGGTAGAGGTATATACTATGGATCTTATAAAGCACCAAGAACGATAGTATGAACTATTGGAACTGTTATTTTTATATTAATGATGGCAACAGCTTTTCTAGGTTATGTTCTTCCTTATGGTCAAATGTCTTTATGAGGTGCAACTGTTATTACTAATTTAATGAGTGCCATACCTTGAGTTGGACAAGATATAGTAGAATTTATTTGAGGTGGTTTTAGTGTAAATAATGCTACTTTAAACAGATTTTTTTCTTTACATTTTGTTTTACCTTTTGTTCTAGCAGCCCTGGCTTTAATGCATTTAATTGCATTACATGATTCGGCAGGATCTGGTAATCCTTTAGGAGTATCAGCTAACTACGATAGATTACCTTTTGCTCCATACTTTATATTTAAAGATTTGATTACAATATTTATCTTTATTATAGTTTTATCTGTATTTGTGTTTTTTATGCCTAATGTTTTAGGTGATAGTGAAAATTACGTTATGGCTAATCCTATGCAAACACCACCTGCTATAGTACCAGAATGATATTTATTACCATTCTATGCTATATTAAGATCTATACCTAATAAATTACTAGGTGTAATAGCAATGTTTGCTGCTATATTGGCATTATTATCTTTACCTTTCACTGATTTATCTAAATTAAGAGGTATACAATTTAGACCTTTAAGTAAAATAGCCTTTTTTATATTTGTAGCTAATTTCTTAATATTAATGCAATTAGGGGCTAAACACGTAGAATCACCCTTTATAGAATTTGGTCAAATATCTACTGCTTTATATTTTGCTCATTATATAATAATTATACCATTTGTAACACTATTAGAAAATAGCTTAATAGATTTAGCTACAAATAATAAAAATTAGAATTAATTATATATATAAAGTTATATATTAATAATACATATAAGATTAAAAATTACTTTTTACTTACTTAAATTTTCACTATATTTTTACTTTTAGATTTACTTTTTATCCATTAATTTATATACATATATTATGACAAGCTTAACATTTTTTTTTATATTTATACCTATATTAGCGCTAATATTATTAACAGTTAATATAGTATTGTCACCTCATAACCCCTATCAAGAAAAAAATAGCGCATTTGAATGTGGATTTCACTCTTTTTTAGGCCAAAATAGAACACAATTTAGCATTTCCTTTTTTATCTTTGCATTATTGTTCCTACTATTTGATTTAGAAATATTATTAGTATATCCTTATATAGTAAGTGCATATTCTAATGGTATATATGGTTTAATAATTATGTTGGTATTTTTTTTTATATTAACGTTAGGTTTTGTATTTGAGTTAGGTAAAAATGCACTAAAAATAGATAGTAGACAAGCGAGTAGTTTTCAAATAAAAAACTGAAAACAAATAGTTTTTGTAAATAACTAGTTTCAAGGTTAATATTAAATAAATAAGATTATATAATACATTTTTAATAAATAAAATAACGTTAAAAATTAAATATATAATAAAAAACATCTATTTTCCTTTGTATTTAAAATAAACCGAACACTTTATGTCCTGTATAACAAGTATAAGGAATATAATATTTCTTGGTAAATATATATTTATCAAGGTAAGTATAAAAAGAAACTATTATGAATAAATTGCTATAAACCAAAGTAAAATGACTAAGATAAATCTTATAATAAACAAAGTGAACTGAAATATCTAAGTAACTTTAGGAAAACAAATCAAACGAGATTCTACTATTAATGTGAACTAAAGTAGAATAGCTTTTAAGTAAAATGGTATATCTGTTTGAATAAAGGGGAACCTTCCTCTAAAGCTGAATATGGTATTATAAGCGATAGTGAATAGTAACCGTGAGGGAACTTGTTTAATAGTAGTTTTATAAGCAGCTTAAATAAAATTTAAATAAATAATAAAAGCGTACCTTTTGCATAATGGGTCAGCAAGTTAATATTAGATGCGAGCAGCAGCAAATGCTGCCTAGATAAAGCGATTATGAAAAAATAAATAAGTATCTAAAATTAGACCCGAAGACTAGTGATCTTACCATTATCAGGATTATAAAAGTCCGAACGGGTTGTCGTTGTATAGACATCCGAAGAA
>Ga0335075_10002016_pt1 | contig 33000 bp, 31 predicted proteins | sample Lox_Sample_24_FD_206723 | JGI IMG/M metagenome (GOLD analysis project Ga0335075, IMG submission 206723) | Soil microbial communities from Loxahatchee National Wildlife Refuge, Florida, United States - Lox_Sample_2.4 | ecosystem: Environmental > Terrestrial > Soil > Wetlands | place: USA...
TGAGGCTTCCGTGTGGCGTTGGTGGCGCTGCTTGACAGCCGTCGCCCCGTCATGCAATTGGCGCTGATCTCGGGCCCACTCCGTGTGCCCGAGGACGGGCCAATCAGGACTCTCTTGACGCCCCGGGGGCGCGGCGAGTGCCAGGGCGCGATGTTGTGGTCCTGGTGAGGCACTTTTCTCGCACGACCATCCCGGCCGGGTCCACTCTGAGCGCCTCAAGCCGGGACGCGCTACCACCCACCCCCCAGAGTCACGCCCAAAAACCTCACTCAGCGCAGTGCCCCGTCCCCACGGCCCCCACCTGCTCCCGCGCCTGGGCGACCACCGCCGACACGACCGAGTTGGGGATCGCGAACCCGCCGGGGCGCGGAGTGCCGGTGATCGCGGCGAACACGGTGGCCAGCACCTGTCCCTGAGCGTCGACGAGTGGCCCGCCCGAGTTGCCCGGCTTCACCACGCCTCGCAGGGCGGTGATCTGGCGCATCACGTGGCTCTGGCCGTAGGCGTTCTGGGTATCGACCTGCTGGGTCTGGCCCAGGCGGCCGGCGCGGGCCCGGAAGGGCCCGTCGAGGGGGTAGCCGAGGATGGCGGCCGGCTCGCCGATGCGCGGATCAGGGGCCATGGAGAGGGTCGGGAGGCCGAGTGTGCGCACCCGCAGCACGGCGAGATCGTCACGGACGTCGAAGGCCACGACGGTCACGGGGATCGCTCCGCCGGTGCCGTGGAGCTGGATCTCGGTGTCGCGTTCGCCGGCGACGACGTGCGCGTTGGTGACGATCAGGTCGGGAGCGACCACCCAGCCGCTGCCCTCGATCCCCAGGCCGCAGGCCATGCCGTAGACCTTGACCACGCTCCTGCGGGCGGTGTGCGCTCCGGCCGTCGTGAGGATCGCGGCCGAGGGCGCGCGAACATCGGCGGCCGGTCCGTGAACCGTCGGGAGCGGGTCGAAGTGGGTGAGCGCCCCGATCACGAGCCGCGACGGCGGGAGCACGCGGTCCAGCGCGCGCAGGATCTGGGAGCGGTCGATGTCGGTGCGCAGCGGCCGCGAGGTGGAGCTGTCCAGCGCCACCGCACCGGCGATCCACGCGATGCCGAGCGCCACACATCCGGTGAGCAGCGCACCGAGCAGCCCGTCCAGCGCGCGGAAGCCGGGCAGGCGCATGCGGTCGCGCAGCCGGCCGCCGAACGCCTCCAGGCCGCTCGCGCAGACACCTCCGACCAGCAGCGCGCCGACGAGCGTGAACAGCGGCGCGTAGGTCGAGCGATCGGCGCTGTGCAGGAGCAGCGGCGCGATCCGGGTGCCGAGAAACGCCCCCACGGCGAATCCGATGAGCGACAGCGCGCCGACGACGAACCCCTGCGCATAGCCGTACAGAGCCAGCAGCGCGGTGAAGCCGAGGATCACCCAATCGAGCATGGACAACGCCGGCAGAGTATGCGCACTTGCACAACCGCGGGGCGAAGATCTGGCGCGACCATGCTCGGTTGCGCGCGCCATTGACTACCGTTGCGCGCATCATGAATGAGGGCGGGGTGATGACGGCGCGTAGTCGTCCCGGGGTGCGGCGCCGCACCAGTCGCCGCCGGCGGCTGCTCACGCGCTCGGGCCCGGTGGTGTTGCTGGCGCTCGCCGCGTTCGGCGCCGGGATCATCGTCGGCGAGGGCCCGACACGCGACGAGAAGCGGCTCGTCACCCGCTACGTCACGCTCTGGACGCACGGCGAGGTCACGCGGATGTACTCGCTGCTGGACTCCCAGTCGCGCGCGCGTGTGAGCGCGTCCGCGTTCTCGCACGAGGTCATGGCTGCCGAGCGGACCGCGACGACGCGCTCGCTGCGGATGCTGGGTGTGGAGCATCTCGGCTCGGGCCGCGCGCTGATCCGGATGGTGGTCTCGACGCGGCTCTGGGGCACGCTGCACGAGACGCTCGATCTGCCCCTGACCGGCTCAGGCTCGGGTGCCCGGATCCACTTGGAGAGCTCGATCCTGTTCCCGGGCCTCCAGCCCGGCGAGTCGCTCGCACGGCGCACGACGCTGCCCACCCGCGCGACGCTGCTGTCGGCCAACGGGGTCGCGCTCGCCGAGGGCGCTGCCCGGACCAGTCCGGACCCGACAACCGCCGACGCGGTCGTCGGGGTCCTCGGCGCGATCCCCGCAGACGAGCGAGCTCATTACGACGCTCTCGGCTATCCGAAGAGCGCCAAGGTCGGCATCGACGGCCTCGAGCGGACCTTCCAGGACCGGCTTGCGGGCCGGCCCGGCGGCATGCTGCTGGCCACGGGCGTGGTCAGAGGTGGACGCACGCTCGCGGCCTCCAAGCCTGTCGCCTCGCCGACGGTGCGCACCACGATCAACACGGACATTGAGGCCGACGCGATCGCCGCGCTCGCCAACCGCTATGCGGGCATGGCGGTGATGAATCCGCGCACCGGGGGCATGGAGGCGCTCGACGGGCTCGCCTACGACGCGCCGCAGCCGCCCGGATCGACGATGAAGATCATCACCGCCACCGCCGCGCTGCAAGCGGGGTTGGTGAAGCTCACCACCGAGTTCCCCGAACAGTCCGGCGCGACCATCGACGGCTACACCCTGCAGAACGCGGGCGGCGAGGTGTGCGGTGGGACGCTCATCTATGCGTTCGCGACCTCCTGTAACTCCGTCTACGCGCCCCTGGGCGTCCGCGTCGGCGGCAAGCGGTTGGTCGCCGCCGCGGAGCGCTTCGGCTTCAACCACACGCCGTCGATCCTCGGCGCCGACGAGTCGACGATCCCCTCGGCCAAGAACATCGGATCGGACCTGTCGGTCGGCTCCTCGGCGATCGGCCAGGGCCAGGTGCTCGCCACACCGCTGGAGATGGCCGATGTGGCGGCGACGATCGCCGATGGCGGCCGCCGGCCGATCCCGACCCTCTCGGCGACCGCCCGCCCGCGCTTCGTCCATGTGACGAGCACCAAGGTCGCGGGCGAGCTCAAGCAGATGATGATCGCGGTGATCGAGTACGGGACCGGAGTCCCCGCGCAGATTCCCGGGGTCCAGGTGGCGGGCAAGACGGGCACCGCCGAGCTGCGTGACACCGCGAGCAAGTCGGCGTCGAACAATCCCAAGAACACCGACTCGTGGTTCGTCGCGTTCGCGCCGGCGAACGACCCGAAGGTGGTCGTCTCCGCGCTGTTCCCCGGGGCCGGCTACGGCGCGGCGACCGCCGCGCCCGCGGTCAAGGCGGTGCTCGAGTCGGCGCTGGCTCACTGAGCCGGCGCACGGCCGGTCAGAGGTCGAGCGAGATCTCGCCGATCCGCTTGCCGGTCGGCGAGAGGATCCAGAGCGTGAGCGGGCGGTTGGAGTAGATCGAGCTGTTCAGCTTGAAGAGTACGAGCTTGCCGCCGCTGCCGAAGGTGGACGCGACCGAGTCCTGGCTGGGCTCGGTCTCGCCAAACACCAGCTTGCGCGAGGTCCAGGCGAACGGGTTGACGTTCGGGTTCAGCTTGACCGGGCGGTAGACGCGGCCGAGCGTGTCGGTGATCTCGAACCGGTCGCTCGTCCAGTGGGCGGCGTGATGCTGGTTCTTGGCCCACAGGAAGACGCCGTACCAGATCTGGTCGGGCTTGATCCGATAGATCGGCTGGCCCTTGGGCAGTCCCTTGAAGTAGTTGCTGTCCTCGGCCCCCCACGGGTTGAGCACACGGGAGATCTCCAGCTGATAGGTGATCGGTCCGGCCGAGACGTAGGTGCCGTCGTCGTTGTTGTCGGCGACCTCGTGCCCGACGAGGATGCTGTGCTGGCGCTCGTACTTGGTCTGATGCGCGGTGTCGTAGCTGGAGGTCGCACAGCCCGACCCCCCGATGGCGAGGGCGAGAGCGGCGGCTGCGATGCGAAGGCGCGGGTGACTCACGGCGGCGGAAGTCTAACGCCGAGGGGTGGACGGACGCTTCACCGAGCGCCCGCTCGGCGGTCCGTCCGCTGACGGCGGCTGCGGGTCATTCCTCGGCGTAGCCGGCCCGCTCGCCCCGCTCGCGGTCATCCTCGAGGATCGACCGCAGCCGGCGCAGCGCGCGCTGGGACTTGCGCTTCTGCCACGAGCGACCGCCCAGGATCTCGAGCAGCTTGTCGGAGGGCATGTGGGGCTGGGTCTCGTAGGTGTACTGCACCCGCGTCCCGCCGGGCGCGGGCTGCAGCGTGTAGACGGCCAGCATCCGGATGCGGTTGTACTTGCCCCCTCGGCCGTGGGCGAGGATCTTGAAGGGCGGCTGCATGTCGGCGATCACCATGTCGCCCCACGCGAAGCGGTTGCGGGGCATCTTGGAGCGGAACGACGCCCCGGCCCCCACGCCGTAGGAGTTCACGCGCGTCAGATGCCAGTCGATCAGGTAGTGATCGGAGAACTCGGCGTGGTTGGCGATGTCGGCGAGGTACTCGTAGATCTCCTCGCGCGGGCGATTGATGGTCGTCGTGATCGTGAACGGCTCCACGGCGCGGGATCTTAGATGGACCGCGTGCCGTCCCGCCCCGTGGCCGGAGCGACCCCGGCGTGCCTAGGCAGCGGCCCGCGTGTCGGTGATCCGCATCGTGTGCCCGAACTCCGGGCCGTGCACCACGTGAGAGCCGGCGGGGGTCGTCCGCCGCCGGCGTCGGCAGAGCTCGCAGGCTCGTTCGCCGGTGGGGTATTCGTAGACCCGCTCACCGATCAGCGGCGTCCGATGGCAACTCGTGCAGCGCTCCGAGGCGCCGGCCAGCCGCTCGTCCAGCCCCCGCCGCAGCAGGGCCAGCTCGAGCTCCAGCATGTCCTGCGCGGAGGTCGCCATGGCAACGTATTCGCAGTCGCAGCCGGCGATCCTCCCGCGAACGGAGCCGTGAGAGGCCTCGCCCAGAAACTGGACGAAAGGCCCTGAACGTTCGCCGAGACTTCCCGGCTCTTTAGTTTGACTTAGCTCACCGAGGGCTACAATCTTCGGACACGCTCTCGGCGCTCGACGGTTTCGCCCCGGAGCCGTCGCCCGCCAGTCCAGTGCCCAAGGAGTCGGTCGATGAAAGCTTGGACCTCAGGAAGTGTTGCCGGGACAGGGACTTTTCGTTGCACGGAGTGCGACGCGCCGGTGTCGCTGGATGCGGCCCACGAACTGCCCACCTGCCCCAACTGCGGCGGGACGGAGTTTGTCCGGGCGTCACTGTTCACCACCTCGCAGCAGCCGCTGCTCGATCTCGGCGGCGCGACGGTCGAGGACTCCTCCTGGCTCGGTGAGATCCGCGGCGCGCTGACGGATCCAGGCCAGTACATCGTGTACCGGTCCGACGATGACCCGGTTGCGTACGCACTCACCCGCGAATGGACGCGGATCGGACGCAGCCTCGCCGCCGACATCCGCTTCGATGATCCGACCGTCTCACGCCGCCACGCCCTGATCGTGCGCCAGCCCGACGGGCTGCGCGTGCTCGATGACCGCAGCCTCAACGGCGTGTTCGTCAACGGGGAGCGGGTCGAGTGGTCGACGCTCGCCGACGGCGACGAGGTCGTCATCGGTCGCCACCATCTCCACTTCATCGACGTGCCGGCGATCACCGGGATGCGCTACCAGCGCTCACCGGACTCGAGCGCCGACGCCTCGCGCGCGTAACCGGGGTCACACATCGGCTGGGCCACCCGCGCCTATAGTGCGCGCGAATGGCCGAGACGATCGCGGTCCTCTCCCAGAAGGGGGGCACCGGTAAGACGACGACGGTGCGCACCCTGACCGACGTGTACCGGCGCGTCGGTCTCTCCGTGCTCGCCGTCGATCTCGATCCGCAGGGCAACCTCTCCGACTATCTCGACGTCGACCCCGACGTGTCGCCGACGATCGGCGACGTGCTCTCAGGGCGGGCGAAGGCGACCGCCGCGGTCCACGACGGCGTGATCCCGGCCAACCTGAACCTCGCGGAGGCCGAGTTGGCGCTCGGCGGCAAGATGGGCCGGGAGCTGACCCTCAAGAAGGCGCTGCGGGAGGTCTCGGGCGGGTACGACCTGGTGCTGATCGACTGCCCTCCGGCGCTCGGCCTGCTCACCGTCAACGCCCTCGTCGCCGCCGATCATGCGCTCCTGTCCGCCGAGGCGCAGTACTTCGCGTTGCAGGGCGTCGAGCAGGCACTGGAGGTGATCGAGCTCGCGCGAGAGACGCTCAATCCCGGGCTCGAGCTGCTCGGGATCGTGCTCAACATCGCCGACATGCGGACCCGCCACTCGCGCGAGGCGTTCGAGTCGCTGCGCTCCCACTTCGGAGAGAAGCTGCTCGACACGACGATCCGGTCCTCGATCGCGTACGCGGAGTCGGCCGAGCGCGCCGTCTCGATCATCGACTACCGCCCCGACCTCGGCACCGACTACCTGGCGGTCGCCGACGAGCTGCTGCGCCGCCTGGGGCTCCAGCGCGGCCGGCGCGCCCTGCGCGCATTGATGGGACCGGCCGTCGCGGCCACCGCCGACGTCGCCGGCGACTGAGCGATCGGGGCCCGGCGGGCTGAGTCGGGCAGTGCTCGAACTCAGCCGCGCGGCGTGATCGTGATCGTCTGCAGCTCGGTGAACGACTCCATCACGTGCGCGCCGCCGACGCGCCCGATTCCGCTATCGGACCCGGCCCGCCCGCCGAACGGGAGGTGGGACTCCCAGTAGTTCGAGGATTCATTGATGTTCACCCAGCCGGTGCGCACCTCATCGGCGAACCGCAGCCCTGCGCCGAGGTCGGCGGTGAAGACCGCCGCCAGCAGGCCGTAGGGCGAGCGGTTGGTGAGCTCGATTGCCTCATCGAGCCCGTCGATCGCCACCACCGGGGCGATCGGCCCGAACGTCTCCTCCACCGCGACGCGGGCGTCGGGTGTGACCCCGCTGAGGACGGTCGGCTCCCAGTACAGGTCGGTCGGGAACCCGGCGGCGCGGTTCCCGCCGCACAGCGCCTGGGCGCCGCGGTCGCGGGCGTCCGCGACGTGCACGTCCATCTTGGCCGCCACCGGCTCGTTGTTCAGCGGCCCCATCGTCGTCGCCTCAGCGAACGGGTCGCCGAGCACGATCCGCTCGGTGACCGCACGCGCGAGCTTGTCGACGAACTCGTCGTGCACCGAGCGCTCGACCAGGATCCGCTCGCCGGCGGTGCAGCTCTGGCCGGCGCAGAGGAAGCAGGCCGTCAACGTCGCTTCGACGGCGGCGTCGAGATCGGCGTCGCCGAGCACCACGAGCGGCCCGTTGCCACCCATCTCCAGCAGGGCCGCCTTGCCGGCCGCGGCCGCGGCGACCTGGCGCCCAGTCGCGGTCGAGCCGATGAAGCCGACTCCGTCGACGCCGGGATGGCGCGCGATCTCGTCACCCACCAATGGTCCCGGCCCGGTCACCAGGTTGAACACTCCGGGCGGCAGATCGGCATCGGCCACACAGCGCGCGAGCTCGATCGCGCACAGTGCCGTCGTGGGAGCCGGCGTCCAGACGACCGCGTTGCCGCACGCCAGCGCCGGGGCGATGAGCTCGGCGGGCATCGTGTACGGCCAGTTCCACGGCGAGATCACGCCGACCACCCCGCGTGCGCGGCGGGCGAGCAGCACACGCTTTCCCGGCGAGAACGAGTTGGCGAGCGTGCCGGAGAGGCGCTTGGCGTCCTCGGCGGCCATCCGCCAGTACTCGGTGAGCTCGTCGATCTCGTCATACGCCTCCGCATGCAGCGGCTTGCCCTGGTCGAGCGTCAGCGTGTGGGCGAGCTCCGATCGTCGGGCCTCGATGCGATCGGCGACTGCGTGCATCTTGGCGGCGCGCTCGAACGCGGTGAGCCGCTCCCAGGCGCCGGCCGCGACGCGTGCCGCGGTGATCGCGTCACGGGCGTCCTCACGATCGCCGGCCGGGATCTCGGCGATCGACTCGCCGGTCGCGGGGCTGGTCGCGATCGCTGTCTCGCCGCTCAGCGACGAGCGCCACTCCCCCGCCACGAACATCGCTTCAGCGGACATCAGTGCTCCTCCAGTGATCAGGGCGGGCCGGTCGCTGGCAGTATCGTCGACCATGGACGACGACGCGACCTCCCCCCTCGCTGCCCATGATCGCGCACTGACCAGCGCCTTCACCGCGCAGGCGGAGGGATTCAACCGCTCCAGCGCCGCCAACGACGATGCCCTGCTCGATGCGATGCTGGCGCTCGCGGCCCCGCGCGCGTCGGAGGACTGGCTGGAGGCCGCGTGCGGCCCAGGCGTGATCAGCCGCCGGCTCGCGCCCCGCGTGCGAAGCGTCCACGGCGTCGATCTCACGCCCGAGATGGTGCGGCTGGCTCGGCAGAGCGCCGCCACGGCCGGCGTGCAGAACGCCACCTTCACCGTCGGCGATGCGACGAGAACCGGGCTGGCGGACGCGTCGGTGAACGGCGCGATCACGCGCTTCTCCCTCCACCACATCCCGGTGCCCGGCCGGCTGCTCGAGGAGCTCGCCCGCATCGTGCGGCCGGGCGGCACGATCATCGTCGCCGATCACCTCGCCGACGATGATCCGATCGCGCTGACGTGGTCGCAGGAGATCGAGCGCCTGCGCGATCCGTCGCACTGGGCGTCGCTCACCCACGCTCGCCTGCACGCGATCGCCGCCGGGGCCGGCCTGCGCAGCGACGGCGAGACGATCGTCCCCATCGAGCTCGACCTCGGTGACTGGCTGCGGCGCGGCGGCGAGGACCCCGAGGTCCATCAGCTGGTCGAGCGCCTGCTCGACGACGCGCCGCCGGCCGCCGTTCGCTTCCGCGTCGCCGGGGACCGAACCGGGCGGACGCTCGGGCTCGACGTCTGGGTGGGGCGCTTCGTGCGTTGACCGAGCCGCTCAGAGCTCGCGCACGTCCGCGCCGTGCGGCTCGAACGGCGCCCTGAGCACCGCCCCCCAGCCATCGGCCTCGGACTGGAGCCGCTGCATCACGGCGCCCGTCTGCTCGAAGCGGCACCACACCAGGACCGTCGGCCCGGCGCCCGAGATCGTCGCTCCGAGCGCGCCCAGCTGCCGCGCCCGCCGGACCAGGTCGGCGGAACGGGGGAACAGGTGCGCGCGATGGGGCTGATGCAGGTGATCGCCCAGCCCATCTGCGATGCAATCGTAGTCACCAAGGCTCAGGCCGAGGGTGAGAGTTGCGATCGACGCGAGGTTTGAGACCGCGTCGGCGAGCGGAACCTCCTCCGGCAGCGCGGCGCGCGCCAGTGCCGTGCGGACGGGCTCGTCGGGAACGACGAGCAGCGCCTCCAGGCCCATCGGCGGGTCGAGCCGGTGGACCCGATCGCCCTGGCAGATGACGAACCCGCCGTACAGAGCGGCGGCCACGTTGTCGGCGTGCCCCTCCAGCGCGGTCGCCGCGGACATCAGGTCGGCATCGAGCTCGAACAGGTGGTCGGCGGCGACGACGCCGGCGACGATTGCGGCCGCGCTCGAACCCAGCCCGCCCGTGAGCGGAATCTGCGAGCCGATCCGGAACTGGAAGTCGTCGGCCGGGTGCAGGGATTCGAACGCGCGGACGATCAGGTTCGAGCGGTCCCGCGGTACGTCGAGCTCGGTGTGCACCGCGAACGAGCCGGTCTCGACCACCTCGACCTCGAGCGCCAGCGCGAGCGCCGCCGCCATCACGTCGAACCCGGGGCCGAGGTTCGCGGTCGAAGCGGGAACGCGGACCAGGCGCCGGCGACCCAACGTCATCCGAGGACCGCGTGCTCGAGCGCGCCGATCTCGGCGTCGCAGGCGAGCACGTCGCCGGCCTGCTCCAGCGCCGTCTGGGGATCCTTGAGCCCGTTGCCCGTGAGCACGCACGCGATCCGCTGCGCGCCTCCCGCTCCGTGTGCGATCAACCCGGCCACCGACGCCGCCGACGCCGGCTCGCAGAACACGCCCTCGGTCCTGGCCAGCAGCCGGTAGGCGTCGAGGATCTGCTCGTCGGTGACCTTGTTGACCGCGCCGCCGGAACGCGTCATCGCGTTCATCGCATCCTCCCAGCGCGCCGGGTTGCCGATGCGGATCGCGCTGGCGACGGTCTCGGGATGGACGACCGGGGCGCCATCGACGAGCGGCGCCGCGCCCGCGGCCTGGAAGCCGAACATCTTCGGCGCCATGCCGAGCTCGGTGAACCCCCTCCAGTAGGCGGTGATGTTGCCCGCGTTGCCGACCGGGATGCACAGCGCGTCGAGCTCCCCGCCCAGATCCTCGGCCAGCTCGAACGCGCCCGTCTTCTGCCCCTCGATGCGGAACTCGTTGACCGAGTTGACCAGCGAGATCGGATGGGAGGCGGCGAGCTCCCGGACCAGCTCGAGCGCGCGATCGAAGTTTCCGCGCAGCGAGACGACCTGGGCGCCGAAGGCCAGCGCCTGGGCGAGCTTGCCTGTGGCGATCTTGCCCTCCGGGACAATCACCGCGCAGCGCAGGCCGGCGCGTGCGGCGTAGGCGGCGGCGCTCGCCGCGGTGTTCCCGGTCGACGCGCAGACGACGGCGTGCGAGCCCTCGCGCACCGCGGCGGAGACCGCACAGGTCATCCCCCGGTCCTTAAAGCTGCCGGTCGGGTTCAGCCCCTCGAGCTTCAGCCACACCTCGGCCCCCACACGCTCGGACAGGCGGGGAGCGTGGACGAGCGGCGTCGAGCCCTCGTGCAGGGAGACCACCGGATCGGTCTCGGCGAACGGCAGCCGGGCCCGGTATCGCTCGATCAGGCCGGGCATGGGAGTTAGCCGAACTGCTCCTCGACCACCCGGATCGCCCGCGGGCGGGCACGCACGGGTGCAAGTTCCGCGATCTGGGCCATCGCCTCGTAGAACCGGGCCTCCGCCACGCGGTGCACGACCATGACCATCCGCGCCGCCCCCTCGATCAGACCCTTCTGTACGACCGACTTCACCGACACGCCGTGCTCGCCGAGCACCGCAGCGACGGCCGACAGGACTCCGGGCTCGTCGGCGACCTCGAGGTAGAGATAGAACGCCGAGGAGACGTCGGTGGAGATCTGCAGCGACTCGTGGGTCGGCGGGACCGACGCGGGCGGGATCATCGCGCTGATCACGTCGCCGAGGACGGCGCTCGCCGTCTGCGGGCCGCCGGCGCCCGGTCCCGACATGGTGATCTCCGTGATCGACGGCGACTCGACGGTGACCGCGTTGAACGGCCCGTTGACAGAGGCGAGCGGGTGCCCGGGGTAGAGGAACGCCGGATGGACTCGGACCGAGAGCGCATCCGAGCCGACCCGTTCGGCGGTTCCGATCAGCTTCAGCCCGAGCGACAGGTCGCGCGCGTACTCCAGGTCGTCGGGGGTGATCTCCTCGATCCCCTCGTACATCACCTGGTCGATATGCACCGGCGTCTCGAACGCGAGCCGCGCGATGATCGCCATCTTGGCGGCGGCATCGCGGCCGGTGACGTCGTCGGTCGGATCGGCCTCGGCGTAGCCGAGCCGCTGCGCCTCCCCCAGGACGGTGGCGAAGTCCGACCCGGTGCGTGCCATCTCGGTGAGGATGAAGTTGGTCGTGCCGTTGACGATCCCCGAGACGCGGTCGACCTCGGCACCGGCCAGCGACTCCTGCAGCACGCGGATCACCGGCACCACGCCGGCCACGGCACCCTCGAAGCGCAGTTGCACACCCTGCTCGCGGGCGACGTCCCACAGCTCCTCGCCGTGATGGGAGAGCAGTTGCTTGTTGGCGGTCACGATGTGCTTGCCCGCGCGCATCGCCTCCAGCAGCCACGTGCGCGCCGGCTCGATGCCACCCATCAACTCGACGATCAGGTCCGAACCCTCGAGCAGCTCCTCGAACGTGCCGCCGCGCGAGCGCGTGATCACCCCGGAGAGTTCGGGGCGCAGGCCCGTGATCTGCTCGATCCGGGAGGCGCGCGCGGGCAGCAGCTCCGCAAACGCGGCGCCGACCGTGCCGTGCCCGAGCAGGCCGACCCGGAAGGCGCTCATGAGACGTCCCGGCTCATCAGGTCGGAGTATGTCTCCCGGCGCACGACCACGCGGGCCCGCCCGGAGTCGCAGAAGACGATCGGTGGCCGCAGCGCGCCGTTGTAGTTGCTCGCCATCGCATGGCCGTAGGCGCCGGTCGCCAGCACGGCGACGGTGTCGCCCACCCGGGGGTCGGCGAGGAGCGCATCGCGGACGATCACATCGCCCGACTCGCAGTGCTTGCCCGCGAGATGGCAGCGCACGCCCGCCGGGGCGTCTGCGCGGTCGGCGATCAGCGCCTGGTATCCCGCGCCGTACAGCATCGGTCGCAGGTTGTCCGACATGCCACCGTCGACCGCGACCCAGGTGGAGACGTTGTGTTTGACCGACTCGACGGTGTAGAGCGTCACGCCCGCGTTGGCGACCAGCGCCCGGCCGGGTTCGAACAGGAGGCGGACGTCGGAGCCGAGGAAGCGATGGGCCGCGTCGATCAGCGCCCCGAGGTAGGAGTCGATCGACGGTGGCTCGTCGGAGGCGAGATACGGCGCCGCCAGCCCGCCGCCGAGGTTGTACACCGGGAACGCCCCCAGCCCGGCGAGCGCGCGCACCGCCTCGCGAAACGGCTCGACGGAGAACAGCTGGGAGCCGATATGCGCGTGCAGGCCGACGAGCTGAAGCGACGGGGTGGAGCCGAGCGTCTCGATCGCCGCGCGCGCGCCCTCGAGCGAGAACCCGAACTTGGAGTCCGCCTGGCCGGTGGAGATGGCGGCATGCGTTTCCCCGGCCACGTCGGGCGTCACGCGCACGAGCACGTCCTGGACGACGCCTCGTTCGGCGGCGATGACCGCCAGCCGATCGATCTCCGAGGCGGAGTCGAGCACGATATGGCCCACACCGGCGTCGATCGCCTGACGCAGCTCGCTGGCGGACTTGGCATTTCCGTGCAGGTAGATCCGCGCCGGGTCAAAGCCGCCCGCGAGCGCCAGGGCGAGCTCGCCGCCGGAGGCGACATCACAGGCGAGGCCTTCCTCGGCGAGGACCCGATACACCGCCGTGCAGGGGAACGCCTTGGAAGCGAACAGGACGTCTCCGTCGCCGTGGCGAGCGGCGATGCCATCCCGGAACGCCCGGGCCCGCTCCCGGATGTCCTGCTCGACGACGACGTAGGCGGGCGTGCCGAACTCGCGCGCCAGCTCGACGGCGTCACAGCCGCCGAGTGTCAGCCGCCCGCGCGCGTCGACGCGCGTGCCGGCCGGAGCGACGTGCGAGAGCTCGGAGACCGCGGTGGACACGGCCGACACGATATGCGGCCGGCCACGCGCCTGCGTCCTGCGGCGCGGAGGACTAGTTCCCGCCGCCCGGCGAGGTCGTCGTCTGCGACGTGGTCGTCGTCGGCGTCGCGCTGGTGATCGTCCAGCCGCCGGGCGTGGTGGTCCCGCCGGTCGTCGTGCCGGTCGTCGGCGTCGTCGACGTTGTCGTCGTGGTGGTGGTGCCCGACGCCGGCGCGATCGTGACCGTGTGGCCGTGGCCGAGCTGCACCTTGACTCCCGCGGGGGTGGTCGACGTCGTGGTCGTGGTCGTGGACGTCGGCGCTGTCGACACCGCCGTCGTGAGCGTCGGCGCGGTCGAAGCCGGTGGCGTCGTGGCCGACGCGCTCGTCGCCGTCGCCGTATTCGTCGGATAGGACTTCGAATGCAGCGGCCCGCCGCGGTGGGTGTGGCGAGTCGTGTGACGTGCCGGGTGGCTCGGCCGACCGGGGTGCGTGGCTCCCCCCGGGGTGGTCGTCGCCTGATGCTGGGTGTGGGTCACGATGCGCGCGCCGTGATGGCCGCGCGTCGTGGTTGTGCCGTGCGAGGCGGTTCCCCGGGCGCCGGTCGCCTGGTGGTGACCAGCCGTGGCCGGGGTCGGCTTCGTGGTGGTGGCGACGTGGGTCACGCGCCGCGCCACCGGGCTCGCCGGCGGCGTCACCGTGAGAATCTGGCGGGCGGGACCACCAGAGCCGATCGTGCCGGGCCATCCGCGGAACGCGATGATCGCGCTCGCCGCGGCGAACACCAGGGCCGCTCCCAGCGCCAACGCGCCGGCGGTGCCGATACCTGCAAGATATGCACGAGTCGCACGCATTGCTCTCTCGATCGGCACGCTGGCGGAGAACTTGAGACTCAAATCCGAAATGTCAGTTTGCGAACATGAACCCGTGCAAAGACGCGCTCCGAGGTCGATCGGCCGCGACCGTGGACTCAAGGCGCGGATGGCCTACACCGCCCTGATGCTCGCCGCCATCTACGTCTTGATCATCACGCTGCTGGTCGCCTGTGGTGTTGGCGTGGTGGCGATCGCCGTGACCATCGCAGTGCTGGTCGTGGCCCACTATCTCGGCACCGAGCGGATGATCTTCAGCGCGCTCGGCGCACAGCCGATCGGGCCTGGACAGATGCCCGAGCTGCACGCCGCGATGGAGCGGGTGTGCGTGCTCGCCGATCGGCCGATGGTCCGGCTCGCGTTGATCGACAGCGAGGTCCCGAACGCGTTCACGGTGGCGCGCAGCCCGCTCAACGCGACGGTGTGCGTCACCCGTGGCCTGCTCGATCTGCTCGAGGACCGTGAGCTGGATGCGATCCTCGCCCACGAGCTCGCGCACGTCGCCTCCCGCAACGCGGTGCTGGTCACGCTCGGGAGTGTGTGGGCGGCGATGGCCGCGCTGCTCGTCGCGCTCGACAACCGTCTCCCGCACCGCCCCGGTCGGGAGCAGCAGCCGTGGACCGCCGTCGTCGTTCTCTCCGGCCTGCTGTTCGTGGTCTCCTATGTGACCACCCAGGCGCTCTCGCGCCACCGCCAGCTGGCCGCCGATCGGGCCGCGTTCCTGCTGCTGCGCGGCTCCGAGAGCATGGGAGCCGCGCTCGCCATGATCGGCGAGGCGGTCGACCAGCTCGACGAGGACGGGCGCCGAGCGGTGTGCGGCGAGCTCACGGTGCTCTCGATCGTGCCCGTCGACGCGCCGCGGACGGTCGCCACCATCTTCCCGACGCATCCTCCGCTCGCGCTGCGGCTCGACCGGTTGGCCGCTGTCGGTCGCGAGCTGTTCTCCCCGGTCTGAGGCGTGGCGCAGCGGGTCGCCGCGCGCACCCGCGCACGCGTTAGGGACGCATGTGCTCTTGCGGAACGCCGCCGCAGCGTGCGCTACCCTCACATGCTCGGCTGATCGACGGCCCCCTGCGGTCGCGGCCGCACCCTTCGTTCGGCGCCGTACATGGAGCGGACGCCGGCCCTACGTTCCGCACCAGGGAGACACCTTGCGCATCCTGATTCTCGGCGGCGACGGCTTCTGTGGATGGCCGACCTCGCTGCATCTCTCCGCCTCCGGCCACGACGTCGCGATCGTCGACAACCTCGCTCGGCGCAACGCCGACATCGAGCTCGAGGCCGACTCGCTGACCCCGATCCGCCCGATCGGGACCCGCCTGGAGGCGTGGCACGAGTTGACCGGCTCAGAGATCCCGTTCTACCGCTTCAACGTGGCCGAGAACTACCGCGTGATGCTCGACCTGATCCGTGACTACCAGCCGGACGCGGTGGTGCACTTCGCCGAGCAGCGAGCCGCCCCGTACTCGATGAAGAGCTCGTGGCACAAGCGCTACACGGTGTTCAACAACGTCAACGCGACGCACAACCTGCTTGCCGCGGTCGTCGAGTCCGGCGTCAATCCCCACGTCGTCCACCTCGGGACGATGGGCGTCTACGGCTACGGCACCGCCGGCATCAAGATCCCCGAGGGCTATCTCGAGATCAAGATCGACACCGACGACGGCGACGAGATCCGTCAGGAGATCCTCTACCCGGCCAACCCGGGCTCGATCTATCACATGACCAAGACGCAGGACCAGCTGCTGTTCGCGTTCTACAACAAGAACGACGGCACCCGCGTCACCGACCTGCACCAGGGCATCGTGTGGGGCACCCAGACCCTCCAGACACGCCAGGACGAGCGGCTGATCAACCGCTTCGACTACGACGGGGACTACGGCACGGTGCTCAACCGCTTCCTCATGCAGTCGGCGGTCGGCTACCCCCTCACCGTCCATGGCACGGGCGGTCAGACGCGCGCGTTCATCCACATTCAGGACACCGTCCGCTGCATCCAGCTCGCGATCGAGAATCCGCCGGAGACCGGCGACCGTGTCCAGGTGTTCAACCAGATGACCGAGACCCACCGCGTCCGTGACCTGGCCAAGCTGGTCGCCGAGCTCACCCACGCGGAGATCGACTACGTCGACAACCCGCGCAAGGAGGCCGCGGAGAACGAGCTGTTCGTCGCCAACGACCACCTGCTGGAGCTCGGGCTGAACCCGATCACCCTGCGCGACGACCTGCTCACCGAGGTCACCGAGATCGCCAACAAGTACCGCGACCGCTGCGACACGTCGAAGATCCCGTGCGTGTCGAAGTGGGTACAGGCGCCGGCCGAGCCGGCCGCCACCGCGTAGCGCGGCGTTCGCTTCGCCTCTCCGCGGCCGGGGCCCTCGCGGGTCTCGGCCGCGCTTCGTTGGACGCGACCGGTCATTGGGCGCCCGTCACCTCCGGGCGGACTCTGGGAATTTCAAGCCGCGCTGCGCCACTTCATGTTCCCAGAGTGCCCTGTGCCGGCCCGCGCGGAACCCTCTCCTCGCCGCGTGGCCCGGCAGCGTCTCGGCGACGAACCGATCCGCCTGCCCAGGGTGCCGTCATATGGAGATTGCGCGAACGCGGCTGCATAGACAGCGCCCATGCCCCGTGACAGGGCGGGGACACCCTCGGCGCCGACCTGCTCGATCCGCAATCCGGCGCCCGGACCGGGCGCGCCGCTCACCACGCGGGCTCAGCCGGGAATCAGGCCCTCGCCCTGGAACTCCTGCCGCGCCTCCTCGAGGGAGACGTCGGGCGGCGGCAAGATGATGTCCGACCCGCTGAGGTGATCCTCGTCAAGCGCGTGCCCGTGGGTGCGCACCAGCTCGAGCATCTTGTCGAACGTGGCGTGGAACGCCGTCGCGTCGCCCGACTCGCAGGCCAGTACGGCCTCGTTGTCGAGCTCGTTGAGCGCTTCGGCGTCGGCATCCGAGAGCTCGTACTGGCCCTCGGTCGAGATCCGGACGATCAACTTGCCTGCTCCTGTGCGCCGGAGCCGGAGCCCTCGGTCGTCGAGCCGTCGCCTGCACCGAGGGCGCCCTGCGGCGCGCTGCCGGAACCGAGCTCGGCCTTCATCTTGGCCAGCTCCGAGTCGACCTCGCTGGTGCTGGAGAGCTGGCGCAGCTGACGGTCGATGTCGTCCTCGCCGGATCCGATCTGGGTGAGGTCCTCGAACGTGCCGGCCGCCTCGAGCTCCTGCACGGCGCTCGCGCGGGCCTTCATGTTCTCGGTCTTGTCCAGCGCGCGCTGCATGGCCAGGCCGACATCGGCCATCTCCTCGCCGACGCCGGTGGCCGCCTCGGAGATCTTCACCTGAGCCTCGGCCGCGGAGTACTGGGCCTTGATGACCTCCTTGCGAGACCGGAACGACTCGATCTTCGCGCGCAGCTTCTGCTCGGACGCGGTCATCTGCTGCTGCTGGTTCTCCAGCTCGGCGACCTGCGAGTCAAGCGATTGCAGCTCGGTCTGCGCGACGTTCTTGCGCTCGAGCGCGACGCGGGCCAGGTCCTCATTGCCGGCGGCGAGTGCCTGCCGGGCCTGCGTGTCGAGCTTGACGACCTGCTGCTGGAGCTTCTCGGTCTGCAGCTGCAGTCGCTTCTTCGAGGTGACGACGTCGGCGATGCCCTTCTTGACGTTCTGGAGCAGCTCGATCTGCTTCTGGTAGCTGTATTCGAGCGTCTCGGACGGATCCTCGGCCCGATCGAGCATCTTCGAGATCTTGGCTTTGACGACCGTGGACATGCGCCCGGAAAGGCCCGGCATCGCGTCCTCCCTTGGAGTTGCTGATCTGCCTGGGATCGTAGCGGCAGCTCGACGTAGGATCACGCCATGATCGCCCGCCCGGTCGCGCAATCCGAGTCGCTGCTGGCCCATTGGATGGGCCCGACGGACGCCAACGGCACCGGCAACATCCACGGAGGCGCGATCATGCGACTCGTCGACGAGGTCGCGGGCGTGGCGGCGGTGAAGTTCTGCCGCGGCCGGGTGGTGACCGTCTCGATGGACCGGATGGACTTCCTGGTTCCCGTCCACGTGATGGACGTGGTCACGTTCAAGGCGACAGTCAACGCCTCCTGGAACACCTCGATGGAGATCGGGGTCCGGGTCGAGTCCGAGAACCCGTCGACGGGCGAGGTTCGTCATTCGAACACGGCCTACCTCTCCTTCGTCGCGCTTGACGCGCACGGCCGGCCATGCCCGGTGCCCGAGGCGGTCGCCGAGACGCCCGAGCAGCATCGCCGCATGCGCGAGGCGCAGCAGCGCCGCGCCAGCCGGCTCGCGCTGCGCGAGGCGCTGCTGGCGCACCGGCGCGAGGCCGGCGAGCTCTGAGCCTCGGTTGAGCCTCAGTCGCGGCCGGCCGCAGTGGCCCCGCGCCACCGCCGTCCGGGGGCGAGCAGCCTGGCCCTCGCCGGTGCGCTCGGGTCGGCGCCGGGACCGAGCGTGCCCTGTTCGCCCGCCGCCCGGACGGTCTGAACGAGCACCGGCTCCAGGCGCCGCGCCGCATCGAGGAAGGCGCCTGTCCAGGCGATCCGCACCGCGGTGACCGTCGCCGACCCGTCGGTCGAGCGCAGATCGCCGTCGATCGTGGCCAGCAGCCGCCGCGCGGCGGAGGGATCAGCGGCTCGCGGCTTGGGCAGCCCGGTGGCCCCGTCAGCCGCCGTGGCGCCTCCGTCACCGCCGTGAGCGGCGAGCTCGACCAGCCCGGCACCGAACGTTCCGTACCACTGCTCGACGTCACGCGCGCGCTCCAGCAGTTCCCGAGCAGCCATGAAGCGGCTCGCGGACGGTTCCTCGGCATCGGACCAGAGGGAGATCACGGCATCGCCGGCCAGCCGCAGCACCGAGGGACCGGTGGCGAGCATCGCGGTTCCGGCCAGTCCGAGCCGCTTGGGGCCCTGCTCGGCCAGGAAGGTGCGGTAGGTGTCGTCCAACCGGCGCGAGGCGGCTGCGGCCGCCACCGCCTCCGGCGCGATGGGCGCGGTCGAGCTGGACACCATCCCCGGTGCGCAGCAGGTGACCGCCTGCGCGATCGCGGTCGTCAGATAGTGGGTGCTCTGCGCGTAGGCGTCGGCGAGGGCGCGGGCGAAGGCGGCGGCCGCTCCGCGGGGCCAGAACAGGAGGCCGACGACCAGACTGGTCGCTCCACCGAGCGCGACGTCCTCGATGCGCACGAGCCCGATCCGCCAGCCGGCCGGGGCGAGGATGTTGAACAGGATGAACAGCACGACCGTGAACGCCGCCTGCCCGGCCAGGAACGAGATCGCGGCGGGCGCCACCCCGGCGATCAGCACCACGACCGGCAACAGCGCCCACAGCAGCGTCGTGTTCGTCCCGATCGCCAGGACGAGCAGCGCGCCGAGCAGGAATCCGAGCACGGTCCCACCCAGGGCACGCACGAACGTCTGGCCGGTGCTCAGGGCGTTGGAGCGCAGGATCGAGAGGGTGCCGAAGGACACCCAGAAGGCATGCTCGACGTCGAGCAGCCGGGAGGCGAGCACCGCGATCGCGAGCGCCACACCGGCGCGCAGGGCGTTGCGCGCCGACACCGAACCCAGGCCGAGGTGGGCGCCGGCGCGCTCACGCAGTGACGCGATCGGACCGCCGATCCCCGGCGGCTGGCGCCCGAGCAGACGTTCCCACCAGCTGCGAGCGTCAGCGGCGACGATCACGGCGACGTTGGCGGCGATCTGACCGACCATGAAGCTCGCCTCCTGGGCGCGGAACGCCGGATCCAGCGCTGAGGCGAACGCCGACACCTCGGCGTCGACCTCGTCGGCTTCGTCGGGTTGGGTGTGGCAGGCGGCGACCCGCTCGGCGTGCGGCAGCGAGACTCGCTCCGGAAGGGTCCGGCTGGTGCGCAGCAGCGCCGCCTGGGCCCGCGCGAGCCCGTCGGCATCGGCGACCGAGTGCTCGAGGATCCCCACGACCTCGGCGAGGACATCGGCGGTCGCCTCGAGGACCGAGTCCGAGGCGGCAGCCGCGTCACCGCCCGCGGCGCTCGCCGGTGCGACCGGCGGAACCGCGCCCCCGAGGATGATCTCGCCGAGCCACTGGAACTCGTCGACCAACCGGACACCGGCACGTGCCGAGGTGGTGAGCCCGGTCGGCCGGTAGGGCGTGGCCAGGAAGGTGCCCCGCAGCGCGGTGAGCGACTCGCGTGCCTCGTCGCGGAGCCGGACGTCGTCTGGGGCGCGGAGGCAGGCGAGCAGCGACCGCGCCGCGCGCAGCACCGCCGCGCGCAGCGGGTCGGCGACCGGAGCCGGCCACAGCAGGCTGATGGCGAGCACCGAGATCGCCCCCGACAGGCCCCAGCCGGCGATGCGATCGGGGATCTCCGACACCGGCCCGGGCAGCGACACCGGGAGGATGAACGCGAGCAGCAGCGCCGTTGTCGCCCCCGCGAACACCGAGCTGACCACCGCGGAGAACACGATCACGGTGCCGAGCACGGCCATCACCAGCACCGCCGCCACGGTCGAGCGGGAGCACACCGTCCCCAGAGACACGAGGACCATGCATCCGACCACCAGCGAGACCTGCGAGCGGGCGCGATCGGCGATCGTCCCCCGGAAGTCGACGAGCACCAGCGTCGCAATCGCGCCGAATGCGGCGAAGGCCGCCATCGCGGGGTTGTCGATCACCTTCAGGCACAGCGCGAAGCAGCCGGGCATGACGATCGCGGCGCGGACCGCTCGGCGCAGGGCTCCCAGACCTGGGTCGTGGGCGGCGAACAGGGCGCCGAAGCGGCGTACGGGATCCACTGGTCGGTGGGCGCTCGGGGGCCGAGGGTGCGGGGACTATACAGCCGGGCCGGATGCTGCAGATCGCCGCGGGTGCGCACGGTAACGTGGCGGCGGATGCGACTGCGCGCCCTCTCCTCCGCGGTCGGCGCGGCGCTGCTCGTCGGCCTGGTGCTGAGCGGCTGTGGTGGGACGCGGCTGCTGGAGCACCACGCGACCACGACCACCGCTCCGATCTCGGCGCTGCCGAGCGGCGGAGGGCTGGGAATCCCGACCATCGCCACCCGCAACACGACCCGCGTGGCCGGCTCGAGCCCGGTCAGCGACGCGGCGGGGGTCGCGCTCGCGGTCTATCCGTCGCAGTCGTCGGGCAGCCATCCCACAGCGGTCACGATCGCGCCGACCGACGACTGGGAGGCGGCGATCGCATCCTCGGTCCTGATGGCGGCGCCGATCCACGCGCCCGTTCTCCTCTCCGGGGCGTCCGCGCTGCCGAAGGTGACCTCGCAGGCGCTGTCCGCGCTCGCACCCACCGGTGCGGGAGCGGTCGACGGCGCGCAGGTGCTCCGCGTGGGCGCCGTGCCGGCCGTCGGCCATCTCAAGACCGACACCGTGTCCCGCGCGAAGGATCCCTACACGCTCGCCGCCGACATCGCGCGCTTCCAGGCCGCGGCGGCGGGTGGCGCCAGCCCCAACGTGGTGATCGCCTCCACCGGGTCGCCGGCCTACGCGATGCCCGCGGCGGGCTGGGCGGCCGAGAGCGGCGATCCGGTGCTGTTCGTGAGCCCTACCGGCGTTCCCGCCGCGACTCGTCAGGCGCTGCAGGCCGACTCGAACCCGCACATCTATGTACTGGGCCCCAAGACGGTGATCAGCCCCCAGATCGTGCGAACCCTGGGCCGCTATGGCACCGTCGCGCGGGTCGGGCGCGTCGGCGCTGCCGCGAACTCCGTCGCGTTTGCGATCTACCGCAATCCCGCCTGTCCGTTCGGCAAGGCGTGCGCACAGATCCCGGGCTCCTTCGGCTGGGCGATCCGCAGTCCCGGGCACGGCTATACGCTGCTGAACGCCTCGCGACCGCTCGACGCCGCCGCCTCGGCGGCTCTGTCGGGAAGCGGCGACTACGGCCCGCAGCTCCTGGTCCAGGATCCCACTACCCTTCCGAAGCCCGTGCTCCAATACTTCCTCAACTACGCGACGCCCGGTTTCAGCCCGGGTGAGCAGACCGCCGCCGTCTACAACCACGGGTGGGTGATCGGTGACGCGTCGGCGATCTCCGTTCCCGTCCAATCCGAGCTGGACACGCTGTTGCAGGCGGTCCCGGTGTCCTCGCAATGAGCTCCGAGGAGCATCCCGACCGGATCGCGCCCGAGCATGAGGCGACCGTCGAGGACGTCCGGCAACTGATGGGCGCCTCGACCCCCCACTTCGCCCTCCAGCTGCGTGAGCGCATCCGGCGTCTGATCAAGAACCTGCCGGAGGGCCACCCGGCGCGGGTCGAAGGCGAGCGCGAGATCGCGCGTCTGGACCGGATCGCGTTCGTCGGCGAGGTTCGCGGCCATCAGGCCGAGGATGGCCTGCCGCCGATGCGCAGCCTCGGACAGGACCGACCTGCGAGCGTCTGAGCGCCGGTCACACGTCCGCTCCGGTCGGGAAACTAAGGCCGTCCGGATACGTTAAGGCAGGAGTGATTGTGAACGACGAGCGATTCATCTCGGTGATCGGCCTCGGGCGCGTCGGGCTGCCGCTCGCGCTGAGCTTCGCCGACCGCGGTCTCAGGGTGCTGGGGATCGACACCGACCTCGCCAAGCTCGAATCGCTCCGGGCCGGCCGGATGCCGTTCGAGGAGCCCGGATGCCAGGAGATCCTCGACCGGGTGCTCGACTCCGGTCGATTCACCCTCGCCGAGCACGCGGCCGACGCGGCGAGCACCCAGGACATCGTGCTCACGCTCGGCACCCCCTCCTTCTCCCACGTCGAGTCCGACCTGTCGCAGATCCGGGCGGTCCTCGACGACCTGTTGCCCCTGCTGGCGCCCGGCCACGGGCTCATCCTGCGCTCGACGATCGCACCCGGGACGACCGAGTTCGTCGCCGGCTACCTCGAGAAACGCCGCGGGCTGCGCAGCGGCGAGGACGTGTTCGTGGCCCATGCGCCCGAGCGGATCGCGGCCGGAAGGTTCCTCGAGGAGATCGTCTCTCTGCCATGCATCGTCGGCGGCGTCGGCGAAGCGTCGACCGAGCGCGCCGCCGAGCTGTTCGAGGTATTCGGTGCGCCGATCGAGCGCACCACCCCGGTTCAGGCAGAGCTGGCGAAGATCTGGACCAACATCCTGCGCTACGCGACGTTCGCGCTGCCGAATCTCCTGATGATGGACTGCGAGAAGTACGGCGCGAACGTGTTCGAGGTGATCGATCTCATCAACCGCGACTATCCGCGGGGCGGGATAGCGATGCCGGGAATGACCGCGGGGACCTGTCTGCGTAAGGACTTCGTCTTCTCCGAGGAGCGTTCGACCGGCCCGGGAATGCTGCTCGCGGTCTCGCGCGTCAACGAGGGCGTGCCGCTGTTCCTGGTCGAGGGGATCAAGCGGCGGCTCGGCCCGCTCGCCTCGCGCAAGGTCGCGGTGCTGGGTCTCACCTTCAAGCGCGACACCGACGACGAGCGCGACTCGCTCTCACCCAAGCTGATCCGCCTGCTCGAGCGCGAGCTGGCCGATGTCGCCGTCTGCGACCCGCTCGCTCCGAGCCCCGGGACACAGTCGCTGGCCGAGGCGGTGAGCGATGCCGACGTCGTCATCGTCGCCACCAACCACTCCGCGTTCGAGACCGCCGAGGCGCGCTCCACGATCCTCTCATCGGCCGTCGGCGACGCATTGATCGTCGATCCATGGAACAGCCTCGGCACCGCCCAGGTGTTCATGTACGCCTCCGAGTCCGCCGCGCTCATGGCCCAGCCCGCTGATCGCGGCGCGGGTCGCTGATGGCGCGGGTGCTCGTCACCGGCGGCGCCGGCACGATCGGCACCGCCGTGGTGCGTCGCCTGCTCGCAGGTGATGAGGGGTTCGAGGTCCGGATCGCCGATCACCGAACCCCCCCGGAGTGGATGCGCGAGGCCTGCGAGTGGAGCGACGGGGATCTGCGCGACCTGGGCGTCGCCGCGCGCGCGGTGCAGGACTGCAGCCACGTCATCCACCTCGCCGCGATCGTCGGCGGCATCGCGAACTTCCACAAGCTGCCGTTCACGCTCACCGAGATGAACAACGCCGTCACCGGCTCGGTCGTCCACGCCGCCATCGACGCGCGGGTCGAGCGTCTCACCTACGTGTCCTCGTCGATGGTGTTCGAGCGGGCGACCGAGTTCCCGACGACCGAGGGACACATCGAGGTCTGCCCCCCGCCTCATTCCGCCTACGGATTCTCCAAGCTCTCAGGCGAGATCTACGTGCGCGCCGCCCGCGAGGAGCACGGCCTGTGCTCCACCGTGTGCCGCCCGTTCAATGCCTACGGCCCGGGCGAGATGCCCGATCGCGAGGAGCCGGGGATCGCCCACATGGTCCCGGACGTGATCGCCAAGGTGCTTTCCGGACAGCGGCCGCTGCAGATCTTCGGCTCTGGTCGTCAGACCCGGACGCTCACCCACGTCGACGACATCGCCGACGGGATCGTGGTGGCCACCGCCTCACCGGCGGGCGCCGACGAGGACTTCAACATCTCGGCCGCCGAGGAGCTCACGGTCGCGCAGATCGCCGAGCGGATCTGGGTGGCCTGCGGCGAGGACCCCGCCGAGTTCGAGCTCGACCACCTGCCGACGTTCGAGGTCGACGTCGTCCGCCGCTGGCCGTCGGTGCAGAAGGCGAGGGACGTGCTCGGCTGGGAGGCGCAGATCGGGCTGGACCAGGGCCTCGCAGACACCGTGGCGTGGCTGCGCGAGGTCCAGCCGGCGCGATGAGCGCCCCCGACCGGGCCGACGCACGCCTGGAGCGGCTGCGCGAGTCGATGGCGAGCGCAGGCGTTGGCCTGACCGCGATCGCGCCCACGGACAATCTGCGATGGCTGCTCGGGTTCGCCCCGCTCTATGACGAGCGCGCCTGCGCGCTGCTCGTCTCCGCCGACGGCGTCGCAATGCTCATGCCCTCACTCAACGCCGAGCAGACCGCCACCCACGCGCCGGGAGTCGAGCTCATCCGCTGGGCCGACGAGGACGGGCCGGTCTCGGCGCTGCGCGACGCGATCGCTCGGGTCGAGTTCTCCGGAGGCGGCACCCTCGCCGCCGACCCGGAGATGCGCGCCGATCATCTGCTCCTGCTTCAGGCCGCGCTGCAGCAGACGCGGACGGTCGACGGCGGCGACGTGCTCTGGCCGCTGCGCGAGATCAAGGACGCGGACGAGCTCGCGATCCTGTCGCGCTCGGCCGAGGTCGCCGACCGGGCGATGGAGGCGGCGTGGGCCGCCTGCCGCGCGGGGGTGAGCGAGCTGGCGGTCGCGGAGGCGATCAACGGCGTGTTCGCCGCGGCCGGCTGCGAGCCCGAGTTCTCGATCGTCGGGTCGGGCCCCAACAGCGCCTTCCCTCATCACGAGACGGGCGCACGGGTGCTCCAGGACGGCGAGGCGGTCGTCATCGACCTCGGCGCCGTGCTCGAGGGCTATCACTCGGATATCACCCGCATGGCATTCGTCGGCGAGCCCACCGCGCGCTACCGCGAGGTCCACCGGGTCGTCGAGGCGGCGGTCGTCGCCGCGACCGCGGCGACCCGCCCCGGCGTCACCTGCGGCGAGGTAGACGCGGCCGCACGCGGCGTGATCGAGGCTGCGGGGTATGGCGAGTTCTTCGTGCACCGCACCGGACACGGCCTCGGGCTCTCGGGCCACGAGCCACCGTATGTGATGGCCGGCTCGGATGCCTTGCTGCGGATCGGGACGGTCCACTCGATCGAGCCCGGGATCTACCTGCCGGGGGAGTTCGGGGTGCGCCTGGAGGAGATCGTGCACGTCACGGAGGACGGCTGCGAGCGGTTCAGCGCGCTTGGGCGCGACGTGTACAGGGCTTGACCGCGCGGCGGTCCAACTTGTACAAAAGGTGCGGTCGGTATCGGCCACGTTGGGACAGATGGGTGTTGCCAGCCAGGGGCAGGTCTGGTTAGGTTCCCGCCCACGCTGATGAGGAGAGGAACGTAGATGGACGTATCCATGGGAACCGCGACGGAACCCGAGCGGCCGACCGGGACCGCGCCGCAGCTGAAGAAGGGCGCGATCGGCTACATAAGCAACATCGTCATCGGGGTGGCTTCGACAGCGCCGGCCTACAGCCTGGCCGCGACCGTCGGCTTCTTCGTGCTGATCAACGGCGTCGGCGTGCACAGCCCGGCGATCGTGATCGTCTCGTTCTTCCCGCTGTTCTTCATCGCCACCGCGTACAACGCGATGAACCGCGTCGACCCCGACTGCGGCACCACCTTCTCCTGGACGACGAGAGCCATGGGCGCCAACTGGGGATGGGTGATCGGATGGACGATCATCTTCTCCGACATCGTCGTCAACGCCAACCAGGCGCAGATCGCCGGGTCCTACGGCTTCCAGCTGTTCAGCCTCAACTCCCTGGCCAACAACAAGTGGGCGGTGATCGCGCTCGGCGTCCTCTTCATCATGCTGCTCACCTGGATCTGCTGGCGCGGCATCGAGCTGTCGGCGCGCACCCAGCAGTTGCTGCTCGGGTTCGAGATGGCGATCCTGGTGGTGTTCTCGGTCGTCGCGCTGCTCAAGGCCTACACCGGCCACCATGCCGCCTCGAGCCACATCTCGCTCTCATGGTTCAACCCGTTCGGGATGCCGTTCGGCGCGCTCGTCGACGGCCTGCTGCTCGGGGTCTTCCTCTACTGGGGCTGGGACACCGGGGTGTCGGTGAACGAGGAGTCCCAGAACTCCGCTGATGGCCCGGGCAAGTCCGCCGTGGTCTCGACCTTCATCCTGATCGGCATCTACCTGCTCGTCACCGTCGCGGCGCAGTCATACGCGGGCACGAAGTACCTGGCCGCGAATCCCAACGACATCTTCGCCGGTGGACTGTCGCGTGACGTGCTCGGGTCGCTGCACTTCCTGCTGACGATCTCGGTCCTCACCTCGGCCACGGCGGCGACCCAGACCACGATCCTGCCGGCCGCCCGATCGGCGCTGTCGATGGCCCGGCGCGGCGCGATCCCCAAGGGCTTCTCCGAGATCCACAATCGCAACCTGGTCCCGGGCAAGGCAACGATCTGGGCCGGGATCCTCTCGGTCATCTGGTACGTGGTGATCTCGATCGGTTCCAGCAACGTGCTCGGCGACTGCGTCGCCGGTCTCGGCTTCCTGGTCTGCATCTACTACGGATTCACCGGCTTCACCTGCGCGATCTTCTACCGCCGGGAGCTGCGCAAGTCCGCCAAGAACTTCTTCACGCTCGGCTTCATCCCCGTCCTCGGCGGGGCGATCCTGATGGCGATCCTCGTCTACGGGGTCATCTACTACGGCCACGCGGTCAACGACGACAGCCCGCCGCTGCTGCACCTGGGCGTTCCGGACTGGATCCTGATCATCGGCGTCGTCGGCGGCGTCGGCCTGATGCTGTGGCGCCGCGCGGTGGCCCCCAAGTTCTTCCACGAGAAGCGATACGTCGCCGGGGACAAGTTCGAGGTCGTGACCGCAGAATCCGAGTACGACCCGGCGTCCTCGATGCTCTGAGGGCCACGACCGCCGCGGTGCCCGGGGCGACCCGCTCAGGCGGCCGTGGCCGATGACGAGCTGGCCACCGCGCTGGCCGCTGAGCGGGCGATCGTGCGCCGCGCCGTGGCCGACGTGCGGGAGATCGACGGCGGCTGGGTGCTGCGCCATCCGCCGCTTCCCGATGTCTGGCACCTCAACCGCGTCCACCTGACGGGCTCGGCCGGGGCACTCGAAGTCGATTGGCTGGAGGCGCTGGTGGCCCGCGAGCTCGACGGCGTCCCGCATCGCCGGGTGACGCTCGACGACCCCCGCGCCGGTGGAACTGTCTGGCCCGCACTCGAGGATCGGGGCTGGCGGCGCGAGCGGGTGGTGGTCATGGTGCGCAACGTGCGCGACGCCCGCGGGGTCCGCGGGGTCCGCGACGCTCGCGGGGTCCGCGACGCCCGCGACGCCCGCGACGCCCGCGGGGTCCGCGACGCCCGCGACGCCCGCGACGCCCGCGGGGTCCGCGACGCCCGCGACGCCCGCGACCAGGGCCGGTCGCGAGCGGAACCCGTCGTGGCGGGCGGCGTCGTGGCAAGGGAGATCGACTCCGCGGCGCTCTGTGCGTTCCAACGGCTCGCGTTTTCCGAGGACGCGCCCGCATCGCCCTCATCGGCGGAGCTCCCAGCGCGGATCGCCGGCACCCAGGCCGCCCTGCGCGCCGGGACCGACTGGCGCGCGTTCGGCGCGGGCGAAGCCGGCGGCGAGCTGCCCGCGTCGACCGCGACCCTCTACCTCGATCCAGCCGTCGGAGGAGAGAACGGGTTGCAACCGCGCCGGGTGGCGTTCGTCGACCAGGTGGCGACGCTGCGGTCGTACCGGGAGCGCGGCCTCGCTCACGCGGTGATGGCGGCGGCGCTGGCGGCCGCGGCGAGCTGGGACGCCGAGCTCGTCGCCCTGTTCGCCGACGCCGACGACTGGCCCCAGGTGTTCTACGCCTCGCTCGGCTTCGTGACGGTCGGTCGCCAGACCGCGTTCCACCGGGACGCCTGAGCGCCAGATGCGAGGGGCTGGGCCGGCGGAGGCCGCGGGTTGGGGCGCCGCGGCCACGGACCTCGCCGGTCCTCGTGTCGGATTCGGCGTACCCCCAGGTCACTTTTCTCGCGCCCGCGCGCTGGCGGCGCGACCTCGCCCGCGGGCCCGCGCCCGCCGGTCGATCTCTCAGCACTCCCAGGACACTTTTCTCGCGCGGCGCGTTTGGCGGGGGCCGGGCCGCCGGCCTGCGCGGTGGGCGGCCGGTGGCAGCTCGGAGCCTCCCCCGCCAGCTTCGCCGGCGGCAAACGGCGGTCCGAGGCAGTCCGGGGCGGTCCAGGCGGTCCGGGGCGGTCCGAGGCAGTCCAGGCGGTCCAGGCAGTCCGGGGCGGTCCAGGCGGTCCGAGGCGGTCCAGGCAGTCCGGGGCGGTCCGAGGGCGGCGATAGCCTCGACGGTCCGGTGTCGCGCCTTTCCACCGTCTCTGCCTCCTCCTCCGGCGCGGCCGGGCGGTCCCGGTTGCCGGGTCCGTTCGCGGTCGGTGCCTACGCCGCTCAGCTGCGCCGTCGTCTGCGCGATTTCGCCCACGTTCAGCTCACCGGCGAGGTGTGGGGGCTGCGCGTCACCCGGGTGCGCGTCTACTTCGAACTGCGCGACGCGGACGGGGCGCTCCCCTGCGCGATCTGGCGCGAGGACTACGACGCGCTCGGGTGCACGCTCGCAGACGGCACCCTGGTCGTCGTCGGGGGCGGTTGTGACTACTACCCCGGCACCGCCACGTCCTCGCCCTCGTTCTCCTTCGTGGTTCGGGAGCTGCGCGTCGCCGGCGAGGGCGACCTGCTCGCCCAACTCGAGCAGCTGCGCCGACGGCTTGACGCCGAAGGGCTGTTCGCGCCTCAGAAGGCGCTGACGCGGCCCGCGCTGCCGCGCTGCATCGGCGTGGTCTGCGCACCGACGGGCAAGGCACGCGACGACGTCCTCGCCGGCCTGCAGCGCCGCGGCTGGGCGGGACGCCTGGTGTGGGCGGACGCGCCTGTCCAGGACCGCCGGGCCGCCCCCGCGATCGCCGCACGGCTGCGTGAGCTCGCCGCCACGCCCGAGATCGAGGTGGTGATCGTCGCCCGCGGCGGCGGCTCGCTCGCCGACCTGTTCGCGTTCTGCGATGAGTCGCTGTGCCGCACGGTTGCGCTGCTGCGTGTCCCGGTGATCGCGTCGGTCGGCCACCACACCGACCGCACCCTGATCGACGACGTCGCCGCCATCTGCTGCTCGACCCCGACCCACGCCGCCGAGGCGGCGGTGCCGGTCGACGTCGGCGCGGCCCGCGGCGCGCTCGCCGGCCAGGCGGGTCGTCTGCGCGACCACAGCCGGCGGGCGGTCATCACCCGTGCCCGCGGGCTCGCCGCGCTGTCCCGCGCGCCCGCGTCTCACCTCGCGCGCCAGCGGGCCCGCCTGCACCAGCTCCTGCGCGAGCTGCGCGCGGCCGCTCGACGCACCAGTACCACCGCCGCGGGCGCCACCCGCACCCACGCGCTGGCCCTGGAGCGCGCCGCTCGCCGCGGTGCCGGCGCGCAGACCACGAGCCGACGCCGTGAGCTCGAGCGGCTCGGGCTCGCGCTGAGCGCCCACGATCCCGACCGCACGCTCGCTCGCGGCTACGCGTTGGTCACCGACCGCGCGGACCGACCGCTGCAGAGCGCCGCAGAGGCGCACGCCGCCGGCGAGCTGAGCATCCGCTTCCATGACGGCGCCGTCGCGGCGACCGCCCAGACCCCCACCGAGAACGAGCACGAGGACGCGCCATGACCACTGCCGACACACCCACGTACGAAACCGCCGTCGGGCGGGTCGAGGAGATCGTCCGCCGCCTGGACTCAGGCGAGGCCGGCCTGCGCGAGACGCTCGAACTCGTGCGGGAGGGCCGTGAGCTCGTCGAGTACTGCGCCGGCGAGTTGGACGAGGTCAGCCGCGGGCTGGAGGAGCTTTCGCTCGATGAACTGGTCACACGCCTGGAAGGTCCCGCCGGAGCGCGCCGGTGAGCACCTACGACGCGCTGTCGGGGCTCGAGGTGACCGTCGACGGGTGGGGCCTTGAGGGTCTGCGCGCGGACGTCACCAGCGGATTCGAGCGCCTGTCCACCGTCGTGCATCTGCGCGGCGCGGAGCTCGAGGGGGTCGGCGAGGACGTCGTCTATTCCGCCGACGACCAGCGTGCCTTCCAGGCGGTCGGCGAGGCGGGCGAGCTGCCCGATCTCAGAGGTCGGTGGGCGCTCGGGGACTTCTGCGACCACGTCGACACCCTGGATCTGTTCTTCGGCGCGGAGCCTGAGCACGGTGACGTCTCCCGGCTGTACCGCCGCTGGACAATGCACAGCGCCGCGCTCGACCTCGCGCTGCGCCAGGTAGGGCGCCCACTCCACGGGGTCCTCGAGCGTGAGCCCGCTCCGCTGACGTTCGTCGTCTCTCTCCGGCTCGGCGACCCCGCGACCGCGGCGCCGGTGCAGGCCCGTCTCGAGTCCTACCCGACGCTCCGCTTCAAGCTCGACGCGACGAGCTCGTGGACCGATGAGCTGATCGAGGTGCTCGCCGCGACCGGCGCCGTCGACTCGATTGACTTCAAGGCGCACTACCACGGGACGGTCGTCGACACGACCCCCGACGGCGCGCTCTATCGCCGCGTCGTCGCGGGTTTCCCGGACGCCTGGCTCGAGGACCCCGACGTGAAGTCTCCGGAGACCTCCGCGGCGCTCGCCGAGGCCCACGACCGGATCACCTGGGACGCCCCGATCCACGGGATCGCCGACATCGAGGCGCTGCCGTTCCCGCCGCGCATGGTCAACCTCAAGCCCTCCCGTCTCGGGGGTCTGCAGAACCTGTGCGCTGCCTACGACTACTGCGCGGCGCACGGGATCGGCGCCTACGGCGGCGGACAGTTCGAGCTCGGGCCGGGCCGCGGACAGGCCCAGTACCTTGCCTCGCTGTTTCATCCCGACACTCCCAACGACCTCGCGCCGGTGGAGTACAACGAGGCCCAGGTCCAGCATGGTCTGCCGCCCTCCCCCCTGCCGCCGGCGCCCGACGCAGTCGGCTTCCGCTGGCCACGGGCATGAGCGACCGGCTCGCGGGCACGGTCGCGCTCGTCACCGGCGCCTCGAGCGGGATCGGGGCGGCCACCGCAATCGCGCTCGCCGCCCAGGGGGCCACTGTGGCACTCGCCGCGCGCCGGGGTGAGCGGCTCTCCGCGCTCGCCGCCCAGATCGCCGCCGACGGCGGACGGGCGCTCGAGTGTGAGACCGATCTGACCCGCGAGGGCGAGCCGGCCGCGCTCGTGGCACACGTGGTCGCCGAGCTCGGGAGGCTGGACACGCTCGTGAACAACGCCGGGCTGATGCTGCTCGGGCCGGCTGACGAGGCGCCGCTTGAGGAATGGGAGCGGATGGTGACGCTCAACGTCGCCGCGGTCCTGCGCTGCGCCCACGCCGCCCTCCCCCACCTGCTCGCCGCAGCCGAGGACTCGCCGCGCGGCGTCAGCGACATGGTCAACGTGAGCTCCACCGCCGGTCGACAGGTCAAACCGGGCAGCGGCGTCTACAACCTCACCAAGCACGGGCTCGGCGCGTTCAGCGAATCGCTGCGCATGGAGGTGAGCCGCCGCCACCTACGGGTGTCGCTGATCGAGCCCGGCGCGACCGATACCGAGCTGCGTGACCATCTACGCCCGGCGATCCGCGAGCGCCAGCGAGAGCGGTTTGCGTCGATGGAGGCGCTGACCGCCGGCGACGTGGCTGAATCGATCCTCCATATCGTCACCCGCCCGCGGCACGTGATGATCAACGAGATCCTGATCCGCCCGACCGATCAGAACGACTGAGCGATCGGTCACACCGGCGCACAGATTTTCCTGCGGCCGGGAACGTTCACGTACCATCCTTCGAGTGTCCCGGATCGGAGAGCCGGGAGACGAGGCCCCTACGAGAAGAGGAGACCCCGTGCAGGAAAGAGTCGCCATCGCCGGATCAGGGACGATTGCCTCAGGACTCGCTGCCGTCGCCGCCGCCCAGGGAGAGGTGCTCGTGTGGGCACGCTCGCAGGTGTCGGCCGAGCGCGCCGAGCGGGCCGTGGCCAAGCACTGCGAGAAGGTCGTAGAGCTGAACGGCTGCGCGAAGCGGGTACGGATCGTCACCGAGATCGAGGCGCTGGCCGACTCGACGTTCCTGGTCGAGGCGATCTGCGAGGAGCTCGACTGCAAGTCCGCGCTCCTGGCGCAACTGGGCTCGATGACGGGGCCGCAGGAGATCCTCGCCACCACGACCTCGTCGCTGTCGATCGCCGAACTGGCGGACGTGAGCGGTCATCCGGACCGTTTCCTCGGATTGCATGTCTTCAATCCGGTGCCCCGCATGGAGCTGGTCGAGCTCGCGTACGCTCCCGCGACCCGGCCCGAACTGCGCGCCCGCGCCCGCGATCTCTGCGCAGCGCTCGGGAAGACCCCGGTCG
>Ga0335075_10002017_pt1 | contig 32983 bp, 35 predicted proteins | sample Lox_Sample_24_FD_206723 | JGI IMG/M metagenome (GOLD analysis project Ga0335075, IMG submission 206723) | Soil microbial communities from Loxahatchee National Wildlife Refuge, Florida, United States - Lox_Sample_2.4 | ecosystem: Environmental > Terrestrial > Soil > Wetlands | place: USA...
CCATGACGAGGTGGCCCGGGTGCAGCAGCAATGGCGTGACCTGCTGGGCGGGGAGGCACGCGCGGCTGCTGACAAGGGCCAGCTGGCAACCGACACCGATCCCGCGCAACTCGCCTTCGAGCTCGGCGTCATCCTCGCAGGAACCGACATCGTGAGCGTCCTTCACGACGACACCGGCGCGATCGCGCGCGGCCGGGCAGCCGTCCGGAGCCGCCTGGAGGCTTGAGACCGCCCCAGTGCCAGTCACAGGTGAGGTCTGAGTCATGGGCCCGACCCTGAGCCTGGCGATGCGGCCCCAGGGCCACGTTGCTGACTTTCCGGCGGCGACTCCGAGGAGTGAGCGGCGATATGAGGCGACCGATACGCCAGGGCGAGGACGCCCGCAGACATAATGATCAGTCCCGCTACCTCGGCGGCGATCGCGGCGGGGCTGCTGGCGATCTGCTCGTTCAGCCAGACAAGGCCGATGCCGATGGCTACCAGGGGGTCGGTGACAGTCCGGATTGCCAGGACCGGGGCTATGAGCGAACTCTCCTGGAAGGCGTTTTGGTTGAGCAGGAAACCGATCGGCTCGGCGACGATGAACGCGTACAGCGGCCACTGCTGTGAAGGCGGGTTGAATCCCAGGCCGATGGTTTGCGTTATCTCCTTGAGCAGGAAGGCCGTGACCCCGAAGATCGCGCCGCAGGCGAACGCGGTAGCCAGCGGCAGGAACCTCCGCGGGCTGACACGCCACGCGACCAGGCACAGGGCGACGGCTCCCGCCGCACCGACGCCTAGCGGCAGCAGGATGCCCGGCCCGACCTTGACCGCAGGGGACTGCGGTCTGGCTACGGCCAGGAACAGCGCCAGGCCGACGGTACAACATAGGACTCCGGCGCCCATGACCCGGTCGGGCCGTCGGCGTGCCAGGGCAGCAGTGATCACCGCGGCGAACAGCAGGTCCAAGACAAGGATCGGCTGCACCAGGGCCAGCGGCCCGAAGTGCAAAGCGATGGCCTGCATCACAGAAGCGCTGATGTCGACCGCGATTCCGATAAGCCAGAGCCGGTTCGCGGCCAGGTCGGCAAAGAGCCTCAGGTCCAGCGGAGGCCGCTTTGTCACCTTGTGCGTGGCCCGCTGCTCGATGACATCGGACGCGCCGAACGTGATAGCACCCGCTATCGCAACCGGGATGGCGATCAGCTCGTTCACGCGTCGATGCCTCCGGGTCAGGGCGGGCGAGTTGCTACACGTAACAGACCGGTGATGTACCGCCCCCAATAGACCGCGGGACAGCCGCCCGGCCCGGGGTTCCTGCTCGGCATGCCGTTGACGGGCCTCCGGCCAGGGACTTACCCCAATCGATGTCCCGTTGATCCATTCAAGCACCGGCTATAGCCAGTTCGGTCAGCAGGGCTCGCCTACTCAACTCGGGGAGAATCCATCCGCAGCTGCCCCGATCGCGCCCATCGTGAGCTGCGGGCCGCGGGTGATCATCGCGACGATGACCAGGTAAAGCGCGCCCGCCCCGAGCAGCGCGAACGCGGCCCCGGCCGACCCGCCGATGCCACCGAGGCCCTGGCCGCCCAGCAGGTAAGCCACGGCCCGGGTGGCGATCGCGGCCGCCAGGATCAGCGGCACTCTCGGCATACAGGCCGGCGGAGCTCGTGGCTCGCGGCGGCGGGGGTGCGGGGCGGGCTACCCAATGCGCGCCGGACCGCCGCCGGCGGCATCCATACCGCGTCATGCTGGCATTGACCCGGGGTTCGCTGGGCCAGGTAGTGCCCGTCAGGCCTTGGCGCTGTTGGTGCCCGGCGGCCCAGCCAGAATCGTCGGAACGTAGTCGAGCAACTGGATACGGCCGTCGAAGGTTCGGCTGCTGATCATGTCCAGTGCAACATCGGGATAGCCGTCGTAGATCCGTTCCCGGCCGCTGCTTCCGGTGATAACGGGAAAGACAACCACGCGGAAGCGGTCCACGAGACCGGCCCTCAGCAGGGAGCGGCACAGGGTGAGGCTGCCTATGGTCCGCATCGACTTAGCCGCCTTGTCCTTCATCTCGCGCACGGCCTCGACCGGATCTTGAGCCACGAGCCGCGTGTTCGCCCAGGAAAGGGGCTCGCTCAACGTGCTGGAGAACACGACCTTGGACAGGCCCGCCAGGGCACCGGTACCTGGCTCGCCCTCGGCGGCGAATCCCGACATGAGGCGGTAAGTGGTTGCACCCATCAGAACCGTGTAGTCCCCTTCTGGCTGCTCTGCTAGCCACGCCAGGTACTCGGGTCCTTCGAGGCCCCACCAGCCCGGCCAGCCGTCGGCGGCCGCGTAGCCGTCGAGCGAAGTGATGAAGTCGATGAGGAGTTCTGGCATCGTAGTGTCCTTATCCTGGGGGAACCGGGCGCTCGCGCGTGGTCTAGCGGCGTACCTTGAACCTCAGATGCAGCACCCGCTCGCCCTGGATGACCACGTGGGGATCCTCAAGTAGATGCTGCCCGCCGATACTGCCGAAGTAGCGCTTGCCCGAGCCGAACACCACCGGCACCACGTCCATCGCCACCTCGTCCACGAGGCCGGCCGCGAAGATCTGGCCGCCCACGTCGCCGGCGTTCACCGCGACGTTTCGCTCCCCGGCGAGTTCCTTGGCCTTGTCGATCGCGGCCGTCACGTTATCGACGAAGTGGTACGCCTCGGGGTGCCAGCCCTCGGGCTTGGGCCGGTGGGACACCACGACCACGTGGTCGCCAGTGGGCGGCTGCCCCTCCCAGCCGTTCATCATGTCGAACAGGTTGCGGCCCATCACGATCGTGCCGATCCCCTTCCACATCGGCCGGACGTACTGCACCGATGCGCTCGAGATCTTGAAGCCGCTGCCCGTTCCCGAATGGTCGGACTGCTCGCCGCTTCCGCCGCCGTCGGGGCCTTCGATGATCGGGGTGTCCCCGTTGAAGTACCAGTCGTGGAGTGGCCCGACAGCGTCGTTCCCGTCGGCGATGAAGCCATCCACCGACACCACGTTGTGCATGATTACGATGCCCAACAGGTTCTCCCCGAGTCCGCTTGCGCTTTCGCGCCCGATCTTGTCGCACCCGGGGGCGACAGGGCTTGTAAAAAATCAATCAGCGGGCATCGGACCGTTGTCCGGCGGGAACCCCGGCTCGGCGGGGAACCTGCGCCGCAGGGCCAGGTATTCCGTCGGGGTGTGGCCGGTGAAGTCCTTGAACTCCCGGCCAAAGTGGGCCTGGTCGAAGTAGCCCGCCGTTTGCGCGAGGTCCGGCCAGTCGACCGGACGCAGGGTGTCTACGGACAGGATCAGCCGCGCAAATCGATAGATGCGGGCCACGCGCTTCGGTGTGACCCCGACATGGGACTTGAACTGCGCGGCCAGGTGATTGCCGCTCACCCCGGCCGCATCGGACAGCGCACCGACCGGGACCGTGCCGTGGGAAGCCGCCAGACGTCCGCCCGTGTGCTGGACCAGGCCGAGACCGCGCGACGGTGCCGCGGCAAGTCGCGATCGCAGTTCCTCCTCCAGTGCCCGCAGTGCCCCGATGGCCGAAGCGGCCTCGCCCACCCGGTTGCGGATCCGGTCCAGGGACCGCTGCCATACGGCGTCGGCCGGCACCCACCGGTCCCGCAGCTCGGTCGCTGGGATGCCGGCGAAAGGCGACATCCCCCAAGGCTTGAAGTGCACCCCGACGAGACGCGTCCAGGTGGGGTACTCGAAGAGGAAACGCCTGGTCCACACGCCCATGAACCACATGTCGGTGAGCACTGCCTGCGGCACGGAAGGGTCGGAATCCCACAGGCGGGCGGGCCCGCCCAGGTTGACGAACAGGTGCGCCGACGGCATCGGCGGGACGTTCACCCGGCGGTAGCGCGGCACCCCGGTCAGGCAGTAAATGTCGTCGATGAACAGGTCGAGCGGCGGCGCGGGCACCCGGCCAACGTATTCCACGGAGTCAGTCTGGCCGTCTCGTTATGATTCCTTGACGGCCGCGGCGCACAGTATGTACGAGTAGACGTCGGAAGGGTCGCCGCCGACCTGGGATACCCACCGTCGCGCCTCAGCCATGCCGGGCGGCAGCAGCTGCCATCCGGCCAGCCATCCGGCCATCGCCCGATGGCCATGGTTGAAGAACGTCGCGGCCGTGTACGCGGAGCTGGAGCTGGGCGTGGCGCGCATCCTGGCGCTGGCGATGTGGACCACGCTGACCGCGATCTGCGACCCGGCGGCGACCCGGCTCATGTATGCAGCCGTCACCGCCCGCGCCGCGGCAGCTTCCAGGAAGTGCAAGGTGCAGGCCATGATCAGGCACACCGGCTGGCCGGGGTCGATCACCTGCCGGACAGCCGGATGGGCGAGCACCGCGTCAGGATCGGTGAAGTCGGCGGCGGCCGCGGTGATCCCTGGCCGGGTGGCTAGCAGGGCAGTGGCGTGGGACACCACGACCGGGTCAGAGTCGACGTAGGCGACCCTGGCGTCCGGGTTCACGGCCTTGGCCGCTTCGTCTAGTGAGGGCCGGGTCGGCAACCCGGCCCCGAGGTCCAGGAACTGCACGATGCCGCTTTCGGCTGCCCTGGTCACCGCCTGGGTGGCGAAGGCCCGGTTGTCGCGCACCATAGCCAGGACACCTGGGTCCATCTCGCGCATCTTCTCTGCGAGTTCTCTGTCGGCCGCGAAATTGTCTTTCCCGCCGAGCCAGTAGTCATAGACCCGGGCAATATTCGGCCGGGACGTGTCAAACCCCGTCACAGCCGCCATGTTAGCGGCTCCCGCGCGGGGAAGTGATCGCGAGCGGGGCGGGCCGCGGGGATCCACGCTGCTGCTCGCCTACTGGCTCGCGCAGGCGGCGCGTGACTGGTCGCCGTCTCGCACGCATCCGGGTCGTTCTGATCCGCGACCGCATGGACACCGGCGGCCTGGACACCGCCCGGGACCTGGCGCAAGCCTGGCCGGATGCCGAGCTCGCGGTCATCGAGCGGAGCAGGCCGCAGTTATCGCCTTGACTATTCTAGTCGCCGAATTTCCGGGTTGGGTGCTCCGTCCCGGACGATGACTGTTGTGAATATCCCCTCGGGGTAGCGGTCAGGAAAGAACTCATACCCTGCGTCGTTCACCATTTTCCAGTGCACCTCGGCGGTTCCTGGCAGACTGTGCGCACGCATTGGAACGGCTATGTCGACGGCCTGGCCCGGCATAGTAGCGGGTATCTGGACCTGCCACGGTGAGCTGGGAATGCCCAGGCCTGCTGGTGGTCCGACACGTCTCAGCCATCGGCCAATCCATGGGACTGTTCCGCTGTTCCGGAGGCGCCAGATCTTTTCGAACTGGAAGCCCGGTGGCATTATTACTGCGTCTGGCGTGATGTCAGCGACAAAAGTTGATTCGTCTCCAGCAAGAGGATATCCACTAGCGGCAGCTAGTCGCTGCCGTGGCCGTGGTCCTGCGACCATCTCAATGAACGCTGTCCAGAGCTGACCGTCGGCGTTGAAGCGTTCTTCGTAGAACGCCACCAATTCCGCGCTTGGCCGGTCACGACCACACTCGACGTGACTGAGATGGCTCTTGCCGGTCCCCGCAGCCTCAGCAGTGCTGGCAAGGCTCATTCCACCAGCTCGGCGCAGCTCGCGCATTAGAGCACCAAGATTTTGCAGAGCACTGGTCATGGCTCACTCCAGGACGGATGGTTGGGAGTTCGCCCAACTGAAAGTGATCGGCGTAGCGTCCGGCGAGCAGGCTGAATCACCCAGCTCCAAAGCCCGGGAACGCGCCGCATCCCGCACGAGGAGGCAACCAGCCATGCCCACACGGTCATGCAGTTCTCAAGGACAGAGTTACTGCACACTCGCGCTCGTCGTCGCCGCAAGCGGATACGAGTTTCGTTCAGACGGCCGCGGATCTGATTCTGCCTGGCATGCGGAACACCGCTCACGCAACGTCCCCTCCCTCAAAGCCGCCACCCCTGCGGCCCTGATAACCACCAACTGAACAGTTCCCGCTGAACCGATTGGCTCGGCGCCTCGCAACTACAGAATATTCGCAAGAGGGACACCAACCATGACAATCCAGGTATACAAACCTCGAGCGCGAAAGCGCTACACACGGATGCTGGCCACCCTCGGAACAATCGTCATTGGGGCGCTCGGCGCCGTCGCCGTCAACGCGCGGGCCGCCAGCGCCGACCCGACCGTGCACACCCTGGTAGCCAACACGCCGGAATCCTGGGCTCCCCACGTGTCCGATGAGGCCAACACCATAGGGCCGTCCGGCACGCATCTCACCATCTCCTGCTACATGAGCGGTGACACCGTCGCCGGGCCCTACGGACCGGAAAAGGCATGGGACCTTATCTCAGGTGGTCCTAGCAATGTATGGAAGGGTATGTTCGTCCCGGACGCGGACATCTACACCGGCTCCAACTCACCTGTCGTGCCACGGTGCCCGTCGTCGTGGGCGTCAGGACGCATCCTCGGCAACGGCACCGAACCCGTATACGACGCACCGAGTAACCTCAACTCCATCGTTATCGACCGGATCGCGTCAGGGCTGCACGTCGTGATCAAGTGCACCGCCAGAACGACGTGGTATTCCGGTCCGTACGGCCGGGAAAATATCTGGGACAAGCTCACGGCAGCTGATGGTCCGAACGATTGGGTCCCTGACGCATTGGTCTACACGGGCTCCAACTCTGCTGTCGCACCTCAGTGCTAGATGACCCGATTGATGCTTGATCGACAGCATGCTTGACGGCTGCTCCCGGCCACCGACTCCCCCGCCGGCCGGGCGTTCTTGGCCGCCCTGCTACACCGCCTCCCACACGACGTGCTGCGCAGGTTCCGGCTGTTGGTTCGGCCGCCCTCCAGGCCCGGCACCATGAGCGCAGCATGATCATGGGTCCGAGCAGGCGTTATTTACCGTTAACGACCCATGGTCATGAATTCACCGAACTGGCCCTTGTATGCCTGCTATTCATGAGGCACCATTGGAAACGCGCCCAGGCATTCGCGGTGGGTGAGCCGGGGATGGGCGATCACCGGATACGCGCAGGCTCGGGCCGTGCTTGCCAGCCCGAGCTTCAGTTCAGATCCGGCAACACCGGGGTTTCCCAGTACCGTGCCGGGCCTCTTCGAGGTCGGGGCTGATCAGCTCAGCTTCATCCGGATGGATCCGCCGCGTCACGCCCACTTCCGCCGGATGCTGATCCCGTACTTCAGCCTCCGGCGTACGGAGCAGCAGCGCCCGCGCGTCCGCGAGATTACCCGGAGATACCTCGACGAGCTGGCACAGCACGGACCGCCAGCGGACGTGACCGCGTTGGTGGCCCTGCCCATTCCGTCCAAGATCATCTGCGAAATGCTCGACGTGCCTTATTCCGATCATGAGTTCTTCCAGGGCCGGGCGGCCAACATTATCGCAGCGGAATCCGCCGGCACGGCAGCGTCCGCGACGGGCGATATATTCGCTTATCTCGACGAGATGGTGCGGGCCAGGGAGGCGGAGCCTGGCGAGGACCTGATCAGCCAGCTCATCGTCGGGCAACTGCAGCAAGGTGCGCTGACGCGCGGTGAGCTGGTCGGGATGAGCATGCTGTTGCTGCTGGCCGGGCACGAGACGACGGCGAACATGATCAGCCTGGGCGTGCTGAGCCTCATAGAGCGCCCGGATCTTGCCGAGGTGGCCAGCACCGGCGGGGACGGGCTCGCGGATCTGGTTGAGGAACTCCTGCGCTACCACAGCATTGCCGCCAACGGCATCTGGCGGGTCGCGACGGAGGACGTGCGGATCGGCGACCTGCAGTTCCGGGCCGGGCAGGGCGTGGTGGTCCTGCTCGACGCGGCGAACAGGGACGGTGCAGCCTTCCCAGGCGGCGATCAGCTCTGTTCGCGAACGCCCGGTGACGCCACCCACCTGGCGTTCGGTCATGGCGCGCATCAGTGCATCGGGCAGACCCTGGCCCGGATCGAGCTGCAGGAAGTGCTCGGTGAGTTCTGCCGCAGGTTCAGTGGAGCGCGGCTCGCGGTACCCCTCGGGGAGGTCGAATACCGGGGCGGCGGCGTGGTCAGGGCTCTGCGCGAGCTGCCCGTAACCTGGGATCATGCCCGCTGAACAAAAGCCGCCCCGAGACGGGACGTCCTAACGCGTGGCCGGAGTGACCCCGCTGCGCAGCGCCTGGCGCACGGCCTGCTGCGCAACGGCCAAAGCGACAGCCATGACCGCCGCCGCAGCGATGTCGATGGCGCCGGCGTGGAAAAGGTTCCGCGGTCCGGGGCCGCCGTCGATCAGCCACGCGCAGCAGCCGCTGAGGAACACGACCATCATCACGCAGGCCGCGACGCCCAGCCTAATCTCGTACCTGAGCACGGACGCCGGCAGGCCGGCCCGGCGGATCGCCATGGCCGTGCCGCCGACCACGCACGCCATCGCGACCGGGCTGACCGCCATCCAGGCAAGCTCTGCCGCCGGAAACGCCGCCAACGCGGCGGGATGGGCCCAGTAGGCGGAAACCGAGAGCGTGGCAGCCCAGCAGAACGCCGCAACCCCGCCCGGCACCAGACCCTGGCGCGCCCAGGCGTGGCCCCCGGTGCCCGGCCAGCCGTTCCCGAAGTGCCGTGCACCGACGAACATGACCGCGACCCCGGCCGCAGTGAACAGCAACGGGGCAGCCAGGCGTTTCGCGTGGCCACAGGAAACGCGCGCGGCCACGCACCACATCACGGGCGCAGCCGCCGCAGCCGCTAGGACGGTGAAGGCGAGCATCGCGGCGGACAGCATGACCAAAGCCACGGTTGTCGCCCGGGCATCTGGTGCTGACCATTGCCAGCCGATGGTCAGTTGCGACCAGATGGCCGCGCCCAAGCCGAGGAAGACCGCCGCGCAGCAGGCCAGCGACACCAGGCTGGCGCTGACCTGGTCGGTCCCGTCCGCCAGCGAGCAGCCGCCGAGCCCGGCCCCGGCGATCCGCGCTGTTATCCCGCCACGCATGACATCAGCGGCGCGAGTCCACGACTGAGGACGTTCGGTGATGTCGGCGATGAGCAACTCGGTGAACTCGTCGCCGTAGCGGGCCCGCCACCCGCGGGGGTACCAGCGAAGCAGCCACGCGGCACGCTGGGCGGGCGCGGCCTTCACGTCGTGCCCCACTGGCGGGCCAGGCGGCGCAAGCCCAGGTCCGCGACGCGGCGCTGGGTGTCCAGGTGAGCCCGCAGCACTTGCGCCCCGACGGCGGTGAGCTGGTACGGGCGGCGCCTGTCCTGGCTCTCCAGCGCCTCGATCAGCCCTTGCGCCTGGAGCCGGGCCAGAGCCTCATAGAGCGTGCCGGGCGCCAGCCGGACTCCGGCGAACGACTCGATGTCCTTGGTAAGCGCATAGCCGTGCTTGGCCCCCTCGGCGAGGCTGGCCAGGATGAGCGTGGCTGACCCCGCGTACCGCCCGAACCCGGCGAGTGCCTCCGGCTCGGTTCGACCTTTCGCCACGGTCGTCACCCTATATCGGCTGACGATCCATCGGCACACGGCACCGCGCCCCGGGGGCCCTGCCTGGGAACGAGGGCCTGGGGATGCCGACCGGGGACGAGGTAGGGTACGCGCCTGGCCAGGAACGCGCGGGGAAACGGATCCCGCAGCCGCCACAATCCCGCGTCGATCACGAAGTGTGCCATGACCGCACCGAGGTAGACGCCGAACAGCAGCCGCTCCGCGGGCGCCGCGCCATGCAGGTGCGAGGCCTTCTCCAGGGCGACGCCGCCGAGCAGTGCCACGTTGCACAGCGCGGCCAGCCGGACCAGGCGGGCGCCGCTGCCCGCCGCGACCAGGCCCACCAGCAGCAGGTACTGCATCCCGTGGGCGACGGTCATCCCGCCCACCGCCGCGTACGGCGAGCCGAAGACGAAGACCGGAAGGGAGAACAGCAACGCCATCAGGTACATCACGCTGAACCCGGCCGGCCGCTGCGCGGCCGGCCGCCGCACAAGCAGCGCCACGCCGGCGACGACGGCCGTCGCGAAGACGAGCGCCGCCACCGGGAACAGCACCACCAGCCGCGGATCGACCCGCAGTTGCAGAAGCGCCGGATGCGCGACGAGGCCGCCGACGCCGGCCATACCGGCGGCCAGCAGCGTCCGGCGTTCAGCCGCCCGCGGCGACGGCACGCCTGCGGAGGACGCGGCGAGCGCGACCATGCCGAGGTTCTGCTTGGCGAAGTGGAAGAACTGCCAGCCGAAGAACGGCAGCAGCAGCCAGGTGAGGCTGGCCGGCGAGAGCAACGCGGCGGCCAGCGCGCCAGACAGCACCAACGCGGCCGGGACCCAGCAGAATCGCAGCGACCTGCTGGCCGCGTACGAGCGCACGTCACCGAGCGTGTATAGCCATCCGGTCGAGGCCACGTGCACCGACGAGCCGACGAACAGCACCCAGGCCAGTCCGCGGCCAGGTGCCGCGGAGGACGACGGCGCCAGCGCCACCGCCACCGCGAACGCACCGCCCGTGAGCGCGACAGTAAGCCACAGCCACGCGCGCGCCGGCACGCTCAGCCTCCGCCACAGCCGCCGGCGGCGCTAGCCGACGGCACGATGACCAGCGTCACGAACAGGACGATGCCAAGCGTCGCAGTGATGAAGAGTACGGCGATGACGAGTTCTCTGGCCCCGCCTTGTTCGCGGCGCGGGCTTGGCAACGGGACTTCCCGTGCGGCGCTGCCCGCGCCGGGATCTGTCTGCAGCATGCGAGGCAGCTTAGATCGGTATCCGGTATATCGTCAACCGTTACATCGGATCTCGGTATAGTCGGGCAGACCAGGGACCGCCGGTTATCAGCCCGGGTTGATGAGGTCAGGGGCGGTCCAGCCGTCCAGGTCATATTCGGCCATGCACTGCTCGGCGAAGCCGGTCATGGCATCGGTCAGGCCGGACTGCTGCGCGGCGAACAGGAGTTCCGCACGGACGTTTTCGTGGTTACCTGAGTAGTTGCGCTCGTACAACTCGTGCCGCCCGCCAAACTCGCTGCCGATGGAGTCCCAGATAAGCTTCATCAGCTTGACCCGCTCCACGGCGGCCAGGCCGCCCGAGCCGCGCACGTACTGGTCGAGGTAAGGCCGGATTTCGGGGGACTTGAAGTCGTCCGCATGCGAGGGCAGGTAGATCAGCGCGGAGCCGAGGTCCTGCATGATGATCTCGCGCACCCGGGGGTAGCCGACGGTCATGAACCAGCGGTAGGCCAGGCCGTAGTCCAGGTGCGGCAGAACGGCGCCGTCGATCCACTCGTCTGGCCGTGCCGCCATCGCATCGGACAGCGCCCAGAACAGGTTGCGCCAGCCGATCACCTCGCCGACCCGGGCCTGGATGCCGCGGAAGTCCTTGACGCCGGTGGCCGCCACGCCCTTCAGCAGCAGCCCAGCGATGAAGTCGAGCTTGACCGCCAGCCGCGTCACCCCGTGGAAGGTGAAGCGGTGCAGGAAGCCAGAGCCGGGGAAGAAGGTGCTCGCCTTCTCCGGGTCGCCGAAGATGAACACGTTTTCCCAGGGGATCTTGACCTTGTCCAAAATGAAAATCGTGTCGTTTTCGTCAAAGCGCGAGGACAGCGGGTAGTCGAACGGGCTGGTCGCGCTGGCGGCATAGGACTGGCGGCAGATGAGCTTCATGCCGGGGACGCTCATCGGTACCGTGCAGACCAGGGCGAACTCCCGTTTCTTGATCGGAAGCCCGTAGTGGGCGATGAAGTTGTAGTGCGTGATCGCCGAACCGGTCGCGACCACCTTGGCGCCGGAGACGACCAGCCCATCGTCACGCTCCTCTTCGACGTGCATGAACACGTCGCGGACTTCATCCGGCGGCCTGTCCCGGTCCACCGGCGGGTTGATGATCGCGTGGTTCCAGTAGAGGACCTTCTCCTGCGATTCGGTGTACCAGCGGCGCGCGTTGCCGGCGAACGGCGCGTAGAAGTCGGAGTTCGCGCCCAGCGTGCCGAGGAATGCGGCCTTGTAGTCGGGGCTGCGGCCCATCCAGCCGTAGGTCATCCGCGCCCATGCGGCGATCGCGTCACGGTCTTTGTAGAGATCGGCCGAGCTGCGCGGGGTACGGAAGAAGGGGTGAGTGAAGCCGCCGTTGCCTGTGTCGGTGGGCGCGGTAACCGCGTCCCGCCTGGCTGGGTCATGCAGCGATTCGTACAGCCGCGCGGTAATTCGTACAGAATTCCGAAACGCAGGATGGGTCGTCACGTCGGTGACCTTGTCCCCGTAGATGAACACCTCCCTGCCGTCGCGCAGGCTCTCGATGTACTCCTCGCCGGTCAGCGGGCGCGCGGCGGGAGTGGCGGTGGCGGGACTTGGGTGGTGCTGCGGCGTCGTCATGCTGACTTCCCTTCGGCTCGCGCCGTGACGTTTCTCAAGCGCGCAAGACCGTGGGCTACGGTCCGGTGTACGTAATGTAGTAAACCCCTCAGGTGGTCGCCCTCGGCCTGGCCGCCATCCGGCGCAACATTTTTGGTGTGGGCCTGTCGATTTCGCGGAACACGTCCGACGAAGGGGTGTACGAACCGAAGCGAACAACTCAACGGAGACCTGTCATGGCTCAGTACGCCGTCCTCATCTACGTCCACGACTCCGCGCATGCCCCCGATGCCACGCCCGAAGACATCGAGACCTGCGACCAGCACTCGGACCAACTGGTCGAGTCTGGGGCGCAGCTCGCCGCGTACGCGCTCACGCCCAGGGATATGGCGACGTCGATTCGCGGCGACATCATCACCGATGGCCCGTTCATCGACTCCAAGGAGGTCGTCGCGGGCTTTTACGTCATCGAGGCGCCCGACCTCGACGCCGCCCTGGCGATCGCCCGGCTCAACCCGGTCGTCCGCGACGGCGGCGGAGTGGAGGTCCGTCCGGTCCACAGCAGCTACGTCGCGCCGGGCCACAGCAGCTACGTCGCAGGCCAGGACGTGGCAGGCCAGGACGTGGCGGGCCGGGACGTGGCGGGCCGGGACGTCGCGGGCCGGGACCAGGCCGCCGGGTGACCGGCGATGCCGCAGTCAAGGCAGCGGTCGCCGACGCGCACCGTCGCGAGTGGGCCCGAGTGCTCGCCGCGACGGCGCGCGTGGCCAAAGACCTGGACCTGGCCGAGGAGTGCGTCCAGGAGGCGTACGCCGCGGCCCTGGTGAGCTGGGTTCGCGGCGCCATCCCCGATAACCCCGTCGCCTGGCTCACCACAGCGGCCAAGCGGCGCGCGATCGACACGATACGGCACGACTCGGCGGTGCGTTCCCGGTTCCCCTTGCTTGTAGAGCCCGAGGAGGCCCCCATGGACGAGTTGCCGCAGGAGCAGGCTTACGATCCCGATGTCGTCATACCGGATGAGCGGCTGCGCCTGATCTTCACCTGCTGCCACCCCGCGCTGGCCCAGGAAGCCCAGGTCGCGCTCACGCTCCGGCTGGTGTGCGGGGTCGCGACCAGGGACATCGCCGGGGCGTTCCTGGTATCCGAGCCGACGATGGCCGCGCGGATCACCCGCGCGAAGCAGAAGATCTCCATTGCCAGGATTCCCTACCGCGTCCCGCCGCGGGCCGAACTTGCCGAACGGCTGCGGGCTGTACTGGCCGTGATCCACCTGCTGTTCACCACCGGTCACACCGCGCCCTCGGGTGAATCGCTGGTGCGCGGCGACCTGGTTGACCGGGCGATGCACATGGCCCGGATGTTGCGCGAGCTGATGCCCGGCGAAACCGAGGTCCAAGGCCTGTATGCGCTACTGCTTGTCACGGACGCGAGGCGCGCGACTCGCGTCGCCGCCGACGGTCGGCTGCTGCGGCTGAAGGAACAAGACCGGTCGCGCTGGGACCGGGACGCGCTCGCCGAAGCGCACGAGGTGATCGTCGGCTGTCTGTGCCAGGCCCCGCCAGGACGATACGTGCTGCAGGCCGCGATCGCGTCGCTGTATGCCGAGGCACCGTCGTACGACCAGACCGACTGGCCCCAGATCGTCGTCCTGTACAACAGGCTGCTCGGCGTGTGGCCGTCGCCGGTCGTGGCGCTGAACCGCGTCGTGCCCCTGGCGATGGTCGCGGGACCACAGGCCGCGCTCGCGGAACTCGAGCGGCTCGAACAAGACGAGCGCCTGTCGGGTTACCGGTACCTGCCCGCGATCAAGGCCGACCTGCTGAGCCGCCTCGGCCGCGCCGACGAGGCGACCGACGCCTACAGGCGGGCGTTCGCCCTGGCCGCCAACGAAACCGAGCGCGCCTTCCTGGCCGAGCAGATCGACGACCACGCCCACGGCACGTGAGTTCACGTCTCGCGAGGTCAGCTTTGCGCGGCGGCGAATACGAGGCAGGCGAGGATCAGCAGGACGGCGATGATCCACACGAGCCGCCTCAGCCCTTGCCGTCCGTCGCAGGGGTGGGAACAGCATGCTGATAGGTGGCATTCTGCAAGGGTGAGGGGTGGGGAGCGGTTGGGTAAAAGGCGCTGGCGAGGTGAACGCCATCAGTTCCGGCGGGATGGCTTCATTGCCTTGATGCTGTTTCTGCTGCCGTGGGTCGCTGCGGTGATCTTGTGGCGCAGCCACCATTACGACGCGGACGTCGTCGGCGTCATCATTCCAGTGAGCTTCGGCTCGCTCGCGGCATGGCTGGCATGGGCGGCATACCGCGGCCCAAAACGATCAGGCTCTCAGGTGACCAACACGAGCCTGGGTCAGATGGCTGACCAACTGGCGGAGGCGATAGGTAAGCAGTGGACTGACGAGGCCGCTATGCGCCGCTTGAACGACCCGTACCCGCTGCCGATCTCCTGGAATGCGGCAGACGCGTCTCTGACCGATTCTTGGGACTCGCTGGTGAAACTAGCGAGCAGCGGCGCAGGTTGGATTGCGCTTCCGGTTCCTCGGACCTGGGCGGCAGGTCCTGGTGATCTGGCCGGGAAGGGCGGTGAACTGGCTGACGTGCTTTTCCGGGTGCCGACCGGCCGTCTGGTAGTGCTAGGCGAACCGGGCGCAGGCAAGACGATGCTGATGGTTCGGCTAGTACTTGACCTTATCGCCCGGCGGGCCGCCGGCGGCCCTGTCCCTTTCCTTGCCTCCATTGCCTCCTGGAACCCGGCAAAGCAGAATCTGCAGGACTGGCTGATCGCCCAACTACTTATCGACCACCCGGGCCTCGCCAGCCCGTCACTGGCCGGAGCAGAACCCGCCTGGGCCGCATCGCTGCTGGCGTCCGGGTTGATCCTGCCGATACTTGATGGTCTTGACGAAATCCCGGAAGAGGTCAGGGGCCCGGCGATCAGCCGGATCAACGACGCGCTGCGGCCTGGCGAAAGCTTGATATTGACCTGCCGCACGGAGCAATACAGGGACGCTATCAGACCGCGGGACGGCATCGAGGTGACCCTGCGGGCGGCAGGAGCCATCGAACTATGTCCGCTCGATCCCGGCAGCGTTGCGAGTTACCTGTCCGCTGACGCTGGTGGCCCGGCCATGGCAGCCCGCTGGAGCCCCGTCATATCTGTCCTTGGCACCGCAACGCCTGCAGGACAGGTCTTGACTACGCCGCTTATGATCGGGCTGGCACGCGCTATCTACAACCCCCGCCCAGGTCAACACACCGGAGAGCTGCCAGACCCAGCCGTACTGTGCAGTGCCGCCCTGCCGGACCGCGCGGCGATAGAGTCGCATCTCTTTGACGCATACATTCCCGCCGCCTACCGCAAGGCGGGCCGGTGGAAGGCGCGCAAGGCGGAGCGTTGGCTGATTTTCCTCGCCCGCCACCTTGAGCAAACCATCCTGAACCCGAATTTGGCCTGGTGGCAGCTATATCAGGCCATACCTGTAGCCGCGATCGCTGTAATTTTCGGCCTTATGGCATTCGCGGTCGGTCTTGGAATTGGGCTCCCAATCGGGCCGGGGACAGGACTCGAGTTCGGGATTTGCTTCGGCGGCATTGCCGGATCCTTCAGTTTGCTCATAACTGCGGCACCGCGATGGCAGGGTTATCCTCCTGCAAGGGGGGTACGCTGGCGCCGCGACGTGCGCGATCTTTGGGCGAAATGGCGCGAACTCTGGCGTACCGTCTCGGGCTTCCCCTGGGCTCCGCGGATCAAGGGCTATATAATATTGACGCGGCTTATTTTGGTCCCGATCCCGCGCCAGATCAGATACTACCACGTATTCTTGGCGGCGGCATATGTCACGTTCGGGGTCATAATGGGAATTAAATTCGGCGTTGCCGGAGGCCTGGCCGGCAGCCTAGGGCTTGTGATCGTGCTTAGCGCTGTTTCCGTGCTCATCAACCTATTGGAGCGTGCTCCTCTTGAGCTAAGTGAAGCTGCAGTTCCTCGAAGCACGCTTGCGCGCGATCGTCTCGCGACGTTCGGGCTTACGCTCGGGTTCGGGATCGCGGCCGGGCTCATGCTGATCCTCATTGTGGCTACCCTCACATCCGGGCACCTGCACGGGCTGATGCCAGGGCTGGCGGTCGGCCTTGCGCTCGGGCTCTTGTTTGGCGCGATGTTCCTCGCCTTTACCGGATTGATTTATATATTCGCGGTAAAGTGGCCACATTTCGAACTAGCCAGGGTTTGCCTTGCACTGCAACGCCGTGTGCCTTGGTCGCTGCTCGGCTTTCTCGACGATGCGCACCGGCGAGGGGTTCTGCGCCAGGCCGGTGCCGTCTACCAGTTCCGGCACATCGAACTACAGCACCGCCTCGCGAGACGGGATGTCAACAAGCCCGGCGGCGAACACCACTCCCCCGACGCGGCCAGCCATGCGTGATAGACGAGCCACGGACCGTTCGGAAGAAGATTTTTCCAGAACGAACCGGGGTGCGCGCAGCCGACCACGGCAAGTGAACCCTGCCGCTCAATTCGGGGTGCCCGGTGAGCCCTAGGGCCTAGGTGCGGCGTGCATGATCCAGAGCAGGCTGAGCGGTTCGCCGTCTGGGTCGTCCTGGCTGGAGAACTCGTCGAGCAGGGCGTGCAGGCGGTCGGTGAGCTCGCGCCGCGCCTGCGGTTTGAGCCGTAGCGTGCCGCGGAATTGATCGCGGATCGCGGCCGGTCCCGCTGCGGCCGGCCGCTTCGTCATGGCGCACGCGCACGGCAGCGCCGGGATCAAGGCGGCGATCCGGGGCGGGGTGCGCTCGATCGAACACGGCACCTTCCTTGACCAGGAGGCCATCGAGATGATGGCCGACCACGGCACCTGGCTGGTCCCCGCCCTCACCGCTTCACTCGGGCTCAGCCAGGCCATCGAATCCGGCCTGCCGATATGGCCGCAGGCGGCAGAGAAGGAGCGCATCACCCGCCGGGGCCGCCCAAGCCTCGATCCGCGCCGCGATCGCGGCCGGCGTCAAGATCGCGATGGCGGGCCGCATCTGCGACTCCGGCCGGTTCGCCGGCTCCGGCCCGCGGGAAGACCGGATCCGGCACACGTTATGCGATAAGCGGGCCGCTTCGAATTCCCGCATGACTTGACGAGCTTGTGCGAAAAGCATTCCTATGCTCACTTTGCGGGTGCAGATAACGACCGCCGCGATATCCTGGTTCGCGACGCTCCGCATAAAGAGGTGGACGAGGTTGTCGCTGTTGACGAGTATTTCCTTGAAGTAGTGTCCGCCTTCGGTGACGCCGCGAGATTCCTTCCAAAGCTCTTCGATCTGCGTTATGCTCTTTCCGTCGAACAGGTCGGCGGTCGCGGCCGCCACTATGTCCAGGATCTCGCGTGGGTGGTCATCGACCGTGTCCACTGCCAGGAGCATTCCAGTAGACATGTCCACGAATCCGCAGCCGACGTAGTCCGGAACATTCTGACGGAATTCCTTGAGTGTGTTGTTGATGATTTGCGTGCGGTTCACCGCTAAGCCTCTCTGCGCGGGATGGGACTGCGTTAACTGTGACCGGACAAGGATCCCATGCCAGACACGAGCAGGTAGACGGCTTGCAGGTTTTTCCGGGCCGCCCTCGGACGAAAATCCAGGAACGGCGGCGATCCGGCTACACATGGTAGTCTGTTAACTGCCGGCTGGAGTAACTCTGAGTTGTTTGCGGGCAATCTCTGGTGAGGCGGCCGGACGGGGCTATACGCTCTGCTCAGTTGCAGTCATCGGGCGGGGGTCATGCGCGGACCGGCCGGGCTGCCGAGTTGCATATGCCGGGCGGAGGATGTGATTTCGGCTGAGCTCAATAGAAGTCAATGGGAAAATCCAGATCGCCGACGAGTTGGCCATGATGGCCCAGCAGCGAGCTTCGGGGGCTCTGGAGATAAGCGGTAATCCGGGCGGCTCCGTATTCATGAGTGGAGGATATCTCACTTTCGCTGAGTCGCCGGCTGTACCGGATCTGGGCAGTCGGCTGATCGGCGTTGGGCGGCTGTCCGCTGAGGAATGGCGCCAGATAATTGAGAGCGACCATGGTTATGCCGGTGTGTGCTCCATTCTTGTGAGCCGCCAGATAATGGGCATAAATGAGCTGAGGGCCCTGCTCCGGTCGATTGCGCTGGATGCGCTCGTTATGCTGGCGGTGACGGACGGCACGCTCGCCGCCGACATCAAGTTCTGGCCGCGGCGGTCGCACTGGGTCGGATCGCTGCTTCGTCTTGAGGCCGCTTCCGTCTGGGCGGATGTCGAGCAGAAGGTTGAACGGCTGACCCTGCACGGCATACCGGCCGGGGCCCGTCCCCGGTGCTGTGATCTGAATCGTCCCTGGGCGGTAATACGCAACGAACAGTGGATGCTCGCCGGCCAGAGCGACGGCCTAGCCACGGTCAAAGACCTGGCCTGGCGCAACGGCTTTGCCCTGTGCGATGCGATGGACCAGGCGGGGGAACTCGTCCAGGCGGGCCTGTGCACGCTGGCTTCCGCCGCGCCGGTTTCGGCGGTGACGTCCGAGGTGCCTGACCCGCGCGAGCACAAGCCCCCGCACAGGGCGCGCTTGAGGGAACGGCGCGCGCGTTACCCGGGCGGGCCGGCCAGCCAGGGCGGCAGCCCGCAACTCCAGAGCCAGGCCGCGACTGGGGACGATCAGCCCTCACCGGGACCGGTAAAGGATGCGGCCTTGTCTTCTGACCAAGCGCAGGAGCCGTTCGCGCCGCTGCCGCAACGAAAGCCGGGGGCGACGCTGGTGACGAGGGCCACGAGGTCAGGCCGGACGGGTGGATCGGCTACTGTCCGGCACGTCCCGGTTATCCAGCCGCCGCAGGGACCGCCGCCGCCTGATCTATGGCACCGGATACTGAAAGGGCTCAAGCGGACAGATTAAGAATCGAAGGTCAGGTCGTGCCGAATGGCGCGAGGGCTAGCCCATCGCGCGAACTCCGCGGAATAGCCTGTGATCCGGTCGAGCATGTCGCGCATCTCGTAATGCAGCATACCGACGTTGAGTTCGTCGCCGCCGATGACGGCCACCACCGCGCCGGGGCCGGCTGCGTAGACGGCCAGGTAACCTTCACTGCCCCTGGCCACCGCCTCGCGGAAAGCACCACGACCCGTCGCCCGCATGGCCTGCCGGGCCAGGCCGAGGGTCGTCGATACGATGGCGGCAACCCGCGTCGGCTCCATGTCATGCACGTCGTGAGCGACCAGTAGCCCGTCGCTCGTGGCGACCATGCTGCCGAGAACGCCGAGCACGTTGTCGCGCAGCGACCGCAATTCCTTGAGTACCAGTTCCTCGACGGTTGTCTCCCCAGCGCTCTCCTCCACGAATCCCCTCCGAGACGTCACCCCGCGGCCGTTTCTGTAACGGGCCGCGGGCGTCCTCACCTGGCCAGTGCTCGAATAAACGAAATAGCGTGCTTCGTACGGTTGGTTTCTCCGGCCCCGTCCTGCGGCCAAGCTGGATCATCCACGACTGAAAGCAGGCCCATGGTCACCATCCGGAACACCTCAACCGTCGTGCCGAAGACGCTCTGTCCCAGTTCCAGCGCGAGGCTGCGCGGCGCGGCCGGCTTCCCGGCCCGCACCACGATGGCCCACTGAATGTCCGACACCTGAACGGCGCGAGACCCCAGGCGGAGGCTTCGCGCGACGGAAGTGTCGGGGGTGAGAACCGCCGACAGTTGCTGGATGATCTCGTGCCTGCGGCCTACCTCGCTTACCAGGGCTGCGACCGGCAGGTCGGCCAGATCGGCCAGATCGAGCTGCTCAGATGAGCGGAACCTGGCGTGGCGGGGCTTGCCCGACAGTAGCTCGGTGGCCGCATCGATGGTTGCTTCTCGTGCCATCCAGCTCCGTTCGAGCGAGCTCACCGCTCCCCGGCGGGCGGATGTCTCGGCTCGCGCGAGCCTGGTGGCCAGGTCGGCGGTGAGCCTGGAATCCGCGCGGACGATCACGCCCCGGCTCACGTATATTCGCCCGCGAGCGTCACCAGACAGCTCAAGGACGCCGGTTTGGCGCGAGTCAGCGAGTTTGCCCAGCCGGATGACGACGGGATTGTTGGCCGGAAGCATGACCGTTCCACTCTCGATGAGCTGCTTCAACTACGGGGATCACGCCATCCGGTCCGGTTCATTCAGGCTGAACAGGCTGGTGCCGAAGTCGCGGATCTCCCGGAGCGCCATGGCCAGGTTGGCCTGTGGCCGTTCCAGGGTCACCAGTACCAGGTACTGCCGCCCGGGCGCGGGCTTGAGCAGCCGGATCAAGTGATAGTGGCTATCCAGGGTAATGATGACGTCCTCGACGTCACCTTTCATGGCCAGCTCGCCCGTCATCATGGACACCACATTGACGACGTCGGCCGCGCCTGCCGCCGCCACCGGCAGCTGAATGTCGTCCCGGTCCTGTAGCGAGCCCAAGATCATGCCGCTCGAGGCATCGACGAGACATGCGAGCACGAAGCCCTGGATCTGCCGCACCGGGGCGAACATCACTTCATCAGGAATCGCAGCCACGAGCAGAGCCCCTCCCCAGGTCGATATGTGCACAGATTCTAGGCATATGCCGGAACCGCCCGCCATCTGCAATATCCGGCCTTTGCTCGCGTTGCGCCGGCTAAGCGCCGTGTATGACCTTATTTGCCACTTTCGCCATCGCTGTCCGATGCGGGCCGGGGATCCGGCCCGCACGTACACGGCCTTTCCGGCCCCGGGTCATGGGTACCTTCATCCCGGCGCCGCGAGTCAGTGGTCAGATGCTCAGGTCGGCTTCTATCCGCCTGAGCTGGTGGCGGGCGAGGGCCAGGTTTGCCTTCGACCGGTCGAGCGCGAGGTACAGGAAGAGGTTGTGGGCACCGTCGGAGTTGGTCAGCAGGCGGATCAGGTGGTACTGCTTGCCCAGCGTGATCAGGATGTCCTCGATCATGTCGTTAAGGTTCAGCGACTGTACGGTACGCATCTTGGCCCGGACCACCTCGGTGTTACCTGCGGCTGCCAAGTCCATGTCCAGGTACTTCCCGCCGCCCAGCGTCCCTAGCGACATGCCGCTGTCCCAGTCGACCAGCGCCGCGCCCAAGGCGCCCTCGATGGTCATCGCTTCCTTGAGCGCCGTTTCGATATTCATGCCCGCTCCTCCATAAAGTGGCGATGGTCCACCCCAGTTAGGGTCGTGGCCAGAGTAGCGAAAGCCGACCTGGCCCGCTTCACGAAACCGGCATTATTCACGCGATTTGCCCCAAGGTGATCATTTTACTACTTTCGGTTAGTTAGGCCGCGATCGCAGAACTGGAATTAGTGAGCGAATTGAACGGTTCTGGTGGCATTGGTTGCTGTATATTCCTGCCTGCGTGATCACCGACCGGTCGGCGGTGCACGGACGGGACGGACAGGTGGAGGCGATGTGTCCAGCCTGACGGAGGCACTCGGCCAAGTCATGGCGGTCGACGGCGTCCGGGCGACGGCGCTCATAGACGTCGCGACCGGGATGATCGTGCGATCGGCCGGGGAGCAGGGTACGGATTTCCCGGCCGCGGCCGCCAGCATGGCCAGCGAGGCCCGGATGGCCCGTGGCATACCCGGGCCGGGTCAACCGGGAGGCGACCTCGAGGAGATATCCCTGGTCACAGAGGGCCGACTGCATCTGTCCAAGGTCCTTGACTCCCGGCTCGGCGAGGGCCTGCTGTTGTTTGTCGATCTGGACCGGGCTCGGGTTAACATGGCGCTGGCCTTGCTGCGGGTCGGCCAGCTGGCACCGTCGGTCCTGGAGTAGGCAGCGTGGGCATGATGAGCGCGGGATCCGAAGTCGGCTCGGTCGGCCCTGTCCGCGAGGCGCTGGCGGTCTGCGCGGCGTCCAGGATGTCGGGCGCCTTGCGGCTGACTGGCAACCCGGGCGGGACAATCTACCTCAACGCCGGCTTGGTGGTCGGTATCGAGACGCCAGGCGCGCCTGGCCCCGAGGTCCTTCTGCTCCGCTCGCACCGGCTGACCGAATCCCGCTGGGACGCGGCGTTCGCCGCAGCCGCGGCGGCCGGCCGTCAGATGAGCGCGGAACTCGTCGCGCGCGAGGTGATCGGCGCCGGAGAGCTCGAGGTGCTGTTGCGCACCGCCCTGGCCGACGCCATGTTCGTGCTGGCCGCCGGCGTCCTGGACGAATACCGGGCCGAGCAGGGGGCGGTGGACTGGATGCTCCCGCTCGAGCCGGGTGTCGAGCCGGACTGGCTGCTCGCCGAGGCAACGCGCCGGATTGAGGTCGTTGCCTCCCTTCCCCTTCCCACCGGGCATGGCAGCGAACGGATCGCGGCCGCCCCGAGCGCTTCACGCCAGCACACCAGGCTCGGTGGAGGCCGGGACGAGATCCTCACCCTGGCCGATGGGCGGCGGACGCCCCGCGACATTGCGTTCGCCCGGGGCGGCGGGGTGTACGCGACGATGCTGCAGATGGCCCGGATGTACGAGGCCGGCCTGCTGGTGACAGTCTCCCGGCAGGCAGCATCCGCGGCGGCGGCCAGGAAACCCGATCATCCGGCGTCCCCAAACGAGTCGCCCCGGGCCGACCGGCCCCCGCGCCGCGGCAAGGGCTCTCCCGGCCTGCCCCAGCGCACCGCGCCATCGGGCCGGGTGCCTGAGCCGCGCGGGTCGCTTGGCCTGCTGCGGCCCCGCTCGAGCCCGGGAGCGGATCCCAGCCACACGCCATAAATCGCACAAGGTAGTTAGAGGGGAGGGGCGCCGTATGGCAGATGACCCATTGCTGGCCGAGATGCAGGCGCTGCGGGACAAGGTAACAGGGCTCACCGGATGCGCCGTGGCGAGTCGCGACGGCCTGATCATCAGGGAAGACACCGGCGGTATAGACCCAGACAACCTTGCCGCCCTGGCGGCCACGGCCCTGGCCCTGGCCCAGCGCCTGGCCAGCGAGGCAGGGCAGGGCAGGCTAAGGGAATCAATCATCCGCAGCAGCGGCGGCTACGTCGCCGTTTACGCCGTCGGGTCCGAAGGCGTCCTGATTCTCCTCGGCGACGAGGGCCTGAACATCGCCTGGCTGCACCGCGAGTCCAGGGCTGCCGTGGATGCCATAGAGAAGCTGCTCGCCTGAACCGGCGCGGCACCGACCCCGGGAGAGACGATGGGTGAGACGTTCGTGCTCTTGCACGGATCGTGGCACGGCGGATGGGCCTGGGAACCGACCGCGTGGTGCCTGCGCGAACTTGGCCATACGGTGTATACGCCCACCTACCCCGGACACTGGCCGGGGGTAAGCCGGGCCGGCATCACCCACGATGATTACGTCCGGGCCGTGACGGATTTCATAGAGAACAGGGACCTGCGCGACGTCATTCTCGTCGGCCACAGCTTCGGCGGTTCCGTAGTCAGCCGGGTTTCCCAGGTCATACCCGACCGGCTCAGGCGTCTGGTGTTCCATACCGCGTTCGTGGTCGAAGACGGCACAAGCGTCAACGATAATTTGCCGCCCGAGCAGACCGAATTGTTCGCCAAAGCCGCCGGTGAGAGCCCCGACCAGACGGTGGAGTGTTCCTGGGGGGTGTTCCGCGACTTCTTCATTCAGGACGCACGACCACAGGACGCCAGATCGGTGTGGGAGCGACTGGTGCCGCAGCCCTTCCAGCCGTGGGAGGCCAAGCTCGAACTCGCGGAGTTCTACCGCGCCGGGCTCCCCAAGAGCTACATCGCCGTCGCCGACGACCGGGCGCTGCCCGAGGGCAGCTGGCATCCGGGCATGTCTTCCCGACTAGGCCGCTGCAAGGTGGTCAATATGGCGGGCAGCCACGAGGTGATGTTCACGCGCCCGGCCGAGCTGGCCCGCAAGCTGATCGAGGCCGCCCACGACTGAGGCAGCCGGATCAGGAATTTGTCTCGCGGGCGGCGCCGGGCTACCAAGTCGGGATGAGGCCGCCGTCGATGGTGATGTCGGCGCCGGTCACGTTTGCCGTGCGGTCGCTGGCCAGGATGACCACCAGGTCAGCGACCTCGTCCGGGCGGCTGAACCGGCCGGTCACCATCTGGCGCGCCGCCTGACTTTGCACGTCCTGGGGGCTGGCGCCCGTCGCGTGGCTGACCGTCGCCGCGACGCCGTGGTCGCCCAGCCACAGGTCGGTGGCGACCGGACCCGGGCTGATCGTGTTGACCCGGATGCCGTGCGTGCCGACTTCCTTGGACAGGGACTTTGAGAAGTTGGCCAGCGCCGCCTTGGCCGCGCTGTAGTCCATCACACCCGGGTCGGGCAGGAACGCGTTGACCGAGCTGATGTTCACGATCGCGCCCTTCCCGGCGGCAAGCATGATAGGCAGCGCGGCGCGGGTGGTCCGCACCGCCGCCATCAGGTTCAGGACGAGCGACGCCTGCCAGTCCTCGTCGGTGATCTCGCCGAACCCGCCGGGCCGGGCCGGAGCGGCCCCGACGTTGTTGACCAAGATGCCGATCCGGTCACCTGCCACGGCGACCAGCCTGGCCGGCCCGCCGGGCTCAGCCAGGTCGACCTCGACTACCCGGACCATCCCGTCGCCCGCAAGCTGGTCAAGTTCAGCGGAGGATTTCAGCGTACCGGCCGTGACGCGCACGCCCTCGGCGATGAGCCCGCGCGTGACCGCCAGGCCGATTCCCCTGCTGGCACCCGTAACTACCGCCGTCTGCCCGTTCAGGCGAAGATCCATAATGTCCCCTCCTCTGCCAGATAACTTGGCCCGCGTGGTCAGGCGGCGTGGACGCTGTCCGGCAGGTACCCGATCTGCTTCAGGATCCCGAACTGGTCCTGGATCGTCAGGATCTCGGTTACCTTGCCGTCCCTGAAGTGCCAGATAGCTGTGTCGCGGACCTCGACGGCCTGGCCGGTCGCCGCCACCCCGCCATACGGGCCAGTATGCGTGCCGCGCCAGGTGAGAGTCACGGCAAGCTTGTCTCCCGAGACGAACATGTCCTCGATGCTAGTTTTCACGTCGGGGAAGCCCGTGAGCCGGTCGCGGATCCGGCCCACCGGCCCGGCCACGCCGACATGGACACCGTTGGTCCGCAGTTCCTCGCTGAAGATGCCCTCGGCCATCGCGAGGTTTCCCGCCCATCCCTCGGTGAACCATCGCTCGGCTATCGCCATGTACTGCTCGCTGGTCTTCGGCTCGGCTGGGCTGGCCATGACTTCTCCTCTTGCCGCCATGCGGTGGTGACTTGACGGGGACTTGTCCAGGCTCTCCCGCGGCGCGTTGCCCGCGCTTGCGTCATCTGACTGATATTGCGAGGGGGCGGGGGGCCATGCCGCGATGGCGAGGGAGTCCGCGCCGCGACCCGGTTGCAGTCAGATGACTCAAGCGCGACCGGGGAGTGCGCAGCACGATGACGGTAAAGCCTGATCCATCCGAGGGGGTTACCCGACAATGAACGGCACCAAAGCGCCCGTCGTCTTCATCCACGGTCTGTGGCTGCACGCTTCGGCATGGGCGCCGTGGCAGGAACGGTTCGCCTCGGCGGGCTACGAGACTTTCGCTCCCGGCTGGCCCGGTGATGCCGACACGGTCGCAGGCTGCCGCGCCGATCCTGACAGCATCGCCGACCACGGCATCGAGGAGGTCACCAGCCACTACGCGGCCTTCATCGATCAGCTGTCAGCCCGCCCTGTCATCATCGGGCACTCCTTCGGCGGGATGATCGCCGAGAAGCTGCTCGGGATGGACTACGGGGCAGGCGCGATCGGCATCGACGCCGCGCAGATCAAGGGCGTGCTGCCGCTCCCGCTGTCGGCTCTGCACGCGACCCTGCCGGTCTTCAAGAACCCGGCCGATAGGCACCGTGCCGTCTCGCTGACGGCCAAGGAGTTCCATTACAGCTTCGGTAACGCCCTGTCCGAGGAGGAGTCTGACGCCCTCCACGAGCGCTGGGCCATCCCGGCTCCGGCCAAGCCGCTGTTCGAGGCGGCGGCGGCCAACTTCTCGCTGCACTCCCCGGCCAAGGTCAATACCGCCAACGAAAACCGGGGACCGCTGCTGCTCACCATGGGCAAGCAGGATCACACGGTGCCTGAGGTCATCACCAAGGCCACGCTGAAGCAGTACCGGCATTCCGATGCGGTGACCGACCTAGAGGAATTCGACCGTGGTCACTCACTCACCATTGACTCCGGCTGGCCCGAGGTGGCCGAGGCGTGCTTGGCCTGGCTCAACAAGCAAGGCCTGTAACTGGCCCCCGCGTTCCGTCGCGGGGGCGGCAGAGCCCGGCAGGTCAAGGCTCATGGCGGTCAGCTGTGCCCGGCTGGTGATGCCGAGCTTGGGGAAAATGCGGTAAAGATGGCTGCCCACGGTGCGATGCGACAGGTACAGGCGCTCCCCGATCTGACGGTTCGAGAGCCCTTCCGCCGCCATCCGTGCCACCTGCAGCTCCTGGGCCGACAGTGAGCTCCACACCATCGGCGCTGGCGCGTGGCTGGGCACCCCGGCCGCGCGCAGCTCTTCGCGGGCCCGCTCCGCCCACGGCAGGGCGCCCAGGCTGTCGAAGCCCTCCCGGGCCGACCGCAGCAGCTCACGTGCTTCCCGGATCTGCCTGCGGCGTCTCAGCCGCGAACCGAGCATCAGCTGCATCCGGCTGCGCTCGAACGGCCAGCTGCCGACGTCCCGGTCAAGCGCGTCGCGGATGCGCTGCTCGATCAGGTCATCGGGGGCCAGCAGGGCATCGGCATAGATCACGTTCATGCGCAGCGTCGTCCCGATCGGCCCCGGCGGCAGCCGTGAGGTCAGGTGCTTGATCATCTTGCGAGTGCGGTCGACCCGGTCGCACTGGACCGCGGCGTAGGCCAGATGCGACAGCGACCACAGGGCCTGGAACGGGCTCGAGCCCGGGTCGGCCTTGCGGTGCAGTCGGCTCAGGTAGTCCCAGGCCACGGAGAAGTCCCCCTCCGCTGCCGCCGCGGTGGCCCGAGCCAGCAGCGTTATCGCCGCTACGTTGGTCATCCGGTTGGGGACCGCGATCCGCTCGGCACGCTCGGCCGCGGGCGCCGCCTCGGCTACGTCCCCGCGCAGGGCCGCGACCATGGCCCGGCCGGCCAGGCCGGCCGCCAGCCACTCCGCCTGACCGGATTCCTCGGCCAGCCTGGACCCTTCCTCCGCCAGCGGCATGGCCGTCGACCACTGGCCCCGCCGCAGCCCCGCCCATGCCTGCATCACGACCGCCCGGGCCAGGACCTGGAGCCGCCCCTCGGTGCGGAGCCGGGCCACGGCATCGGCATAGAACATGTCGGCCAGCTCGAAGTCGCCGATGCAGGACGCGGCATGACCCAGGGTATAGACGGTCACCGAGTCCAGATCGGTAGTTACCACGGCGCGCATGATTTCGGTTACCGCCGGGGAACTGGCCACCGGGTCGGTGTAGGCCAGCAGGATGGCTCGCTGCGGGTCGCCAAGCCAGTCCGCCGCGTCCGTGACGAGCCCCACTATGGTGCGGGCCACGGCGTGTCCCGGTTCCCGCATCCAGCAGCGGTACGCCGCCGAGCGGAGGAACGATTCGGCCAGCCGTTCGTCGCCGAGCCGGCGTGACCGCTCGGCCAGGCCGATGAGCGCCCGGATCCGGGCGACTCCACCCTCGGCGCCCACATCAGCGATCTCGTTGAGCTCTTCCAGCAGGAGACGGCTGTGCTCGTCACCGGCCAGCAGAGCCAGGACGGCGCGGTGCGCGTCCCCGACATCGGCCTGGCCGAGCTCGTAGGCCAAGACCGACGCCCGGAACAGGTACCTGCGCTTATCCGGCACCGCGGTCGTGAGCTCGGCCGCGCGGGCCAGCGTTGTCACCGCGGCCGACACCGCACCGCGCCCGACGGCCCGGTCGGCGACCAGCTCAAGCTCGGCGGCCAGCGTCTCGTCATGCCCGGTCGCCGTCTGTGCCCGGTGCAGGACTCCCCGGTCGGTGCCTGGACCCACGGCTTGCGCCAGCGCCAGGTGCCCGGCCGCCCGGCTGCTCGGCGACGCGAGGTGATATACGGCCGATCGCATCAGTGGGTGGCGGAAACGCAGTTCACCGTCGGACAACTGGACGAGGCCCGCGACAATGGCCGGCTCGAGGACCTCGAGATCCGCCGGTGCCCCTGCTGCGCCAAGCGCATCGAATAGCTCGGGTAGCGACTGCGAGTCGTGCAGCGCCAGCAGGGTGAGAGCGGTCCTGGCCTGCGGCGGGAGCCGCTCGACACGTGCCGCGAAGGCGTCGAGAAGACGCTGGGTCAGCGGCAGCCACGCGGAACCTCCCACTGTCCGCGACGTCAGGCCGGCCGTCTTCGGCAGCTCCACCAAGGCGAGCGGGTTGCCCTCTGCGACCCGGAGTACCCCGGCCCGGGCCGCGCTGCTGAGGCCAGGCGCGACGGAGACGAGGAGCCGGCGTGAGTCACCGGCGCCGAGCGGCTCCAGGTCGAGCACGCTGCCGGCCGCGCCGTGCAGGGGATCGGGTTCGTCATCCCGGGTCGTGGCCAGCAGTACAACCGGGTCGCGCTCAAGGCGCCGCCCGATAAAGCTCAGCACGCCGACCGTAGCTGGATCCAGCCATTGCAGGTCCTCGGCCACCACCAGCAGCGGCTGCTCGGCAGCCGCGTCGGCCAGTAGGTCCAGGGTCGCCATGGCCAACGCGAACGGCTCAGGTGGCGCGCCAGCGGTAATACCGAAGGCAACCCGCAGAGCCGCCTGCCTGGGTTCCGGGATCAGGTGAGCCAACGGCAGCAACGGCTGAAGAAGCTGATAAAGCCCGGCCATGGCCAGGCCCGTCTCCGGCGAGTTGCCGACGGTCCGCAGGACCCGCCTGGACGGGCCGGTCCGCCGCACGGCCTCGTCGACCAGCGCTGTCTTGCCGATGCCGGCTGGCCCCCGGACCAGGATTGCGGTGCCGGCCTCCCGGTCGGCTAGGCGGGCAGCGATCAGAGCCAGTTCGGGATCCCGGCCAAGGAGCAGGCCGCCGCGAGCACCGCCGTTCGCTCCCGTCACGGCTACCGAGTATCCCACCCCGTTGTCACGGAAGAATCGGTCGACGCTAGGACCGGGGTCGGGGCAATTGCCCGGCTGGCGTCGTGGTGTCACCCAGGCCCGTTCGATATGAAGATCTTTTTGTCCAGAACGGACCGGGGTTCACGTTTAGTGCCGGGCACGGGCTGCCGCATAGCCGGGATGAGATCGGGAACACCTGAGCGAGCTCGGCTCAGCCCGTGACCAGGTGCGGGACGAAAAGGTGCCAGGTGCGGCCGGAATTGGCGGTCGCGTACAGGGGCGGGGCGTCTACGGTGTTCCCGCCGGAGTTCCAGGCAAAGCCGGCCTGCTGGCTGGCGAAGTCGATGTCCTCGCCGTACTGGGTGAAGTGGGTGCCCTGCGGGACCGGCGTCCAGGACCGGCCGCCGTCCGCGGTTGCGTAGAAGACCCCGCCGAGCGCCTCCTGCGGGCCCGCCGTGACAAGCACGCCATCCGCCGGGGTGAAAAACTTCACCTGCGGGTACTGACCCGCGCCGGACGGCAGCGTCAGCAGTTGCCAGGCCTGGCCCCCATCCCGGGTGTCGAGCAGGGACGGGGTGCCCGGCGGAGGCGGTGCCACGGTGAGGAACCCGGTACCGCCCGTGAACTGCGGCCCGGTCAGGAACGCCGGGCCGCCCACCGTACCGAGGGTGCCCGCCGGGTGCGGCAAGGGCTGGGCGGCCCAGCTCGCGCCGCCGTCGTGGCTGACCAGGAACTCGGCCCGCGACCGGCAGCCGATAGAGACCCAGCCCGTGGTCGCGGTCAGCAAGGTCAGGTTCAGTGGCTGGCAGAAGCTGTTGCTCCCGTAGTCTCCCGGCGGCGCCACGGTGGCAGCCGCGGACCAGTGCAGGCCGCCGTCGGATGTCCGGTAGAGCCAGGTCACGGGCTGCCCCGGCCCGCTGAACACCGGGCCGAGCAGCAGCCAGCCGTAGCTGGCATTTGCGAAGCTCAACCGGGCCACCGGGGCGCTCGTGGTGAAAACCGCCGACTCGGTCCAGGTACGCCCGCCGTCGGCTGTCACGAAGACCGCGGTGCTCACCGGGCCGTCGTCGCCTGATGTCGCGTGGCTGACCGCCAGGTAGGCGCGGTCGCCGTCCACCGCGTCCAGGGCCTCGTAGGAATTGAGCGTGGTCAGCATCGGGCGTGCCGCAGCGGGCGTCACATCGCTCCAGGTGCGTGCCCCGTCCGTGGTCCGTGCGAGCACGATGTCCGCCTTATCGGCGGTGACTCCCGGGTTCGCCGACCAGACCAGCGCCCACCCAGCCGTGGCCGAGGTCATCTGCAGCGACTGGAACCACACAGGCTTCTGCCGCGAAGCGGGCGCGCCCGCCTTCGGGATAGCCGAGGCGCCGCGTGCGCCGGCCGTTCCGCCGCCGGTCACCGGCGTGCCGGTACTGCCTGCCTTCGCGCAGCCGGCCGCCAAGAGCAGGATCACCGCCGCCGCGCACCACGCGCCGGCCGTTCGCCGGGTCATCGCCGCGCCTCTTCCCTGTCCGCTTCGCAGCCCTGCTTACCGTCACTTAACAGGACTTTCCGCGGGGCCGTCCGGTTGCGTAAGCCGGATCCAGCTATGGCAGGGGCGATGCCGCGTTGTCTGGCTTGCTGCCCGGCACTTCGGGTTCGTTTGATGCTTGGATGCCTGGTACTGCCGTAGGTGAATCCCCGTCGTCAGCGAGGGTCAGGCCGGCGCTGTGCTTGACACGTTCTCGGCCTTGGGATGCTGTTTCTGAAGGCCGCTGCCATTGGCGCCGCTGCCAGGGCAAGGCGGCGACCATGAACGCGATGACCGGGAGGCTGACGAACATCATCACGGCATTCGCCACCTGCCAGTTGTGCAACGTCAGCATCTGCATAGGCAGGTAGAAGATGGCCGCGTATGCCCCGAGTACGATCTGCAGAGGTATCGACAGCCGGGTTGGCCTGGCGGTGGCCGAGGGCGCCTGCCAGACCAGGTACTGGTTGCCGAATGATGGCGTGATCGCCAGCAGTGTCGTCGTGGTCGCCGTCGCGACATCCAGGGGGTGGGCGCGGCGCCACCACCACACCGCGAGCAGGGCGCCGACGATGGCGATCTTGGTGCCCACCGACCCCGCGTTCAGCCAAAGCGGATCCTGCCAGACAGGAAGCTTGGTCGGATGAACCGTAAGCCAAACCCCTGACCAGCCCCAGTTCCCGAAGCTTGGCCGGGTCTCCAGGATCTGCCTGGCGATGTAGGGCAGCTTGGCGACCGGCGTACCGACGGTGACCGGCAGCGTTACGAACAGCAGCGCCAACACGGCGGCGGCTCCGGCGGTGAACTGCGCGCGGCGACGCCATGCAGGCAGTGCCAGCAGCAAGGCCGGGCCGAACACCACCGGCCACGTCTGCGCCGCTACCGCCACGCCGAGCAGGATGCCGGCTACACCGGCACGGCGGGCGGAGATCTGCGGGCCCGCCCGCAATATGACAACGAACGCGGCCAGGCAGAACAGGAAGCAGAACGGTTCGGCCTGGCCATGGACGCTGCTGATCAGGATGGGAAGCGGGCTGCAGGCGTACTGGAACCGGCGCAGCGCCGAACGCTCACCGGCGGCGCGGGCCAGCACGCCGACAAGCACGACCACCCCGAGGTCGCACAAGAGCGCCGGGATGCGGGCGATGACCAGCCAGGACACGTGCAGGTGCAAAGACGCCCAGTATGCTCCGGCAAGCACGAAAGCATAGACAGGCAGGGAACCCCACCCGTTGGGCCGGTTGTTCAAGATCGGATCCTGGTGATGCAGGACGTCCATGCCCGCGGTCTTGAAGTCATTCACGAGGTCGTACGGCTGGGTGCGCCAGGCGAGGGCCAGCATCGCCATGCGCAGCACCAGGGCGGCATAAATCGCCACCGCCAGCGAAGGCTGCCAGTCGCGGCGTTGCGCGACCAGCATCAGCGCAACGCCGATCGCGAGCAGCAGCAGCGCTGCCACGCACTGGCCAGGATTGAGCTGACCATAAGTCATGCCGCGACCTCTACCTGCACGGTTAACCGCTGCAGTGAGCCCCCCTCCTGCACGGTTTTCTCCCCAAGCCTATGCACACCGCACGATGGATCAGGCCGTGACTCCCGCCCACCGGCGCACCCTGACCGACAGGCTCTATCGATTTGATTTGAACCCTCCGTCCCACTTAGCCGTGCTATCAATGTCCCCGTGGGGTAGCGCTCCTGCCGGGCCCGTCCGATCGCGTCACGCGCAGGCGGGGCGGAGTACCGCCAGGTACATGTCCTGGTCCAGGGTCTGGTCATTCCCGTGGGCGACGGCACTGTACAACGGGCGAAGTCCGGCCTCGCTGAGCTGCCCAGCCAGCATGGCTGGCTCGCCGTAATAGCACTCCGCGATGTCGCCGGTCACCAGCAGACGGGTCTGCGGATCGAATCGTGAACCCGGCGGGATCCAGCGGGGTGCGCCGCACATGGTCATGATCACCACGGCGCCGTCGGGCCGGACGGCGCTCGCGGCGAAGCGCAGTGCCGCGAGCCGGTCAGCCGTGTCAGTTATGTAATGCAGCACGAGGCTGTCGACAACGAGCGTATACCGGCCGGCGAACGCGGGCAGCGGTCTCCTGATGTCGTGGAGGCGGAAGCTGACCCGTTCCTCAGCCCGGCGGGAGCGGCGGCGGGCCTCGGCGATGGCCACCGGCGAAATGTCCACGGCGGTG
>Ga0335075_10002018_pt1 | contig 32979 bp, 28 predicted proteins | sample Lox_Sample_24_FD_206723 | JGI IMG/M metagenome (GOLD analysis project Ga0335075, IMG submission 206723) | Soil microbial communities from Loxahatchee National Wildlife Refuge, Florida, United States - Lox_Sample_2.4 | ecosystem: Environmental > Terrestrial > Soil > Wetlands | place: USA...
CCAGCGTCACCCTCGCGGTGCCCGTCAGCACCGTCTTCTTCGAGGTACCATTCCGCCGGTTGATCGCACCGGCAGCGCTTTCACCCTCCAGATGATCGTCCAGCTCCGCCGACAGCATCCGCTCCGATAGCGCCTTCTTCAACTCGTCAATCAAGCCATCCTTGGCGAATAGCTCCTGCAGATCACGGCCAGCCAGCAGCTGATCCAGAACGCCCTTGTCGATTGCCATGGCGATGGTCCTCTCTCTCCCATCCTATGGCCCCGCGCACAAAATCCCGGATAGTCCCAACAGATAAGTCGAGTCATGGCGATTGTCCCGCACCATCGGCGGACGCGAACCTACCGGGGCCCAGATGTATTCCAAACTGCCTTTCTGGCCAACCCGTGCTTCGTCCTTACATGAGGGTTCGGCCGTCAAGCGATTTCCATGATGGCATCTCCTGTCTCGTTCGTCGTATTCGAAAGACGCTTGGGTCCGGGGCTGTTCTGCGTTGCAGCAGCTGCTGCGTCACCTTACATGCGGTCGGGCCGTTTGGGCGGCTCGCACCATAATGCCTCTTGCACGAGGCTCTACCCCGGCGAGACGCGACCCACCTGAAACGCGGCAGCACAGCGCTGCCAAAGAGAAAGACGGTCGCGCTCCCCGCATTGCCGCTGACGGCTAGTCTGCCTGCGGCAATCCCGTCCGACTACGCGTTGGCCGCGGGCGTTGCCCTGAGCACGATCCCGTCCGGCACCACTCCTGTCTCCACGTAGCGCCACAAGGCAATCAGCAGCTTTCTTGCCAACGCCACGATCGCGATCCGCCGCGTGCGCCCCCGCAGCCTACCCACGCGCTCGCGGAACCAGGTGGCAAGCGGGCTGTCAGGCTGGTACCGCAACCACAGCCAAGCGAGTTGAATCATGGTCGTGCGTGCCCGAGGATTGCCTGCTCGACTAATGCCTCGATCGCGATCCTTACCTCCGCTCTGGTAGGGCATGGGCGTGATGCCGACATAGCTGGCGAGCTGGCGGCGGTTACTGAAGGAGCGATAGAACACCTCGCGCCCGAGCACTGCAGCGAAATTCTCGCCGATTCCGTAGATGTGCTGCAGCGCGATTATCTTGCCGACCATCATATCGGCTGTTCTTGCTTCTCCCATGACCTTGGCTCGGTCAGCTTCCAGCTCACGGATCAGCTCCAGCGTCAAGACAAGCCGGCGGCGCAGGCGATCAAGCTCCGCCCGCAACGATGGAGGAACGGCCCGTCCGTCACCCGTTCGCAGCTCGGCCATGTCGCGCTCCCAAGAGCGTAGCGATGGCCTTCCCCGGATGCCCTGCGTGAAGAGCAGCGCTTCGATCCTGTTTTCGATGCGCAGCTTTTCCTGCACGAGGTGTCCCCGCTCACGGTGTGGGCGTTTGGCATCCTCCTCGGCTGGCGTGGGCACGCGCACCATACTGCATACTCGCCGATCGCCGCCCAGCCAGGCCGCGAGCACGTGGAGCATGCCCTCGGCGTCGAGACGGTCCGTCTTGGCCCGCCGTTTACGACGGTTCACCAGGATGCTGGTCGGTTCGAGAACGTAAGCAGCGAATCCGTGCGCCGTCAGCAATCGATGCAGCCAGAACCCATCGCGGCCTGCCTCCAAGCAACACGCCACTTCCGCCGCGCCGCTCAGCTTGGACGAAGCACGTGAGCGCAACTCTTCTATCAGCGCCACCAGCGCCCCCGTGTTGCCCCCGTCGACGCGATGCAGCCGCACCTTTTCGGTGCCAGACAGCCGTGCGCCGATGAGCCAGGACGTGACACTGAGTTCGATGGCCAGATAGACGATATTCTTGGATGGCATAGCCGCAGGCTCCCAATCTAATTGCGGACACCAGCCAGTGTGGCCAATCAGCCCAGGCCGCGTCCTCCCTCATAGCATCTGGAACCAAATCTCGAGCGGCTTGCCGGCGGCTGACTCCGGCACCGCCTCGGCTACCAGGCGAGGGACGTTTTTTGAAAAGCCTCCTGTACCGCGGCATCCTTCTTCGGATGATACGGCCGCGGTTGCAGCCTTGTCATGCCGAGCCGATGCAGCCGCCGCCCCACCGAGCGCTCGGTCAGCAGCACCGACCAACGGGCGGCGATCTCCTCGCGCAGATCAGCGCAGCGCCAGCGGATCACCCGGTTGCGCTCCGGGTCCGGCCCCTTCATCACCATGCTCCGCAGCTCTTCCATCTGCCCCTCATTCAGCGCCGGCGGGCGGCCAGGACTGACGCGCGAACGCAGCCTGCTCACCCCCTCCTCGTTGGAGCGATGCACCCAATCGCGCAACGTTTGGCGGTCCATCCCGGAAAGCTGCGCCGCTTCCGCGCCGGGATGGCCGTCCAGGATCAGCGCAATCGCCAGCAGCCGGCGCACAACCGCACCATCGCGGGTGTTGGCCGCCGCCTCACGCAGTTCGGAGGCAGAAAACTCCGTCCGGGTGACCTCAATCGGCTTGCCCATCAGCATGACCTCGTGCGAATCGCTTCCGACCGCACAGAATCGCAATCGCGCCGATTCGCGAATCCCCCCCACAGAGTCAATCTTTGCGTCGGCTGGTATCAATTAACGGTACAGCGACAACCGCATCGAACCCCCGAAAGGCGGCATCCAAATTACTCCTTCGATGTCACGTCGGTTCTTAAGTCTCAATAATTCACTGCGCCGTAAAATAGTCGAAGACAACGCGACCGACATGCCCTAGGAACACAGCGCCTTCGTTGTCGGGGGTGAAGCCCAAATCGCGGCTGCCGTTGGTGAAGGCAGTCACGATAAGAGTGCGGCAAGGTAGCATCAGGAGGGCGGTGTCACAGCGGACACCCGGAAAGAACCCGGTCTTGTTGGCGATCCGCAAATCCCGCGGAAGATTAAGTTCACGCGCGTATGGATTAAACGGCAGGAACCGCGGCAGCAGATCCAGGTATTGCTGCCGCTCCATAATATCGACAATGATGTCGCAGGCCGCCCGGCTGACGAACGTGCCGAGCGCCACCCGTTCCAGAGCCGTTGCGAATTCGCGCGCAGTACTGACCGCAAAACGGCTCACGTCCCCGTCGATCGCAGCAAAATCGACCCTGTTTTTCAACGCCGTCCACGTCAGGCCGAGGTCACGGATCATGTCATTTATTGCAGTCAATCCAAGCAGATCGATGAGCATGTTGGTGGCGGTGTTATCGCTCAATACAATCATCAGGGTGGCGACGTCGCGCAGCGGCAGCCGAATGGAGGCGGTCAGATCCTTCAACACACCGGAGCCGCCCACCTGCTGCTCCGATAGCATCGGAATTGCCTCCTGCAAGGCGAAGTCGCCGGCCTCGACGCGCCGCATCAGCTCCATCAGGATGAACACCTTGATGCAGCTTGCGGTCGGCACGACGTCGTCGGACCGCCTTTCGATGACCTCGCCGGTCGTCAGGTCCTTCGCATAAAGCGATAGTTGTCCTGTGAAGTCCGCGACAAGGCGATCGAGATTGTCGTCGAGCCCGCGCCGCCGTTCCGTCATTGCGATGCTCCCTTGTTTGCGGTCCACCACCGGGGCGGTCGTCCGAACCGGCTCGCGGAGGCTATGATAGACCCTCGATGTTATGGAATTGCTGCAGCACGCCAGTTTCCGCGAGGTACTCGTTCGAGGGTACCAGTGGCGGCAGCAGCTTCACCTTGCCAACGGCATCGTAGTATTTGTCGACATTCTGCTTGGTGAGAATGAGCTGCGGACATTTGGTCAGCGGCGGTGGCTTGACGCCGTGCATGACGGCGACGCCCATAGCGATCAGATATTGACCCCAATCGCTCATGAAGATCGAGCCCTCGGCGACCCATTGCGGATTGGTGCGGAGCTGCTGCAAAGAGGCGACCGAGCCGCCGAGGCCGGCGACGAGGGTGCTCTTCTGCCGCTGCGATTCGGTGATCGCGCGCCAGGCGCCGATCGTTGAATCGTCGTTGATGGTGTAAAGAAGGATGTTCCGGTTGGCCGGCACGGTCTGCAGCACATTCTTGACCCCCGCATAGCTGTCGGTGAGGGTGCCTTTACCGTCAACCTGCAGCCCGGACTTGCCAATGGTTGTCGTCAGAGGGGTTATCGACGAAGGTGCCGCCTGGGTCATGCCCGGCATCTCCTGTGCCACGGTCACGTAGAAATAGCGAACGCAGTCGTTGACCTCAGTACCCGCCGACGAGCCCTGAACGATGATGACGGTGGTGTCGGTGGCAGTCCAGCCCTTCGATTTGGCAACCGCCAGGACGACTTTCGCCGTATCGGTACCGATCTCGCGATTGACGAGATTGAACCAGTAAGCGCCGTTGATCGGCACGTTGATCGCAATCATCGGAATGCCGACCTGCTTGACCATCCGTTCAATCGACGCGCCAATCCCTTCGATCCCGATATATTCGAGGATCAGATTGGGCTTGTCCTGGATCATGAGCCGCGCATTGTTGATGCTGAGTTCCGGCTCGTTGTTGTTGTTGTAGCGCTTGATCTTGATACCGACCTTATGGGCCGCCGCCACTACGCCGTCGCCGAATTCCTTGAAGAGTTCACCTCTCTCGAAGACATTGGCGAAATCGAAAAAGTACGGAAACGTAAGCGCTTGTGCGGGTCGGGAATCGAGCAGCGCCGCGGGCCCCGCAACGGCGAGCGCCGCCGCTCCGCGAAGAATGGACCTGCGGCGCAGCGCGCCCTTGAGTGTGCCTTCCTGGTCGCACAAGCCGGCGTAGTCGGGCTTCGTCACTCCGTGCCTCCTTCTTCTTTTCCCTTCCTCAAGCGCGATCGCCCGAAACGGTCTCGCGCAGCCGAGCAAAGCCGACGCCAAGCAGCAGGATCACACCTGTTGCAATCTGCTGGTAGAAGGCTGGTACCTGCAGCAGCGCCATGCCGTTGGCGATGGTGCCGAGGACCAGAACCCCGATCAAGGTTCCCGGAATGCCGCCAACGCCGCCCGTCAGCGAAGCGCCGCCAAGAACGACCGCAGCAATTGAAGTGAGGGCGGCATCAGCCCCGACTGTCGCCGAGCCCGCCAGCAACTGGCTCGTCACCACAACCCCGGCGAAGGCGGCCAGGGCGGCGCACTGAATATACACCAGGTTCGTCACCAGGTCGACGCGCATGCCTGCGAGCCGGCTCGCCTCGCGGTTGCCGCCGACCGCATAGAGCATGCGGCCGAACACCGTAAAGCGCAGCATCAGGAAGGTGATGATGCTGAGCACGATGAAAGCGATCAGGTAGTAGGAAACGCCAGCCCAGGCCTGGTTGGCAAGCACGCCGGCGCTTGGGTGAGCGAGCGGAATGGTCACGCCGCTCGACAGCGAATAGGCGGTACCGACGCCGATCGACAATGTGCCGAGGGTGGTGATCAGCGGGTTGATGCCGAGCTTGGTGACGATGAGGCCGTTGGCGAGACCGACCAGCCCGCCGACTGCGATCACGACGATAATGGCGAGGGGCACGTTCAGCCCCGCGTTCGTCAACAGTGCAAAAGTGACGGCGCCGAGCGGCACGACGCCGCTGACCGACAGATCGAACCCGCCCGAAATGATGGCGAGTGCCTGTCCGAGCGCGACGATCCCGATCACGCTGACATTGGTGAGGATGTTGACGGAGTTCGAGTACGTAAAGAATTCCGCACTCGCGAAGGAGAAGAACAGGAGGATTAGAATGTAAAACATCCCGATCCCGAGCGTCTGAACGCCCACCTCCATCAGCCGCTTGCGTTGCGGCTGGGCCTGCGGAACCCCCGATTGGGCAATCGTCGTTGCCATCTGTTCAAGCAGCCTTCCCTGCGGCGAGCGCGATGGCACTCGCCTGAGTTTTCGCATTCCCCGACAATTCTCCTACGATCGCTCCGTCGCGCATCACAATTAGCCGGTCGCTCACGATAACCGACTCCTCGACATCCGAGGTCACAAGGAGTACGGCGCAGGACTGCCGGGCAATGTCTACCAGAAATCGGTGAATTTCGATTCGTGCGCCGACATCGACTCCGCGGGTCGGCTCCTGCAGGATCAGCAGTTGGGGGCCGGCCGCCATCCGGCTGGCCAGCAGCACCTTCTGCTGGTTGCCGCCGCTGAGCTGCCCGAGCGGCTGTCCAAGGGCGCGGTAGCGGACATCGAAGCGCGACGCCAGTTCCTCCGCGGTCGTTGCCTCCTGTCGTCGCCGCATGACACCCCAGCGGCTCAGCCGCCGCAGGATCAGGAGGACGAGATTGCTTTGGATGGAGAGCATCAGGACCAGTCCGTCACGCTTACGCTCCGGCGGCACATAGGTGACCTTTGCCTGGCGGGCCGCGAGCGGCGTTGGGAAAATCGATCGCTGCGCGCCGTTGAGGCGCAGTTTGCCGCGGATCTCCGGCCGCAGCCCGGCCAGCCCTTCCGCAACCAGATCCGCACCTGAGCCGCGCAGGCCATAAAGCCCGACGATTTCGCCTCGCGCCACGGACAGCGAAACCTGCGAGAGGGGTGGCAAGCCGTCGTGGGTCCATTCGTGTAGCTCGACCACCGCATCGTGACAGGCCACGCGGTGCGCCGATTGGACAAATTCCTCTTTCTCCTGGCCCAACATATAGGCGATCAGTTGCGCGGGGCTGCTCTCAGCGGGCGCCACCGAAGCGACGAGTTCGCCATTTCGGAACACGACAACGCGATCGCTGAACTCGTAGACCTCGTCCATCCGATGCGAAATGTAGATGATACCGACCCTGGCATCAGTCAGCCGCTTCAATACGGCGAACAGGGCGCGGCTTTCCTGCTCGCTGAGCGAGGCGGTCGGCTCGTCCAGCACGATCACCTGGGCCTTCCGAGCCAACGCCTTGATGATCTCGACAATCTGACGATCGGCCAGCTTGAGCGTTGTCATCAGCCGGTGGACATCGAGCTGGATGCCGTAGCGCTCGCACTCGCGCTGCGCATCGCGCAGCGCTCTCTCGGGCGAAGTCAGACCGTGCCAACTGGGCCACTGGCCGAGCAGGATGTTCTCGGCAACGGTCATGTGCGGCACGTAGGCGAGTTCCTGGGGGATGAAGGCGATGCCATGGTGCAGCGCGTCGCGCGGCGAGTGGAAGCTGACCGCCTCGCTGCCCACTTCGAGCGTCCCGCCGTCGGGACGGATGGCGCCTGCGAGCACCTTGGCAAAGGTGGATTTCCCGGCGCCATTCTCGCCGATCACCGCCACCGATTCGCCGGGCATCAAGCGAAACGAGACATCCGCGAGCACGCGGTTGCCGCCATAGCTCTTCGAGATACCGACCGTCCGCAGCAACGGGCCGCTGTCGGCGAACCTCGGCGAGCCGGTAGCGCTCACGGCAGGTTCGAGCGCGCAAACGGATCGGCGACGCGCGGCCAGTAGGGCTGTGTGCGCTTCGTGTACGGGATCTTTTCGAAGTCCGGTGGGATCGCGCCGGGCGCCGAAACGTAGCGGATCTGCCCCGCGATCGGTGCAAATGCGGCATGGAAATGCTGCGTCGATTTAACGACAATGAGCCGCTTGTCCTCAAGACTAATACCGAGCCCAGTGAAAGCATCGGGAGCGAAGGTCTGGTGCCGGACACTCACGAGCACGATATCGATCCCGTTCGCTGATACCCAGGCGCTCGCACCGAAATGGGCGCGTCCGCCGCTGAGGCTCGCTTGGCTGTGATCTTCGAGGAGCCTGCGGACCGTCACCTGCAGATCGATCGGGTTGCCGGAAGCCGGGCCGGATTTGCCGCCGATGCGCAGCAGCAAAGCGGCCCCTTCGCCGGCTTCGAAGCAGAACTTGACCGCTTGCGGATCCCAGAAGCAGCCGATGACGGCGTCAGTGACGCCCCGCTCGACCAGGCGCCACAGGATCGCGGTGTTATCGGACGGCGCCCCGCCTCCCGCATTATCCGCTACGTCCGCCAGGACAACCGGGCTGCCCTGCTTCGCGAGAGCGATGTTGATCGCTCCGTCGATCGTGTCGTGCGGCGTCGCTGTCTGCTCGCGCATCTCCCAGATTTCCTGGCCGAGCCGTTGCGCGAGGTCCGCCGCCTTGGCCATCTCGCCGTCGCTGATCACCAGAACCTTGGCGCCGACATCTTCGACGTCACCCCATGGGAAGCCGTGGCCGAAGGAAACTGAAAGGATACCGTCGTGCCCCTCTAGAGCTCGCATGCGGTCGACAAAATCGCGCATCGGCTGCAGGGGCGTTCGCCACATGTTGATCATGCGGCAATCGCAATAGGCCATTCTCGGCCGCACCTCACCCCGCGCTGCACGGAAACACAGACCATACAATTCCGCGGCCCGCTCGGCCATGTCAACGTGTGGATATTCTTTGTAGGTGATGATGGCGTTCGCTGCGGTGCGCATCGATTCGGTGAGGTGGCAATGCAGGTCGAGTTCGAGGCCGATCACGGCATCTGACCCAACAATCCGGCGCACCCGGGTCAAGATGTCGCCCTCGCAATCGTCGTAGCCTTGCGCCACCATCGCGCCGTGCATCGCCAACAGCACAACATCGACCGGCTTCGACGCTTCGAGATCGGCCAGCAGAGTGTCGCGAAGCTCCTCATAGACGCGCCGAACGGTGATGCCGGCGGGCTGTGCGAAGGTGCAAATACTCTCCGCCACCTCATGTCCTTCGGCTTCGCCGGCCCGGCGCCATGCGATCAGAGGAATATTGAAGATTCCCGGGGCATGCCGGCTGCCGTCGTCACGGAACCAGCTCTCCCGGAAAGCAGCATGGCCAGTCGGGATCGGAGAGAAGGTGTTCGTCTCGGTTCCGAGTGCCGCCATGAACAGTTTCATCAATTCGACTCCAAGCCTCGCTTTGTACTTCTGCCTGATCCGCGCGGGCAAAGGTCATGACAGCCGAACCTCGCTGTGTGTGGCGCAGGGCACTGGGCCGCCGACGCTGAGCCATGCCAACTGCCGCAGCCCAATCTCGCCAGTGGCTGATGTCCTCTGCAGGCTCGAATTCGTGCCCCCCGTCCACGAAATCCACCGGCGGTCCGAGCATGGGTTCGAGCCGTGCATCATTTTCGAGCGTGACCCAATCTTCCGGCGACAGCCGCATCGCTCTACTGAAGCCACGAGCTCGGCTCCCGATTATGTCGTGCGCCGGCTTACCCCACGCGGAATTGACCCCGAACAGACTCCCGGCCTCTTTCTCGCAGATTACCGCAGTCAGAGTCCCTCAACGTTGTGGAACTTTTGAAGGATGTCGGTATTTTTCAGATAGATGTTGCCGGGCACCAAAGGTGGCAACAGCTTCACCTTGCCTTCAGCATCGTAGTACTTATCTACCGTCGCCCTCGTCAATACTGCCTGCGGCGATTTGGTAAGCGGAGGTGGCGTCACGCCGTTCATGATCGCCACACCCATTGCAACAAGGTATTGGCCCCAATTCGTCGAGAACACGGAACCTTCCGCGACCCATTGAGGATTCGTGCGAAGTTCCTTTAGTGCAGCGACAGATCCTCCCAGCCCAGCGACGAGCGTGTTTTCCTCTCGATGAGACTCGGTGATCGCGCGCCAAGATCCCAACGTCGAGTCATCGTTGATGGAATAGAGAAGGATATGTCTGTCTCGCGGCAATGTCTGCAAGACGTTCTTCACGGCCGCGTAGCTATCCGTCAAGGTGGCCTTTCCATCCACCTGGATTCCAGACTTCCCTATCGTCGTCGTCAGTGCAGTGATCGCGGACGGATCGACCTGATCCATTCCCGGCATCGACTTCGCGGCCGTCACATAGAAATATCGAACGCAATCATTAACCTCGGTCCCGTACTGCGACCCTTGAACGATCAGTACGGTCGTGTCCGCGGCGGTCCATCCTTTGGACTTTGCGATTGGCACCACAACGTTCGCGGTATCCGTCCCAATCTCCTTGTTCACCAGGTTGAACCAGTAGCCGCCCGGGATCGGGATGTTGATGGCGATATAGGGGATCTTTGCAGCTTCGAACATCCGCTTCAGTGACGCGCCTATGCCCTCCACCCCAGTGTATTCCAAAATAAGGTCGGGCTTGTCCTGGATCATCAGGCGCGCATTGTTGATGGTCGTTGGTCCATCATTGTTGTTGTTATAACGCTTCAGCTTGATGCCGGCGACTTTGGCTGCTTCCTCAAGCCCGTCACCGAACTGCTTGAACAGCTCACCCGATTCAAGAATATTCGCGAAGTCGAAAAAGTACTCCTTCGTGGCACCGCGTGCTGCCCCAAGGGCGAGCGTCATCGGGGCTCCTACCCCGACCGCGGTAGCGCCCGCGAGTAACATCCTCCTGGTCAGGAAATTGCGTCCGATGGTCGACTCCACTCGCTCGATCGGTGTTCCTCTTACCTGCATTCCACGCTCCTTGCCCTTCAGAAAAGCTCCGATCCGCAGTCAGCCCTCTTTGCCGGAAAGGACGCTGCGAAGTCCCGCATAGGTTAACCCCAACGGCAGAATAGCGCCAGGGAGTGTCCAGAGAAACCGGAGGCAGTTCACACACTGGAATGGGTCGAATGGTTCAACAACCGGCGGCTGCTCGAACCCATCGGCAACATCCCACTGGCCGAAGCCGAAGCGCGATACTATGAACAGCTGAGCCAGCTGCCGATGGTGGCCTGACCCAAACCCAATGGCCTCCGGGAAACCCGGCACGGTTCACCGTCGTCGAGCTCCAGTCCGCCATCGAGCGCTTCATCGAGGTCACAAACCAGGTGCCAACACCTTTCGTTTGGACCGCCAACCCCGATAAAATCATCCCTGCCGCCGACCGTGGGCACCAAGTGTTAGATTCGATCCACTAGTCAATTACGGTGCTCGCCGGAGGCATGGCGAGCCAATCTCGACCGCCTTCGCCGGGAGCGCGATCGATGAGATCGTGGCTCGCCGCATGATCAAGAAGCAACAGATGCGCTGGAACAGATGGACGGTGCAGCCCTCCCTCGACGTGCGGGTCTCCGTTCTCGATGGAACGCTCGAAAAATCGTTCCAAATACTCTACTCGGATTTCCGCCCAGCGAATGACCACACTTCACTCGCTGCCTCAGCGTGAACTCCCCACTGTTTTGCATGGTCTCTCACCACAGTGACCAGCCACCGTCGACGATCAGGTTGACCCCGGTCACGAACGACGCCTCGTCGGAAACAAGAAACTTGATGGCGTGGCCCACCTCCCGCGGCTCTCCGAAGCGGCCCATCGGCGTCATCCTCGACAGGTTGGCGATCACATCCTGGTTGACGATGCCCTCCGACTGCTCGGTGAGGAACATTCCGGGGCTGAGCGAGTTCACAGTGACGCCCCAGGGCGCGACGGCGATGGCGAGATCCCGCGTCAAATTGAGAAGCGCCCCTTTCGAGCTGTGGTACGCCGGGTTGCGTTCCGGACCGTCTCCGGCATCAGCGTGGAACAACCCGGCATAGAGGGACGCGTTCAAGCCGAGAGACCCGTATACGGAGGCGACATTAACGATGCGGCCGAAGTGCTGCTCTTGCATCACGGGAAGCACGGCCTGGGCGAGAAAGAAGCACGATTCGAGGTTCGTCGTCAGCACGGCGCGCCAGCGCTCGAGGTCGTAAGTCAGAAGTGGTGCAGGTCGCGAGATGCCGGCGTTGTTGACGAGGATATCGATCCGCCCGAACGCCTCGAGCGCTTTCTCGACGATCCGCCGCCGGTCCGCCGCTCGGTCGACGTCGGCTTGCAGCGGCAGGACCAGTGCCGACCGCGGCAGCGCCGCCAAAGTCTCCTCAAGGGGTTTGCTTCGTCGCCCGACGACGAGGCAGCGAACGCCCGCCTCGGCCAAGACTTCCACGGTAGCGCGCCCAAGACCCGTTCCGCCGCCGGTCACGATCGCGACCCGACCCTGGCTCCGCCCCGCCGTCCCGGAGGTCGCCGTCACGTCCTCAGCCATCGGATATCTCCTTCGCCGCGTAAGATCGGGCTTGAGGGATGGTGAAACCGGCCATCAGATGAATGAGATCGCTCTTGCTGATTTCGCTCACGGCCCCGTCGAACACTTTGCGGCCATGGCGCAGCACGACCACCCGATCGGCTACCGTGAAGACGCTCTCGATATCGTGGCTGACGAAGATCACACCCGCTCCCTCTTCAGCCACCGTGCGCACGAGGTCGAGGACGACGCGAGTCTGGTTGACCCCGAGGGACGCCGTCGGCTCGTCGAGCAGGATGAGCTTGGCGCCAGGCTTCAACACGCGCGCGATGGCCACGCACTGGCGCTGGCCACCCGAAAGGGAGCGCACGGAGGTGGTCATGTCCCTGACGTGGATGCCGAGGCGGCGAAGGCGAATCTCGGCCCGCTCCATCGCCGCGCTGTCGTCACGCAAGCGCACTGGGCCGATCCTCCAGCGAGGTTCCTCCCCGAGGATGACGTTATGCGCGACGCTGAGATTCGGGCACACGGCGAGGTCCTGAAAGACGCACTCGATGCCAAGGCGCCGGGCATCACCGGGATCGCGCATACGCCCCACCTGCTGGCCTTCGACCTCGAGGAATCCTGCGTCGGGTTCGACCGCGCCAGCGATCATCTTGACGACGGTCGACTTGCCCGCCCCGTTATCGCCGACCAGGCTGACGACCTCCCTGCGCCTCACCTCGAAGCTGAAATCTTGCACTGCCCGAAGCGGGCCATAGGACTTAGTCAAGCCCCGACAGGCAAAAACCGGCCGCGTCGTTGCAAGCTCGCCCGAGGCTCGCGGGACGCGGCGGATTTCCACGAGCGACCCGCTCGTCTCCGCCGGCACGGGCTCATTGCTCGGGCGACTACGCGTCCTGCGCCGGTAGAGCGCGTACTGGTCGGCGCCGAGTGCCAGCAGCAGCAGCATCCCCTTCGCGATCTGCTGCCACCAATCAGACAGGCCGACGAAAATGAGACCGGCGTTGATGACCCCAATCGTCAAGACACCGAGCGCGATGCCAACCGGGCTCCCGCTTCCGCCCAGGAATGAGACCCCGCCGAGAAGCACAGCCGTGAGGGCATCAAGGGCCGTGGTCGTGCCAACCTGGGCGGTGGCGCTGCCCAGGCGTGCCGTCTCGAGCACGCTGACGATTCCCATCAAGAGACCCATCAGCACGTAGAGCACGAGGACGATGCGGTCGACCTTGATGCCATTATAGCGGGCGGCATCCGGATTGCCGCCGATCGCGTAAGCATGCAGTCCCGGAACGGTCCGTGTCAGTGCCAACCCGCCGACAACGAAAATCACGACGGCCACGATCGTCTCGAACTGGATTGGACCGATCTTGAACACCCCGAACGAAAGGAACGACGCGGAGAAGTCGTGGACGTCGAGACCACCGGTCACCGCGTAGGCTGCCCCGGCGAAGATGGACATCGTCCCGAGGGTCACGATGATCGGCGAGATCTTCAGCACCCGCACGAGCCATCCGTTGATGAGGCCGAGCCCAAGCCCCGCGCCGAGGCCAACGATCACGGCCAGGGGCAGGCTCTGCGTATCGCGCTCGGAGATCCCGACGAGCACGGAAATCAGCGCGAACTCGCCCCCGATCGACAGGTCGACATTCCCCGTGACCAACAGCGCCCCAGCGCCGATAGCGGCGATGCCGATCCCCGAACTGTTGAGCAGGATCGTGAGCAAGTTCGACATCGTCGAGAATCGCGGATAGTAGAGAAGCGCGAACAGCAGCAGGAGTGCGACGAAGAGAAGTGCCAGGCCAATCCGGTTCGTCCGGTCCCCGGGCGTCTGGCCGCGCCAGAGCGATCGCGTGGTGCTCAGCCGCTTGTTGCTGCAGAGGTCGGCAGACACGATGCTCTCTCGGTTCGCGACTAATCTAACGACCAGGATCGGCCGGTGCGCCAGAGCGACGGTCCCGACCGATCCAACAGGCGTTAATGGTACGGGCTTGTCGTGATGTAGCGATTGCGCGTCTCGTAGCTGATGGTTCCTAACAACGTCATGTACTTGCTACTCTGCAAGTACGAGCTCTTCACTCCCTGCAAGGACATGGCCTCTTTAAACTCGCTGATCGTCTCCTTCGAGCGCAACGAAATGGCGGCGAACACCATCACCTGCGGTACCTCTTTGCCGGCAAGCCAGTCTGCGGCGAACTGACCCCAAGCATATCCCATCAAGTTGTAGGCAAATGCAAAGCTCGCCTTGTACGGGCCGCCCTTTTCGATTTCGGCGAGTGCGTCGGCATCACCATTGACACCCGAAATGTACATCTTGCTTGTATCGGTGCCGGCCGATCGCAGCGCGGCGAGCGCTCCCATCGAGTAGGTATCGCCTGCGGTTCCGAGGATTACGTTGACATCAGGATGGGCCTCGAGAATCGTCGCCATCGTCTGCTCGGCGCTCTGCTCGGTCTCTGCCGGAGTCTCGATATTCTCGACGATCCGTATGCCGGGACCGCCCGTTTTTAGGCCCGCCCGCACGCCCTGGTCGCGGGCGATCAGGACCGAAATAGTATTCAGGTTGAAGATCACCACCTTCGCCTTGCCGCCGAGGTGCTCGTTGATCCAGTTCGCGGCGGCAACGCCTTGTGCGTACCCAACATCGTACTGGTTTGCCACGCACTGGATCGTGCTCGGCGGCGTCACGAGGGACATGACGTCGATTCCCTGGTCGATGGCGCGCTGCATCACGATGGCTTGGGCGGCTGCATCGATCGGCTGGATGCAGAGCGCGCCGATGCCGACCTGAAGGAAGCTGTTCACCTGTGCGATGTTGGTGGCCGAGTCGTTGTTGGCGATCGCGGTCACGTATGACAGGCCCCGGTCGCGAGCCGCTGCCTTGATCGAATCGCCGAGCTCGATGAAGAACTCGGCGTTCGACGAATTGGCCCATGCAATGCGGCGCGGCAGCTTGGGCTTGGCACCGATGACCGAACTGGACTTGAACGGCGCCAGCTCCGCCAGTCTGGTAACCTTCATGCCCTGGCCCGAACCAGCCTGCGGCTGCTGCGCCGCGTTGGCTGGTGACCAGGCTCCGAGTGCCGCGCCTGCAACAGCCGCTGCGCCGAGTGCGCCACCGCGTTCAATCAAGGTGCGCCGGCCCATTCGGGTCGCTCTTTCGTTTTCCTTCATGCGTTCTCTCTCCCCTACCAGAGCCGCTGCCTTTGAAAGGAGGCTATGAACAGGTGCTCTCGTAAAGTATCGTATGTGCAACGGTTGGCGAGTCCACGTTGGCCTTTGTGACCACCACGTCGCCCGTCTGATAAAGATAAGGGATCTCCTCCTTCGTGATCTCGTGACGCAAGTATTTGGCGAGCAGCTCGACCGCCCGGTAGCCTTCTTGATACGGCTCCTGCGCCACGAGAGCACTGAACAGGCCGCTCCGCAGCGCCTTCACCTCTTCGGGCGCCGCGTCGTACGCCACCACTTTGACCTTTGCCGCATCGCCCGCCGCTCTGACCGCCGAGGCGGCACCTTCAGCGTCATTGGTATCGGTGGCGTAGATACCAGCGATATCGGGGTGGCTCGCCAAGAGGCCCGACGTGATCGTCGCCGATTTTCCGGCATCGGCGCCACCATACTGCGTTGCCAACACTTTCACGTGCGGAAACCGCTTGTGCATTTCGTCGACGAAGCCGTTCACGCGCGCGATTTCGACCGGAATGCCCGGCTGGAACGTAATCACGCCGACAGTACCCTCGCCATGCAGCGCCTCGCCCAGCATGTCGGCCGCGGACGCGCCGGCGCCCGCATTGTCGGTATGGATATTCTGCAGCTCGACCTTTTGGGCGAGGTTGCCGTCCACCGTGACGACCGCTGTGCCGGCATCCATGAGTGCCTTCACGGGTGCGATAAAGGCGGTTGGGCTGAAGGGCGCGAGCACAATGCCCTGTGGCTTTTTGAGTTCCACCGCGTGCAGGATGCTGATCTCCGGTGCGTAATCGACGGACGTGCTGCCCTGCCATGACAGATCGACGTTCATCTCAGCGGCCGCCTTCATCGCGCCGCACTTCATCGTCAGGTAGAACGGGTCGGCTGAGTCAGCGACGACGAAGGCGATGTTCAGCCTTGGAGCTGCCTTTGTCCATCCGCTGCCGGGCGTGAGCGCGGTGCCGACGGCGACGACCATCGCGAAACACACCGCATTTCCGGACGTCCGCAACCCCCTTATCAACTCCGTCTTGCCGGGACGGTTCTGTAGCAGGCTTTTCGGTTTCCTCATGGCGATCCCCTTCTGTCTCTGTTTGCGTCACGGTTCCTTTCAGGAAACATTTGCTGTTGGCCTCCGGTCGCGCCGCCCTCACACCCGCCAATTCCCGACCGGGGCGTGTGCCTTCGTTGGTGCGTGACCATACAGCAAAGCCATCAATCGACTGGAGAATGGCACGGTTGAGTCGCCGCTCTGGGCAAACTCCCGCACCGAAACGGCGGCGATGAGTACGATGCCGACCGCGATGAGTTGGTAAAAAGCAGCGAGGCCGACGACCACGAGACCGTCCTGGAGGATCACGGCAAGTAGCGCACCGAAGACGGCACCACCGATCGAGATGCGGCCGCCGAACAGATTGGTCCCGCCGATCACCGCGCCGGCGATCGCCGCAAGAGCGTCAGTCTGATGCCCGCTCAGGTTGGTCGATGCGTATCGGCTCAGATCGATGAAACCAGAGACGCCGGCAGCGCCGCCAGCCAGCATAAACAGGGCCATCAGCCTACTATGCACGTCAATGCCCGCGCGCACGGCCGCCTCGCGCGAAGAGCCAAGCGCCAGGGTGTGAAGCCCGAATCGGGTGTGGGACAGCACGAACCAGGCGGCCAGGGCAAAGGCGAGCGCGATCAGCGCCGGGTAGGGCAGCAGGTCGCCAAGTTTGGCCACGCCGAAATCCGACTGCAGACCCAGCGGCACGTTCGAGACATTGTAACCATTAGTCAGCACGTAGGCGATGCCAGTGACAATCCCGAGGCTTGCCAGCGTCGTGATGAAGGAGGTCACGCGCAGCCGTATCACGACAAGGGCGTTGAACGCGCCTACGGCGGCACCGCAAAGGATGCACGCGCACGCGCCGATGAGGCTCGCGGTTAAGGGGCTGCCGAGCGCCGCCATCGTCTTGCCTCCGACTACTGACGACAGGATGACGTTGGCGCCGATGGAAATATCGATCTCGCCGGCGCCGAGCAGGAATGCGGATCCGATGCATAGCAACACGCTCTCGCTGCCGTCGAGCGCGATGTTGCTCAAGCTTTGCGGCGCCAGGAACACGAAGCCCGACAGGAGCGAGAAGATCAGTACAACAGCGACGTCGACCGCGAAAATGCTGAGCGCCGGGCCGGCCGTGCGCGGGCGCCAGTTCGCCGGCAGTACAAGCGAGTCGTTCTGGTCCTGATCGGTCAGATCGGATATCGCCCCGGAATTCATGCGGCCGATGTCCCCGCCCGGGGGTGGGTGAGCTGGGACGCACCGCCCAGCATCGCCTCAACGATCTGTGCGAGTGTGGCCGATCTGGCTAAGAACTCGGCCACAATCGCTCCGCGACGCATGACCACAATGCGGTCGGCGACCCTGGCCAATCGTTCCATGTCGTGCGAGATCAAGAGGACGCCAAGACCCTGCTCGGCCACGTTATGGACCAGGTTCATTACAATGTCTGATTGCCGTGTGCCGAGCGATGCCGTCGGCTCGTCGAGCAGCACGATCCGCCGTGCCCATTTGACGGCTCGTGCGATGGCGACAGCCTGGCGCTGGCCGCCGGAGAGCAAGCTCACCGGAACCTGTACGGTGGGGAGCCGGATGCCGAGCCGTTGCAGCGCCGCCTGAGTCTCGACCGCCATCGTTCGCCGGTCGAGCAGGCCGAGCCAACGTGGCCGTCCGGCGCTGAGCGTCTCATGCCCGAGGTAGACATTCTCCAGCACGGATAGGTGTGGCGCCAGGGCAAGATCCTGGTAGACGACGCCCACGCCCTGCTCCGCCGCGTTGAAGCGACCGGCCTCTACCACCTCGTTGTCGCCGAGCACGACCTTGCCGGCGTCCGGCGAAACCGCACCGCACATAACCTTCATGAGGGTCGATTTGCCGGCGCCGTTGTCGCCGACGAGGGCGACGATCTCGCCAAGGCCGACGCTGAGCGACGCACCGCGTAGCGCCTCGACGTGCCCATATCGCTTGCGTACGTCGCGCGCTGTAATCGCCGCCGGCCGGCGGGGTTCCGATTGCGATGAAGCGGTGTTGGGGTCCATACTTGAATCGGTCAGAGGATCTCGTATTTGCGATAGACCTCGCCGAGCGTCGCACCGGCTCTAAGCTCGTCACGGGTCACGCTCTCGCCGTTGATTTTGTCTACGGCCCTGGCAATGACCTCATCGGAGATCGACTGCGGAATCACGACTACGCCGTCCCGATCGCCGAATACGAGGTCACCCGGGCGGGCGGTCACGCCGCCGCAGACGACCTCCAGGTCGCGTGCGACCATTTTGCTCCGGCCCTTCGAATCCAGCGGCCGGTGGCCGCCGTGGAACACAGGGAATTGCATGCGCGCCACCGTCCGGGCGTCGCGGAGCAGCCCGTCTGTCACGGCGCCGACCGCCCCGCGCTGACACGCAGCAGTCGTCAGCAGCTCGCCCCAAGGGACGATGGTCTCGGTTGGCCCCCCGCAAGCAAGCACCGGAACATCGCCGGGTTCGAGGTCGTCGATCAGCGCGATCTCCATGTCGTAGGGGGATTCACCTGGCCGCTCGCCGTCGCGCGGCTCGAACAATCCGGTACGCACGCGACCAAACAGGGTGCGCTCGGGATCGAGTGGTCGGATGAAAGGCCGCATCGCCTGCCCCATGTAGCCGAGACTGTCCAAAACGTCCGACAAAACGGCCGTGTAGAGGGTCTCGCTCAATTCCAGCATATTCATGCATGCGCCTCCAACTTGATACGCACGCGCACGATGTCGCGCGGTGTTCGAGCAGCTCAGCCGGCGACCATTCTCGCGGCCAAAACTGCCGATACTGTTCATCCGGTGGCAGCCGCCTCAAGTCGCTCGCCAAGCAGCGCGGCGGGTTGTAGCGAGGGTGTAGTGGGCGAGCGCATGAGGGTGACGGCGCGGTCGGCAACGGCCATGGTTGGCGCGTTGGTGTTGGCCGTGACGATACGCGGCATCACCGAGGCATCGATCACGCGCAGCCCGTCGATGCCACGCAGGCGCAAATCTGGCCCGACGACCGCGAACGGATCGTCGTCGTGCCCCATGCGGCAGGTGCCGACAGGGTGATAGTCAGTACGCACCGTGCGGCGTAGATAGTCGTCTAGTGCCGCGTCGGTTTCGGCCGTCGCGCCGGGCGCCAGCTCGCCGCGCGCCACGCTGCTGAGGGGCGCGGAGCGCAAGATGCCGCGGGCGACGCGCAGCCCTTCGCGTAGCTGCGCGATGTCCCACGGGTCGCCGAGATAGTTCGGGTTGATCAGCGGCAGAGCTTCGGGATCGGCCGAACTGAGGCGCACCCAGCCGACTGAGCGTGGGCGCATGAGCACCGGGTGCAACGTCAGCCCGTCGATACTGCCTGAGCCACGGATCGTAGGATCGACGTATCCGGTCGACGGCACGCAGTAGATCTGCACGACGGGATCGCCGCTTGCGTCCTCCGGCACGTGGAAGGAACAGGCTTCGACGCCGTTGGAGGTGATCCGGCCACGCCGGAACAGCGTGTATTCCAGGCCGTTGGCTAACATGCGCCAACCGCGGTCCTGGCGGAAGTAGCCGAGGCCCCCGCTACCGGCCACGATGAGCGGCGCACCGCAATGGTCCTGCAGATTGGCGCCGACGCCCGGCAGGTCGGCGATCACTGCAATGCCGAATTGACGGAGCTCTGCCGCCGGGCCGATACCAGACAGCATCAAAAGTTTCGGCGAGATGAACGCACCCGCCGCGAGCAGCACCTCGCCGTCCGTGCGTGCCATCTGCATCGCGCCGTGGCGGCGGTAGGCGACCCCGATGGCGCGACCGCTTTCGATCAGCAACCGATGCACCTGGGCACCGGTCTCCACCACCAGGTTCGGATTGCCAATGACTGGGCGCAGGAATGCATCCACTGCCCCGCAGCGCCGCCCGGCGCCCGCCGTCACCTGCGGATAGCCAACCCCGGCTGGCGCGCCCTGGTTGAAGTCGGGCGTGAAGGGGATACCCATGCCTTGCACGGTTTGGACGTAGATGTGGCTAAGATCACAGATGAATCCCTGGTCGGACACCCTTAGTACGCCTGTGCAGCCGTGGAAGCGGTTGTTGAATTTCTGATTGCGCTCAGCTCGCATGAAATGCGGCAGAATGCGCTCCCACGACCAGAGATCGGTCCGCCCGATCGTGCCCCAACCGTCGTAGTCGGCCGCGCGGCCGCGCATATACGCCTGCGCGTTGACGCTGCTGCCGCCACCCAGCACCTTCGCCTGTGGGATGATCGGCACGCGCCCGCCGAGCTGCTCCTGCGGAACCGCTGCGTGTTGCGTGAGGTATTTCGTGCCGCTCAGGATGCGACTGAAACCCGCCGGCACCTTCAGCACCCAGCCCTTGTAGTCGCCGCCCGCTTCCAGCAGCAGCACGCGCGCACCGAACTCGCCTACCAACCGCGCAGCGGCGACGCAGCCTGCGCTTCCGCCGCCGACGACGATGTAGTCATACCCTCCCATGACGCACCCGCGCGGTTCAGCACTGCTGGCCAGAGGACGAAACATAATGCGCCGCGCGGCGCTGCCAGACAACCGGGAATCGTTTCACGAGACGAAACGCCATGTGCTTGACGGGTTGCGAAGCCCGGAACACTGTTCCTCGGACGTCCCGTTGCCCGGCGGGACGGCGTGCAGCATTGCCGATCCGCTGAATTTGCGGGGGGTATCGCAGCGGAATCTCGCAAGAGGATGAAGGGCAGGTCCGTGACCGAGATGATATCACCGCGCATCGCTATCGCGTCGTTGATGCAGGAGACGAACACGTTCTCGCCGATCCCCACCACGCGGGAGGTGTTCGAAACCTACTATGTCCTGCATGGAGATGATCTGTTGGAGGGTTATGGCGCCGCGCGTGTCGAGGTGCCGGCCTTCCTCGCTGTGCTGCGTGAGAAGGGTGCGACCCCGGTGCCGCTCTTCGCCGCCTACGCTGCCGCCGCAGGAAGCTGTACGCGCGAGACGTTCGAGGCGTTTATGAGCGAGATCGAGACGCGCCTGCGTGCAGCAGGGCCGCTGGATGGGCTGCTGCTCGCGTTGCACGGCGCGCTGGTGCTCGTCGACGAACCGGACGGCGAGGGCGAGATCATTGAGCGACTGCGCGCCATCCTACCTCCGGGCAAGCCGATCGGCGTCAGCCTCGACCTGCATGGCCACATCACGCCGCGTATGTTACAGCCGAACACGTTCCTGGTCGGCTACCAGGAGTACCCGCACACGGATATCTACGAGACTGGCGAGCGCACGGCTCGGCTGATGATGCATGTCGTGGCCGGCCAGCGGCGGCCGGTCATGGCGCTCGCCAAGCGCCCGGTCCTGGTTTCGCCCGTCGTCGCTCGCACGACCGACGGCCCGTTGAAGCCGGTGGCCGACGCGGCGCGGCAAATGGAAGCGGATGGCGCCGTGCTCCACGCCTCGATCTTCCCGGTCCAACCTTGGATCGACGTGCCCGGTCTCGGCTTTGCCGCGCTGGCCTGCGCCGATGGGGATGCCGCGGCTGCGCAGGATGCCGCAGAGCGCCTTGCCGAGGAACTGTGGCGCCGCCGTGGCAACTTCTCGCCCGGCCTGCTGCCGCTCGACCAAGTGATCGCGACGGGGCTTGCCGCCTCCGGTGTCACGGTTGTTAGCGATACCGGCGACGCGCCAACCGGCGGTGCCGCCGCCGACAGCCCGGCAGTGCTGGCCGGGCTTCTCGCCGGTGGTGCCGCCGCGCACCCGCGGCTGTCGCTGGCGACCTTGTGCGACCCCGCCGCGGCGGCGGCCGCCCACGGGGCCGGTCTCGGTGCGACGGTGTCACTGCGGCTTGGGCATGCCTTCAGCGAGGGTGCGCCGGTCGGGGTCACTGCGACGGTGGCCCATCTCTCCGACGGCAGATACGTGATGCAGGACAAAGGCACCGAGGGCTTGGCGATCCGCATGGGACCAACGGCAGTGCTCGCCATCGGCTCGGTCCGCCTCTTGGTGCGCAGCCATCCCTCGACGGAATGGGACACCGCTATGTATTCCTCGCAAGGGCTGGACCCACGGCAGGCGGTGCTTGTGTTCGTGAAATCGCCTTCGCATTTCCGCACCTCGTTCGGTCCGCTGGCGTCGCGGATCCTCCTCGCCGACACGCCGGGACCGACATGCGGGGACATGCATCGCATTCCCTTCCGTCGTGCCACGCGGCCGCTATATCCTCTCGACGAGATCTAAAGCGATGCCATCGCCGCCGGCTTGCCAAGGGGGCGCGTAAGCAAAAGAACCGGGAGCGAAAACAGTGGCGCACAGGAGCGACAAATACGTCATTGCGCCGGTCGTAGGGGCGTTCGATGTGCTGGAATTCGTCCTCGCCAGCGCAAAGCCGGTCTCGGTCGGCGCAATCGGCCGTGGATTCGGGCGTCACAAGACCACGATCTACCGCTATGTACAGACCCTTCTGTTTCTCGGCTATCTGCAGGAGGCGGCAGGCGGCGGCTACGAGATCGGGCCGGCCGTGCATACCCTGCAGACCGATGACGGACGTGACCATGCCGTGCGCGCCGTGGCGGAGCCCGTCATCCGCGAGCTCAACAACACATTGCACGAGACGGTCAATCTGGGCGTTCCGAAGGGTCGGCGCATCTATTATGTTGCGGTCCTCGCCGGCGCTCACGACAGCGGCGGACTCGCCGAGGTGGGCGACGGAGATTATTTCCATTGCACCGCACTCGGCAAAGCCATCCTAGCCTTCCAAAGCCCCGAACTCCGCGCTGCCCATTTGCATGCGGAGTTGCGACGGCTGACCGATCATACAATCCTTGACAAGGAACGTCTTTTTGCCGAGCTGCTCGAAGTACGGCGCCGTGGCTACGCAGTGGATCGGGGCGAGAACGAGGCCGGCTACAGTTGCTTCGGTGTCCCCGTGCGCGACTGTCGCGGAGTGCCCATCGCTGCGATCAGCGTCTCCCTGCAATCCGACCGAGTGACGCGAGCGCGGGAATTCGAGGTCAGCGAATGCGTGATGGCGGCGGCACGCCGCATCGAAGCCAAGCTCTCGCGACGGCGGGATGCAATCCGGCGCTTTGATAGCGGTCCCGAGGAGGCTCGCCCGTGAAACTGACGACGGTGGCACATCCACCCACGCCCCAGCGCTTGGCGTAGCTTGCTCAACTCGGCGTAGAGCACGCCGTGCACTACGACATGCACGGGGTGCCGGATGACCGCGATGCGCTGCTCGAAATCAGGCAGCTTTACGAGAACGCCGGCTGTCACGTTGCCGCTTGGAAGGTTCTGACTCACTTTCGGTGCAGGGCTTAGTTCTGCAGCGGCATCAACCTGGCGCGAAGCAGCTCACCCCCCGCACGCCCGTACACGGCCCTCTTCAGCGTCTTGAGCCTGTTGATCCGGCCCTCGGTCTGCCCATTGCTCCACGTTTGTCGGGCGACAGATAAAACTGGACCCCTGGCAACATTGAGAACTGGACTCCCGTTGTGAGCGGGAGAGTCTGCTCCCGGAAGGCCAATCAGACTTACAAGGGGCACTCTGTCATGCTGTCACGAGGCGCCCAAAAATACGTCACCGAATTTACGAAACAGAGTACCAAGCCTCGGCCCATCGCACAGCCACCTGACTCCCCACGGCTTTGCATACTCTCCACTGCTACCCCTTGATCGCGCCGGCGGTGAGTGCGCCACCGATGCCGCGTGCAGCCACCAGGCCGAGCACCATCGGCGGGGCCATGCTCAGCACCATCGCCGCGGCGGTGTCGCCCCAGCGCACGCCGAAACTGGTTGTAAAGAAGGTAACAGCGACGGTCACCGGCACGGCATTGCGGGTGGAGAGAATCAGGCCAAACAGGAACTCGTTCCACGCGGTGATGAAGCCAAGAATGCCGGCCGAGAGCAGCATCGGCCGGATCAGAGGTAGGACGATCCGCACCAGGATCATCCGGGTGCCCGCGCCATCGACACGAGCCGCTTCCTCAATCTCCAGCGGCAGATCGGAAATCGCATTGACCGCGATCAGCAGCGACAGCGGCAAGTTGATGATGCAGGCGATGAGGGCGAGGCCGGTGCGTGTGTCGAGCAGGCCCAACACCTGGTACATCAGATAGAACGGGATCGCGAACACGACCAGCGGCACGGCGCGCAGATTTGCCATCAGCGGCAGCAGGATGCGTGCGCCGGCACCCGAGCGGACCATGCCGTAGGCCGCCGGTACCGCCAGCAGCAGCGCGAGCAGCGTGCCGCCGCCGGCCAGCGCCGTGCTGTTCGCGAGATAGCGCGGGAAGTGCAGCGTTGGATCGCCGAGCACCGTGCGGAAGTGCAGCAGCGTCGGCGTGAACAGCCAGACCGGCGGGCTGGCATTGATATCGGCATCCGATTTCAGCGCGGTGAGAATCGTGACGATCACCGGCAGATTCAGGAGCAGCACGGCTAGCACGAACAACAGCCAGCGCAGTAGCCGCCCAATCACGCGCGCGCTCCATGCAGTGAACGACGCATCAGGGCGAGCAGGAGGACGAGTGACAGCAGCAGCAGGATCATCGACGCGGCCACCGCGAGCCCGAGATGCTGCTGCGCGAAGAACGCTTTGTAGATGTAGAGACTGATGCCAGTCGTCGCATCGCCCGGCCCGCCCCCGGTCAACACGTAGATGTGGTCGAACACGCGGAAGCTGTCGATGAACCGCACCAGCCCGGCGATGGCGAGCACCGGCACCAGCAGCGGCAGCAACACCCGGCGGAATTCCTGCCAGGCGGAGGCCCCGTCGACCCGGGCCGCCTCGCGCAACTCGGGGGGGATCGCCTGCAGCCCGGCAAGCGCCAGCAGCAGCGTGAACGGCACGTTCTGCAACGCGTCGATCGCCGCGACCGTCCAGAATACCCAGCCCGGGCCGAGCAAGTTCGGCGAGAGATCGAGCATGCCGAGATAGATCGGGATGATGCCAACGAAATCATTCAGCATCAGCCGATACATCAGCCCGTTCAGTGCCGGCGCGATCATCAGCGGCAGCAGGATCAGCGCCAGCAGGGAGCGGTAGCGCGACAGGATCGGCGCCAAGCCCACGGCCAGGCCCAGCCCCGCCGCGACCTGCGCCACTGTCTCTACCACGGCGTAGCGGAGGGAGAAGCCCATGGCCTGCCAGAACGCCGGATCGTGCAGGACGGCCGCGTAGTTGCCAAAGCCGGACAGGCGTGGCTGGCGCAGCGTCGTGAAGCCGACCTGTGACAAGCTGTAGACCAAGTCGGTCAGGAAAGGAAAGCCGAGCCAGAGCACCAGGAAGACCGCCAGCGGGGTGATCAGCAGCCACCCCTCGCGGCGGCTGATCACCCGCGAGGGCGTCACAACGCGTCAGCCGTGACGCCCCGCGGCTGGCCGGATGCCACCGTCATCACTGCTTCAGCACTGTCGTCATGCCCTGCTGCGCTGCCTTCAGCCCGTCGTTCGGGGCAACTTGGCCGCCCCAGATCGCAGAAAGCTTCTCCGCCAGCAGCGTGTAGATCGCCATAGCGGTCGTCGCGGTGCCGCCCTTGATCACGTAGCCGTCCTGCGCCGCCTCCTTGCCGACCAGCGCGAAATCGGGATGGCTCGCCGAGAGCCCATTCAGCACCGCTGGCATCGGCGGCGTGCCGCCAGCTTTGGCATAGATCTGCATCGCCGGCTCGGTGGCCAGATAGGCGAGGAACTGGCCCGCCTGATCCTTGTGTTCGGATGCCTTGTTGAGCCCGATGCCAAGACTATGCAGATGCGTCTTGTGCCCCGCCGGGCCTGCCGGCATCGGGGCGATCCCGACCTTGCCGGCAGTCACCGGCATCTGCTTCGGATCATTAACGATGGCGTAGGCGGCATTCCATTGCAGCATGGTCGCCACCTGGCCGCTGCCGAAGGCCTCGTTCGCCTCGGGGAATTCATAGTTGAGGCTGCCGGGCGGCGTCGCATGGTTCTGGATGATGGTCAGATAGGTTTGTACCGCCTGCATCGCCGCGGCGCTGTCGATCGCCGGATGCCCCGCCGCATCCAGCCAGTTGCCGCCATCGGCGACCAGCGTGTCCTGCCATAGCATCACGTTGAAGATCAGGTTCTTGAGCTGCAGCACGGCACCGAACCGAACCGGCGAGGCATGATTCAACGTCTTCGTGAAGAACAAGCTCGTGGCCACGAAATCGTCCCAGGTCCAATCGGCCGGCGCCTTCGGCACCATGGCGCGGCCGAGCTTCGCCTGCGCCAGCGTCGCATATTCCTTGTGCCAAGCCGTATCCTTCAGCAGCCGGTCGATCAGGTCGGTGCGGTAGTAGAGGAAATGCACGCTGATATCGGTCGGTACGCCATACAGCACGCCATTCGCCTGCAGGCTGTCGAGGGCAACCGGCGCGTAGGATTGCCGCGCCGACGGCGACACGTAGGCGTTGATCGGCGCGAGGAACGGAACGTAGCGGCCGAGCGTGTAGGTGGTCACCAGGCACAGGTCGAAATCCTTGCTGCCGGCGGCGAGGTCGGCCATCTCCTTGTCGAAGAATCCGACGCGGCTGAACAGGAGTTGCTTGACCGCGAACCCGTCGGTCTTGCCGGGCCCGGCATTGAACGCGTCGATCACCTTCTGCATGGCGTTGCTTTCCGGCCCCGGCCAGAACAGCAGCGTGACATCGGCGCGGGCGGGGCCGGCAACCACCGTCAGCCAGACGGCGACGATGAGCGTAGCGAGGCGGACGGACATGGATGCTCCTCCGGATGCGGCCGTCAGGTGCCGCGGATGGCGTCGGGCGTGGCGGCGGCAAGGCCGCGGCGATCGCCGCCATTCCTTCGATCCGCACCCCGACAGCGCCGACGGCCTCCGCGAAGGCCGCAACACTGGCCGGGCCATCGAATGGCCCATCCGGCACCGTCTCACAGGAGACGATCAACCCGCGGCGGACACGTTCGGCGCGTGTGCGGAAGGAGGGAATCTGAGGCGCTCCCGGCTCGTGACACGCCGCGACCACGATACGCGCCAGTGCCGGATGCCTGTCAAGCCAGGAAGCCCGACACCGATCCGGCGCCCAGCCCACCGGCTTCAGTCTGCCAGAATCAACACCAAATGGCCGATTAAACGGTGGCTATTGCACCGCGCAGGAACTCCAGCTTGATCTGCGCGAACTCCGCCATGTCAATGCAGTCGTTCGCGCTGCATAGTACGGTGCAGGCCGCAATCATCAGCATCTCCAGCAGGTCGTACCGCCCAGCATTGCCCCTACGCGGATCGCGCAAGCGCCTGAAACAGGCTTTGAAGCTCTCCCTCGTCGCCCCTGCGCGACCAATCACAAGGGGTAGACGCAATTCACCCGCACCAGGCAAGCCCAAGGTCGTTCTGTCAAGATCAACTCCAACTGCGATTCCCCTGCCCCCCACTTGCTGGACAGTCCCTGATCCCACAATCTCCCGATATTCCCATCTCCGGGCCTGCATGGGTCTGACCATGCTGTTCATCTCCCACGATCTCGTAGTCGGGGAGTTTATGTGCTACTGCGTCGTCATCCTCCATCTCGGCCGGATCATGCACATCGCACCGAGCGAAGAGCTCTGTGCAAGCCCGCGCCTTCGGTACACCCGGGCGTTGTTCCCGGCGATCCCCTTGCCCGACCCGAACGCGCCGCACGGCCACGAGATACTGACCGGTGGCATTTCAAGCCTGACTAACTCACCCTCCGGCTGTGTGTTTCGGACCCGCTGTCCGTTTGCATTCTTTCCGTTTGCATTCTCCAGGTGCGCCGAAGCGGCGCCATCGCTCGACGAGCTCGGACCCGGACACTTCAAGGTCCGCTGGCTGAGGACCGTCCCACCCGAGGTCAGGGCGGCGACAGGCGGCGATCGGCGCCGGGCAGAATCATGACGAAACAAAGCAACCACGCCGTGTTCGATCGCCTGGCGCGCGGCCTGATCGTGTCCTGCCAGCCGGTGCCCGATGGCCCGACCGACAATCCGGACTTTGTAGTTGGCTTCGCTCTGGCGGCACGCGCGGGCGGTGCCTCGGGTCTGCGCGTGGAGAGCGCGCGCTACGTCGCCGCCGTAGCGGCCGCCTGCGATCTGCCGATTATCGGCATCGTGAAGCGCGACCTGACAGAGAGCGCCGTCCGCATCACGCCGTTCATTTCGGATGTGGATGCGCTGGCCGCGGCTGGCGCGGCGGTGATCGCCTTCGACGCCACCGATCGCCCGCGGCCCGTCGCGGTGATCCGGTTGGTCGAAGCCGTGCACGCACATGGGCTCCTGGCAATGGCGGACTGCGCCACTTTTGCCGATGCGGAGCGGGCCGCTCTGGCTGGAACCGACATCATCGGTAGCACGCTGTCCGGCTACACGGGTGGGGAAGCCCCTCCCCTCGGCCCGGACCTCGACCTCGTGGCAAGGGCCGCAACACTCGGCAAGCCGCTGATTGCGGAGGGGCGCTACAACACGCCCCTCCTTGCTGCTGCCGCGATCCGTGCGGGAGCGTACGCCGTCTGCGTGGGTTCGGCGATCACCCGGCCGGAACTGGTCACACGCTGGTTCGCCGAGGCTGTCGCGGCGGCTGCAGCACCGCACGCGCCGGTGCTTGCCATCGACATCGGTGGCACGAAGATGATGGCGGCGCTGGTTTCGGGCAACACCGTCCTCGAGCGGCGCGTGGTGCCGACGCGACCGGACCTCGGGGCGGAGCGCTGGATCGGCGGAATCGCGGAAGCAGTCGGCGGCTGGTCGGGCCGCTACGCCGGTGTCGCTGCCGCGGTCAGCGGTTTTCTGCGTGCCGGCGCTTGGTTTGCAGCCAATCCCGCGACGTTGCCGGTCCCCGACGGCTTCCCGCTTGTCGAACGACTGCGTGGCGTCTTTGCTGTGCCGGTGCTGGCGGTCAACGACGCCCAGGCCGCCGCTTGGGGCGAGCATCGCTTCGGCGCAGGGAGTGGGCGCGATCTCGTCTTCCTTACGATCTCCAGCGGCATTGGCGGCGGCATTGTCGCCGGCGGCCGGCTGCTCGCCGGCTATGGCGGATTGGCGGGCAGCCTCGGACAGGTTCCTCTGCTCGGGTCCACCGATCCGGGCCGGCGGCTGGAGGCGCTGGCGTCGGGCTTCGGTATGGCGGCGGCTGCGCGGGGCACGGGACACGATACCGATGCGCGGGGGGTGTTCGAAGCAGCGCGTGACGGATCGGCCTGGGCAGAGGCGATCCTTGGTCAAGCCGTGGCGTATCTGGCTGACGGGCTCGGCGGCTTACAGGCGCTGATCGACCCAGAACTCATTGTGGTCGGCGGCAGTGTCGGACTGGCGCCCGGATTTCTTGACCGTTTGCAGTCCGCATTCGAGCGCCTGCCGCCACTGCTCAGGCCGAAACTGGTGGCTGCGGCGTTGGGCCCGGATGCCGGCATCCTGGGCGTGGCGGACCTGTTCTTCGAACGCTCAGCCGCGTAATCGATCGTCGGCAATTCAGCCTTGTTCCACCGCAGACCCGACCACCCAGATGTGGCGCGGATGCCGCTTCTCGTCCCACCACACCAGGTCGGAAAGCATGAGGATTACAGGAGTACGGGGACGCGCGCGAAGCACGGCGGTTCCAGGGCAGACAGTGCCATGACCGCCCCGAAGATTCTCATGCCCCCATCATGGCAGCCGCGCTATGCGCTCGGTAAGGAGCGCGTATTGACCGTCCGCATCACCGTCGCGGACGTAGTACGCTTTAGCCGGCTCACCGGTGATGTGTTGGCAAGATATTGTCACGTTAATCGGGCCTGGGCGCTCTGGAGGCGGCCACGATCTGCGCTTGAGCCGATCAGGTCGCCGTCCGCGCACACGTCTGCTGACGCCACACCTTGAATGCATTGGCCCGCAATATCCGGCACTCGCTGACGGCCATGCGGTCACGGCACGGACAGAAATCGCCGTAGACGAAGGAGTGTGCGAACAGGAACCGCTGAGCCTGGCCCCGCGACTTGAATCGCCGCATCTGTCGTTCCTGACGCCGTATTGGCCTGTGCGAGTTCTCGGCGCGATTATTGAGGTATCGGCTCTGCCGGGGTGCTGCGTCTGGCAGCACCTCTCGCTTGGCAGTCCCATAGCTTTTTAGCTTATCGGTGATGATGACGCGTGGCACGAGTTGCAAGCTCTTCAGCAATCTCCTCAAGAATCGCTTGGCGGCTTTGGCGGAGTGCCGGCTTCGGACGAGGATGTCGAGCGCCACGCCAGAGAGAGTGCTGCTCGCCCTGAATGCGGATGAAGATCTCGTCCAAATGCCAGCGGTCTCCCGGTCGCGGGCGTCGCCGCCGCATGCTCTTCGCGAAGCTCTCGCGGGTTTCCAACCGCGAGGACAAACGATGAGTGACGCCCAAGGAGTGCCTTTTTGCCCACGGTTCGCCCCGGCGCCCGTGCCCTTTCCGCGCCTCCGCCGGAAGCGTTAACCGATCCCACGGCGGCCGATGCCTGATTCGACAAGGCCGTCGCCAACGCCGACGAGATCCTCTACCGCAACCGGCCCGGAATGCCGCAACGGGTGTCCCACGACGCGCAGGTGTTCGCCCTGGCCCGCTAACAGCGGTTCGCCTTCCACTTCACGCCGACATCCTGCTCCTGGCTCGACGCCGTGGAAGGGTATTTCGCCAGGCCCACCAGGCGGTTCCCCTACTGAATGAGCGCCACCCGCAGCGCTGATAGCGCAGGAACCAGCGCTGCCAATGTCTCCAGTTCGTGGACCGGCCCGGCATCGAGCTTCGCTGTGACCGCCCGATCATAAACTGCGACACACGTTCTCCGGGTTAGGCGGGAGAGATAGAGGATTCCGTCCAGGTCGGTCTGGTCGAACACGGCCTGGCTGAATTGGCAGGCTTCATCCTGGGCTTTCGCCCCCGTTATGTCGGTGGATACCCCGAGCAGAAAGCAACCCGCCGTCCTCATATCCAGCAGGCGGAGCGGTACCTGCGCGCCAACTTCCGCCACACCCCAGCCCGTCAGCTCGCCCGCCGTAAGTTCTCGCGCGGTCGCCCCCTCAAAGCGGTCTCGGATAACCGCCTCGGCGACGCTCGTTGCCAGATCTACGGCGATGTAAACAGCTTGAATGCATCAATCGGGCTTGCGAAACGGGTCTTCCCGAAGCCCATGCCGAGCGGGGTGGCTCGGTGGGCGATCGGCGCGAGCCGCAGATAGGCAGTGGGCTGATAGGCGACGACCAGGCTCGCGACGACGTCGGGGTCCAGGTCCATCGCACTAGACGAAGTCGCGTTCTGCCGCCTGGATGACCTCGTCCCGTTGCCCGGCCTTCAACAGGTCCAGAGGGGGCCGCAAGTCAAAACGGCCGTGGGGCTGCCGTAGCCATAGCCAGGCCGCCCGTTCGTCGGGCGCAATCTTCGCCACGTCGCCGACGCCTCGCATGGGGCGCGCGTCGACGAACTGCTCCAGCGGATAGACGTGCTTGCGTTCGCCTCGCAGCAATCCGATCACTGCGCCGCGGCGGTGCCATTCGTTCAGGGTCGAGCGGGCAACATGGAGCTGCTTCTCGATCTCGCCTGGTCCGGCAACCGGTCCGGCCCAACTCTCAAGGGGGCAGGTTTGGACGTACTGCGCCAGCCGTTCACGACCCACGTCGAGACTCAGGAGGTCTCCCAAGCCGGTTCCTTTATGGCGTTCGACAGCCGGCTCCACGGCGGTGTTTCCGGGCTGACCCGCAGTGGGCTCGGTCGTTAGTCTGGCGGCCTTGAGCAGCATGGTCCGCAGGACCGTCTTCGACGTCGGAATTTTCTCCCGCTGATCGACGGCCAACCCGGCGACGACGTCCGCGAAATTGGCCACGAGCTTGGCCAGCGGCGTCAGCGCGCGCGCCGGCATCTGCGGGTTCCGGTGCGCAAAGATGGCGCGAATTTCGGCCTCGGCCGGGGTATGGATTTGTTTGCCGGACGAGTTGGCCGGCTTTGAATGCAAGGTCATGAGACCCTCCTTGGAATTCAGGCAACATAGTGCGAAATGTCCGGAATGTCCAGATTCGCTAATACGCCCAGACCGGGCGGTTCCCGGGAAGTGCCGCCAATTCAATCCCCGCCCGTCCGTAAGAGACGTGGTCCGGAAAATTCGGACGGTCGGATAAGTGGATTTCCCCGCGCCATTGGGGCCTGATGGCCGCGGAGAGGAGCGAGGAGCATGACGAGACGGGCACGCCGGACGCACTCACCGGCCTTCAAGGTCAAGGTGGCGATTGCGGCGATCAAGGGCGACAAGACGCTGACCGAGTTGGCGAAGCAGTTCGACGTTCACCCGAACCCGGTTACAGCCTGGAAGACGCAACTGCTGGAGGGTGCTGCTTCGGTTTTCGGCGGCGAGCGGGGCGCTGCCGGTCCGCCGGTCGACCTCAAGGAACTGCATGCGAAGATCGGCGAGCTGACGCTGCAGAACGATTTTTTATCCGGTGCGCTCGGCAAGGTCGGGTTGCTGAGGCACGAGCGTCGATCGGCCGGTATCTGGACTTCTACAATGCCGGGCGGCCACATTCGCAGCATGGAGGGCAGACGCCGGATCAGGTCTGGTTCGCCAACTTGCCGCCGCTGGCGGTGGCGGCATGATCGCGACGCGCCCTGCTGGGGCTCACTCCGGCCGGCCTGCGGCTCGGCCTGCGTTCACCCCAGCAGGGCGCGTGTATCGGACAAAGCAAGCGGCAGGACAATCCACTTATAAAATCCGAAACGGCGTCCAGGACAACCGGACCACCTCTGACGGTCAACAGCCAGGCGATGGCTGTACACCTCCAGGAAATCAGTGCCCAAGTGCGGCTTGGCGCGCACGCCGTAGTACTGTGCGACGGCGCTGGCTGGCACCAACCCGGCCAGCGACCGGAGGTCCCCGACAACATCACTCTGCTGCCGTTGCCGCCCTACCCACCAGAACTCAATCCGATGGAGAACGTCTGGGACTATCTGCGGGGCAACAAGTTGAGCAAGCAGGTTTGGACAAGCTACG
>Ga0335075_10002019_pt1 | contig 32971 bp, 29 predicted proteins | sample Lox_Sample_24_FD_206723 | JGI IMG/M metagenome (GOLD analysis project Ga0335075, IMG submission 206723) | Soil microbial communities from Loxahatchee National Wildlife Refuge, Florida, United States - Lox_Sample_2.4 | ecosystem: Environmental > Terrestrial > Soil > Wetlands | place: USA...
GCGTGGTGGCCCGAAAGGAAGCGGGCGAGCTAGGTGAACATGCCGTGATCGAGCTGACCTGCCCGGTGACGCTCCCCGAGCGACAAGCCAGTATCACGCTCGTCACCGGCAGCGGGGAGAGCAATCCCCGCGTATCGCCGTCGCGCTGGTCCTGGTTGCTCGCCCCGCGCAAGCGGTGAGGAGGGCGTGTCAAGCTACCGACGATCACTCGACCGTTACCGTCGAAAGGGTTCGGGTCGTTTCAGGCGGCTCTCGGAAAAATACGCAGAAGCCGTTCACGCAGGTAATGACTCTGATTCCGGAAGCAACTCAAAGTTGTACTTTATGGCATTAACCCCAACTAGGTGTTCTTGTGGGTCGATCCCATCTGCGGTCCAGTGCCACATGCACAAGCTGATCTCGCGCCTGGCAACCCTTCTCATGGGATTTCCCATACTGCGCGCCGTTGGTCGCAGCCGCCATATCAGCTCCGCGAGCCAGCTCTTTTCGGCATCACCCAACGGTACAAATGCCATTACTCGGTCGACCCTTACCCTTCGCCCTTATGTAACGAACGACCGTCACCCCTGGGCGCTCCGGGGCGGGCGCCGTCGTGGTCACCTTCGCGCTCGTACGCCTAATGAGCGTTGCGGAACAACGCTTCGGCATCGAGGTGGAGCGGCGGGCGATTGCATTTGCCAGGCTTGATTGATGAGATAGGCCTGTATGGCCTCGGCCTGGGTCCGTGTCAGCTCATCGTCGAAGCGACCCATGCCATTCGCCTGGTCGGCACCATGCAGGACGATCTCGTAGAAAGCGGGGGTCAAAGCCGGCGCCGTGCGGCGCAGGTCCGGCAGGAGTGCACGCCCGAACACGTGGCAACGCGCACAGTATCGATTGTAGAGCACCTCGCCGCGAACGATCGCCTGCGGACTGCCGGTGCGCGGCGGCAGCGCTGGAAGCACCGCGTCATGGAAAGGGGGCGGTAGCGGAGTCGGGGCGCCGCCGACACGAAACACGATGATCCGGTCTTCATTGCCGAATCGGTAAGCCGCACTGGCCTCGGGAAACGGCTCGTAGAGCATTCCGCCTCCGTACCCCGCCGCCACCGCCACGTATTGCACGCCCTTCACCCGATAGGTCATGGGTGCCGCCATGATCGAAGTCCCAACGTCGATCCGTTCGAGGAGCTTGCCGCTATCCGCGGCATAAGCGCTGAGACGACCTGCGGCGTCACCCTGAAACACCAGGTTGCCGCCTGTCGATAGCAGCCCGCCATCCCAGATGCTGCCCGTTTGGCGTTGCCAAAGCACCTTGCCCGTCATCGGCTCGACGGCACGAATGAAACCACGGCTGACCGGCGGCGGCCCGCCCCGTGCGAGGTCGCTCAGCGGCGGCAGCGGACCGTACAGACTCGCGAGGTCCTTCGGCGAATAGTCCTTGGGAAAGAAAAGCGCCAGATCGAAGTTGCCCTCGATCAGTCCGGCCCGGCGGCGGTCCGTATTGACGTACACCATCGGAGAGTCGATCACGGGGATATAGACGCGGCCCGTCCGCGGATCGAACGACATCGGTTGCCAGTTGTGCGCGCCGATGGCCCCCGGCCAGATGAGGGCCGGGGCACGGGTCCAATCGAGCGCGGGCCGCACCATCGGCCGATGGGTTACCGGATCCAGCCCACGGGTCCAATTGACGTAGGTGAACGGTTTGCCGGAGAGAAACTCGCCCGTGGCTCGATCGAGCACGTACAGGAAGCCGTCCTTGCTCGCCTGCATGATGACCTGCCGCGGACGGCCAGCGACCATCAGCCGCGTCAATACCAGCGGGTTGGTGGTATCGTAATCCCAACCTTCCGCCGGCACCTCCTGGTAATACCAGGCCATCCTCCCGGTATCCGCATGGACCGCCATGATCGAGGCGACATAGCGCTCGTCGCCGAATTTTGCCGGATCTTGCCCGCCATGATAGGGCTCGCCGTTGGCGGTGCCGAAGTACACCAGGTGAAGCTGCAGATCGTAGGCCAAGTTTCCCCACGCCGCCCCGCCCGCGCCCATCGACCAATCGTAACCGGAGGGCCAGGTCCTGGCGGCCGCACGCAACTGCGGCTGGTCCTGCAGGCCGAGCTTCGGATCCCGGGGGACGGTGTAGAACCGCCAGCGAAACGCCCCCGTATCGAACGAATAGGCCGAGATAGATCCCCGATTGCCCTTGAAATCCGATCCTCCATAGCCGATCACCACGACATTTCCCGCAACGATCGGCGCCCCGGTGACGAAGTAGTAAGCCTGCGGTGAATGAGGAGGCAGCGTGTTCACGCGCCAGAGGCGGCGGCCCGTACGCGCATCGATCGCATGAAGGTAGCCGTCGAGACTGGCCACGTAGACTCGGCCCTTCCAGACAGCCACGCCGCGGTTCACGACGTCGCAACAGGCATAGCGGCCGTAGCCGCCGCGCACATCCGGATCGTATTTCCACAGCAGCTTCCCGGTCACCGCATCCAGTGCGTAGACATACCCCCAGGGGCCCGAGGCATACATGACCCCATCGACCACGACCGGCGTGGCTTCGACACCGCGGCGCAAGCCGAGCGAGTATTGCCACGCAAAGCCCAGGCGCCCGACATTCCGTTCGTTGATTGCATCGACCGGCGAATAGTACGTTTGGCCGGCGTCCCGGCCAGCCGTATACCATTCTCCAGGCGCTTGCGAAGCGGCCGAGAGCCGTGCAGCGTCGACCCATCCGGCCGGCAAGCTCCCCTTGCCTGTCGGCGGCAATGCCCACGCGCTCCTCGCCGCGAACAGGACGAAAGTTGCGGCGAGAGTGCTAGTGCCTCGCAGAGGCATCGGAGCTCTTTCCCACAAGAAGATTCCCTACGCGACCATCGCTATAAAAGGCCGTACGATATTCGAGGTGCTTTTCGATCGCGGTGCGCGTCATCCAAGGCTTGCGCCATTGCTTGCTCGCCGTGAGTCCCAACTGATCACCGAAGTGGGGGGAGTGGGGGTTGCTTGAATTTCCATACGTCAGCAGCACCTTCGCCTTGATGGGATTCGAGAATTCCACGACGGCGATAAAAGTATCACCGCCGACAGCTTGGAACTTCCGGTCCTTCCAGGGTGAATATTGAATAACCCGAAAGACTCCGAGGTCATCGCCCGTTGCCCCATTGCCTGGAAAATCGAACATCCCTCGGTGAAGGCGGTTCAACTCCCCCCAGGGCACATCCAGGCGACCCGCTATCTGCCGCAGTCTGACGGCCGCCGTCCCTAGTGCCTGCACGGCCCTTTTTGTATCTTTCAAACCGCGCGGCGTATCGAGAGGGTCTCGGGGACTGAATGGCACCTTGAAAATATCGGAAACGTTTCCCTGTTTCGTGAGTTGAAGCATCCAGATAAAGAACAGCTCGGCACCTCTGCTATCTGAGTTGAAGTTTCGATCCCATTTTTCTAGCACGTCCGCAGCCTCCTTGGCATTCTGATCATTTGATTGCCTCGCCGCGGATATCAGATCGTCAAGAACCCGATCGGCGAGCCCAGAATGCGTCGACAGCTTGTCAGCAAGTACCTGGTCAAAAGACAGTTTGGCGGACTGCGTCACCATGCGTAAGCCCTGCTGCTCCCGGAGGTTTGGCCACCCTTCTGCTGTTGCCGGTGACGGCGCCATATACGATGGATATTTCGCGGAGCGCAGGAACGGCTCTGTCATGTACCATGGCGCGCTGTTGGAGTTCTGCACCCAACCGGCTCGCGGATCAACCACCTCAGGCAGGTCATCGTAAGGAAGCATTCGCGTCCAGACCAGTGATGAAGTGTCACCCCTGACCGGCCCCGTCCAAAATGCCCAATCGCCCTTCGGGCGCACCGGCACCAACCCGAGATACTTCACCATGATATGGCCATTGCTATCGGCATACATCACGTTGAACATGGGGAGCTGCATGCGTCTCAAGGCGCTTTGAAACTCCGCGAGATCGTGTGCGCGGCCCATCTGCCAGAATTCCTCGAGCACTCCGGGATATGACCCTGCCTGAAGGCCCGCCATACGTATGGCCGTCGGCTTACCGTCCATTTCAACCACAGGGCCCTGGACGGCATGCCGCACCGTCAGCGGAATCTCCTTGAAGCTGCCGTCGGCCTGCCTCACCCTGATCGTCTCATGCGCGGTTTCAAAAGATCGCTCCCGGCCATCGAATCGATACCCGCTTCCGTCCGGCGTGAGGGCGTACAGCGTGCAACCATTGATGGTATCGACCGAAAGCGTCCATCCATGAGAATCATTGAAAGACCCCGTGGACAACACGGGCCAGCCAACAGGCGTGCTTCCATATACGGAGTATCCCGGAGCCGTGATCTGGGCTTCATAGAACAACGTTTCGTCCGTCCACGGCAAATGGTCGTTCGACAACAACATGGCGTGGCCGTTCGCCGAATGCGACGGCCCGATGGCCCATATATTCGTGCCAAAGTTTCCGCTGGACTTTCCTGACTGCGGATCAGCCCATGCGTCCCCCGAGGACTCCAGCGGGATAGCCGGGGGCAGCGCACTGGAACAATTGGTGACGCCATCAACGAAAGAGTAAAATGCCCGCGTTATGTGGGCGAGAATGTCCACCGCGGTGACCGGCAGGATCGTTTTACCCGCACTATTCAGCCGGTCGGGATTTTGCCGGGCAAATTGATTGATCCCGGCGGCAAATGCCTCGAGATAACGACGAAATGCGGGGCTCTGCTGTCCCAACCAGCGCTGCGCGACACCGTACGTGTCCATCGTTTTGACCGCCCTGTCCGAGTCCACGTAAGAGGGGCCATAGAACTCAGCCCCGCGACCGCGAGCCTCTGCAAATAGCCGCAGCAAGAGGTTGCCGTGACTTTCCATCTGTGCGTAACCGAATGCTCGAAAAGCGGCATCGTCGGTTTTCGCGTAAATGTGGGGCACGCCCCAGGAATCCCAGAGGATTTCCGCAGCCGGAGAATGTTCCGGCTGCGATACGCCTGCGTTCACAAACGCCGTCGGCGCCATTAGAAGAACGAATATCGCAGCGTATCGCTTCATTTGGTATTTCTCTCAGAACGGACTTGGCTGGTCGAACGCGGAATCTTTTCGAGGTTGCGCACGATTCGGATTGGTTGCGGTCTTAACCCCAACGCGACATCCAGCGCTGCATATGTAACGGGCCCATTCAACGGCCCGCTATCAACCCAATCACAGTTGCTCATCCAAACGACGGCAATTCCCTTCTCCGGGAGCAGGGCCAGATCGCTGAGGAAGCCGGTGTCGCCTCCGCTGTGGGTCACCAGCAAATTGCCCCGATGACTCTTGAGGAACCACCCCATCCCCACGGACGTTCCGGAGCTGCCTGCCAGATCACCCAGCTCTCTTGCGGATTTCCACATCACATCGTACGTTTTCGAGCGCAGAATCCGCCTTCCTCGGAGTTCCCCGCGATTCAAATTTGCGACGGCCCATCGAGTCATATCCTTCGCGTTTGAGATCAGCCCGGAGCTGGGAGAATGCGCTCGATTGTAGGGATACACTTTGCTTGGGCTGAAATCTCCTTCGGAATCCAACACGTGACCCAGAACCAGGCGTCGGCGATTGACCTTTCGGGCCAGCATCGTACTTTCATTCATCCCCAGCGGCACAAGAATATGATCGTAGACATAATCGTCATATGTCTTTCCCGATACCTTGAATACGAGGTCGCCGAGTATGTCGTAGCCTATATTGCTATATCGGAACGCGGTACCGGGCCTGAACTCCAACTGCAGTTCACGGAGGCTTCGCACGTACCGATCGAGCGCTTCATCGTCGTCATGCGGGTCGCCCCAGTGATAATCCGTCACATCCGGCAGACCCGCCGTGTGCGTCAGCATTTGGCGAACCGTCACGACGCCCTTGTATTTACCGTGCACTTTGAAATATGGCAGATATTCGGCGACGCGAGCGTCGAGAGCGATTTTCCGCCGTTGCACCAACTGCATGACGGCCGTAGCTGTAAATGGCTTGGTGACTGATGCCATATGGAAGAGAGAGCGATCCGTGACCGGCGTTGGGTTTTCCGAATCGCTCATACCGAAGCTGTATGAGTACGCGACTCGAAGCCGCTCCACCACGACGATCGTGAAGCCGGGTACGCATTGTTTTCCTATGAACTCCTCGAGTAAGGGTTGGAGCTCCGCCTCGTAGCGATTGACATGCGCGCGGCCTGAAACGGATGCGGATCGGATCATGGGTGAGCTAATCCCGTGAGACCAATTGCCGCGACAGTTCCACGGAAGTGGCGAAGGCAGGAGCCTTGCGGACTCTCGTAGCTTGCTCGAACGAGTGAGCCATCCTGATCAGCGGCCCTTCGGTCCAGGCTCGGCCAAAGAACGACACTCCGACGGGCAGTCCAAAGATAAAGCCCATCGGAACATTGATGTTCGGATACCCGGCTACGGCAGCCAGCGGGAATACCCCTCCCGGGTCATGATCGCCGTCCACCAGATCGGTTAGCCAAGCGGGGCCCGTGGTAGGACCGATCAATGCATCCAAACGATAATTATCCATCACCGCGTCGATACCTTCTTCGCGGGCGAGGCGCCGGCTTCTGACAAGGGAATCACGGTACGCTTTCTCGGTCCGTTCGCCCTTCTCCTGTGCTTTCAGGAAGATATCCTGGCCGAAATACGGCATCTCCTTTTCCCGATTGCGTTCGTTGAACTCGATGATTTCCTCGAGTGAATGGACCGGAGCGCTTGCCCCGAAACCGGCCAGATATGCATTCAGGTCGGCCTTGAAATCGTAAAGAAGGACTTCGAACTCCGATTCGCCGAGCTTTCCCAGCGACTTGATCTCAATCGGGTCCACTAGTGTCGCGCCTTCCTGTTTCACGGTGCGAACTGCCTCATCGAACAGGCTGCGAATCAATTCGTCGCCTTGCGCATTGCCGCCGGCTGTGGTGAACTCGAATGAGTTCCTGACGACGCCGATGCGCGTGCCTCGAAGGCCGTCCCGAGTGAGAAACGAGGCATAGTTTCGTGGTGACTTTCCGTTCCAACTTCGAGTCGCAGGGTCATCCGGGTCAATACCGGCGAGTTCACCGAGCACCATGGCGGCATCGGCGACGGTGCGGCACAGCGGTCCCGCCGTATCCTGGTTGTGTGAAATCGGTATGATGCCGGCGCGGCTGACGAGCCCGATGGTTGGCTTGATTCCCACGATTCCGTTCGCAGATGCGGGCCCGACTATGGACCCATCCGTCTCCGTGCCCACGGCGACAACACACATGTTGGCCGCGACCGCCGCGGCGGAGCCCGAACTCGAGCCATTGGGATTGCGATCGAGAGAATAGGGGTTGCGTGTCTGCCCTCCACGCCCGCTCCAACCACTCGAGGAGTACGAGGAGCGAAAGTTCGCCCACTCGCTCAAGTTCGCCTTCCCCAGGATCACCGCACCACGATTACGCAGCCGGCGTACGATGCCGGCATCCTTTCCGGGAATGAAGCCGGAGAGTGCAAGCGAACCGGCGGTGGTCGTCATTCGATCGGCGGTACCCATATTGTCCTTGAGCAATACGGGGATGCCGTGAAGCGGGCCGCGCGGGCCCCTTTGCCTGCGCTCGGCGTCGAGCGCATCTGCAATCGCAGGCGCCTCGGGGTTCAGTTCGATCACTGCATTGAGGGCGGGTCCGCGTTTGTCTATCTCTGCGATTCGCTCGAGATATTTCTCGACCAAGATCCGAGCGGTGAATGCTCCCGATTCTAGTCCCAGTTGAAGTTCCGTGAGGGTCACTTCCTCAAGGTCAAATGACTTCACCCCGGCTGCTGTGGCTCTCTTTGCACTGGCGACATGAGATAGCGCAAGGGAGGCGGTCGCCGCGTTCAGGCCGCAACCGAGAAAACTACGGCGATTGAGCATATAAGAACTGACGCGACGTCCGCATGTCTTCCCCCTTGAACGAATTTTAAGTCACACGTATAGTCTATATAGTGCATTCGTATTGTTTTGTAAATACCCTTCGGCCGCGGCGACGGGCGGCGCAAAATGGGGGGCGAAGATCGCGGCTTGCTTACGGATGAGCCCTCGGTCATTCTTGGTGCGAGGGCTCGAGGCAATCCAATGATTCCAGATCGATCAACGACGCGGACGTCGGTTCCACCACGCGTAGTCGCCGCGGTTGTAGTCGGCAACGCGCTCGAGTTTTACGACTTTCTTACCTACGCATTCTTCGCCGTATACATAGGTAGGGCTTTCTTTCCATCCGCCTCTTCCGCCACGAGTTTATTGGAATCTCTCGGCACGTTTGGTGTCGGCTTTGTCACGCGGCCCATTGGCGGCTGGGTGATAGGAAGGATGGGCGACCGCACCGGCCGGAAACCCGCAATGATCCTGTCGTTCTCGCTCATGGGTGTTGCGATCGCGGGGCTTGCCTTGACGCCCCCTCGCTCAATGATAGGTATTGCCGCGCCAATACTCGTGATTTTGTTTCGGATGTTGCAGGGCTTTGCCGTTGGTGGCGAAGTCGGTCCCACGACGGCTTTCCTGCTCGAGGTGGCTCCGCCCGAACGACGCGGGTTCTATACTGCCTTCCAGTTCTGGACTCAGGATCTGGCCGTGGTGACCGCGGGTCTGGTCGGCTTTGGACTCGCAAACATATTGACGGCGCAGGGACTTCAGAGCTTTGGGTGGCGCATTGCCCTTCTTGCTGGTACGGCGATTGTTCCCTTTGGGCTGAAGTTGCGACTCACGTTGCCGGAGACCTTTCGCCGTGAGGGCAAAGCCGCTGAATCCATCTCACCGCGGCCCTATTTGGCGGTGGCCGTCCTTGGTTTGGTGCTGCTCGCGAGCACGACCATCGGGGGTTACATCACCGATTATATGACGACCTACGCCATCGCGACGCTGCACATGCGTGCGAATGTGGCCTTTGCGGCGACGATCGTCGTCGGGCTATGCGGATTGACCTTTGATCTGGTGAGCGGCGCACTTTCCGACATCGTGGGCCGCAAACCGATGATGATCGCACCCGGCGTTCTCTTGCTCCTGTTGATACTTCCGGCGTTTCACATCATGGCGCATTATCGCACGCCGGCCGCATTGCTCGGGGCTACCGCGGTGCTGACCACTTTGATGGCGCTTTCCGCCGGTCCCGTTGTTATTTGGCTGACTGAATCGTTTCCGGCTGCCATCCGCTCGGGCGGTGTCGCTGTTGTCTACGCAGTCTCGCTGGCACTGTTCGGCGGTAGCACTCAATATTTCGTTACCTGGCTCATCAAGGCAACCGGGGATCCTCAGGCACCCGCCTGGTGTTGGACCGCCGCATTGCTGGTCGGCCTGGGCGCCATGATCGCTACGCGCGAATCGGCACCGCGCAGGACGGCGAGGCCTGCGGATCCCCCGCCCGCGATAAGTGGCGCTCTCAGTGACGCTGGTAGACCACCGGCAGCGTGATGTAGGAGGCGGAATCGCGCGAGTGATGTATGCTGTTGCGGGCTACAACGGTCCGGGTCTCCGTAAAATTATCCCCGCCTGTATTGAGATTGCGATCGTAACGGGGAAAATTGGAACTCGACACTTCTACGCGTATCCGGTGCCCGACGTCGAAGAAGTTACTCGTGGCGTCGAGGCTGACGTCGATCGGGTAGACCTTCCCCGGCTTCATCAGCACGCCTTTTTCGAAGCCCTCGCGATATCGAGCTCGCAGAATGCCGTCCTGAACATTGAATGCGCGTCCGTCGGGATAGACGTCGACCAGCTTGACGGTGAAATCGGTGTCTGGGACCGATGAGCTCACGTAAAGTCGCGCGGCAATAGGACCGGTGACTTCGATGCCCGCCCGAAGCGGCGCAGTCGAGTACACGAGAACATCCTCGCGCGCCTCGGTCGCCCGCTGATCGAAAAATCCCTCCGCAAGGCCGGCGCCCGTACCCGTGGGAACGGGGGTCTGCGGATCATAGGTATACGCGTCGGGCGGTTCCTTGCTCCGCGGAGCCTGCGGCGACAACATTCCGTCACCGAAGCGAGAGTTTGCCTTGCCTGCGCTGTGAAAGAAGTAGCGGCGAAAGCGCGTACCGGGCGGTGGCCATGATTCCGCCGACCGCCATTCGTTCTTACCCATGAGGTAGTACTGAACATGCGGCATGCGTGTGACCTCGTTCTGCTCGCCCTTGAGCCAATACGCATACCAGCGCAGATAGATCGACCAAAAATCCTTGCGCGCATCGCCGAGATCGCGCGCGCCTACGATCGTCGGCGCAGAAACAGACTCGCACTGGCAGTGTGCCGACGGCGAAATGATGACGAACTGGTTCGACGCCGAGCGCTGCGAGAGCGAGTGTGTGCGAAAGAAGTCGAACTCGAAGAGCGTCTCATTCACCCCGAAGTCGGCCCAGGAGTTCACGAAGAGGGCAGGCACGTCGACCTTTTCGTCCCCCTTGAGGTACGGGAATTGGTTCCACCAGGGATCTGTGAGACCGTGGGCGAGTATGGATTCCCAGTCCGTGTAAGTCAGGCCGACGCGTTTCAGCATTGCACTGACCGGAAGAGTCCAGAGAAGCCTATCAATCTCCACGCCGGCTACGGGCGGTGTCGGCTTGCTGGTGAAGTGCTTAGCTATCTGCGACACCTCGCTTTCCGGAACCCAGACAGGCGGGCCCCAAAAGATCTTGCTCCCATTATTGATCATCCACTCCGCAGCCGCAGCGAGCTGCAGGGCGCCGCCCTTGAATGCGCCGAAGTATCGATACCTGTCTCCCGCGGCCCCGATGGAACTCCCCGACGCCTGCGGCACCATCGCGGCAAGAGCGGCTGGTCGAGTTGGGGCTAACCACACCTGTGCATCACCGCGATCCGAGCATCCGTACGTCCCGATCTTGCCGCTCGACCAATCCTGCTTCGCCAGCCATTCGATCGTGTCGTATCCATCGACGTCATCCTTGAATGCAAGCGTATATTGGCCCTGCGAGAGGAAGCGGCCCCGCTTGTCCTGAACGGCCACGACGTAGCCGTTGCTCGCGAACATCCGCACGACCCCGCCTTTCAATGCCCCGAAGCGCCACTCGCGTTTACCGTACGGGGTTCTGATTAGGATGGCCGGAAGTTTTGCAGATACCCCCGTCGGGAAGTACAGGTCCGTCGCAAGCCGCATACTGTCCCTCATCGGGATGAAGATGTTTTCTTCGAGCCGTACGTCATGAGGTCCCGCGGGGAGCGGATAGGCTCGACCGGCGGGAGGAGGAGCGACCAGCGCCCTCACCGCGCTCGTCTCTCCGTTTTGACGAGGTACAGGCAGTTCTGAATCACGTAGCGACGCACCGCCTTCAGGGACTTCGCCCACGGACGCTGGTAACCGACGAATACGACGAGGCCCTCCACTGAGCCGACGATCGTGATCGCGATATCCTTCACTTCGGTGCGGGAAAGTGTCGGATTGATCTCGCTGATGATTTTCTGCAGGGACACCATTCCGGTTTCATACATCTCTTCCATGAGCTGAGCCGCGACTTTGTCGTGATTCGACAGAGCCCAGAATTCCGGATAGAACTTCCCCTTGTCCTCGATCGGAAAGGCATCGAATATACAATCGATATAGGCGATGAGCTTGGCTTCCGGTGAGCTCCTCGGATTCTCCAGGATGGTGGTGAAGCTCTCGAAGAACCCGTGCACCATGTAATTCAGCAGATCCTTGAGCAGCCGATCCTTGTCCGAATAGTAATATTGGAGGTTGCCGACCGTCGTGCCTGCCGCAGCCGCGATGTTCCGCATCGTGAGTCCCGGGTATCCTTTCTTGACGAGGATGTCCTTGGCTGCGTTCAAGATCATTTCGACGCGTTCCTTGCCTTTCGGATAACGCGCCGTTCCAGGTCGGTGCAGCCGTTGTCTGATCACGTTATTCATGCGCCGGCAAGCAGTGTAGCACGAGCAGGCATGCTACAGCGCCCCCCGCGCATCGATAGGCCAGATGTCGACCAGTCGGGTAGCACGTACGCAGTGATAGAAGTCATGGAGGTTCACCGTGGGGTCACAGTGCGGCGTCACGAATTCCACTTTTGAGCCGAGCCGCATCCTCTTTCTGCTCGCCGGGAACCGTAACATCCCGAATTCGTCGCCGTAGAACTGGAATGTGGAACCTCGGGGTGCCCCGCGAACCGGGACAGGTACTGGGCCGTCCAGTGCGAAGCTCTTGAATCCGGCATCCAGGGTTGCAGCGCCCGGATGATTGTTGCTCAGCACCATGCTCTGCACGAACAGGGACGTGCGAAACGGGCGTTTCTTCGAGGGAAACAGCTCTACCGCGTTGTACTGCAGGTCCATGAAGACGTAAGAGCCCGCCTGGCATTCCGTGAATAGATTGCAAGCTGAATCGATGGAAAACGACCCGGTCCCTCCTCCGGATATGATCTGCGGCGTGAATCCCCGCCTGGCGAGCACCTCAATGAGATTCTCGAGTTGGTGAAGCTCACCCCTGTATGTCCTGGCGCGCCGTGAAAGTTCCGGGATGTGCTGGATCATGCCCGAATAGCATTGCAAGCCGAGAAACTCCAAGGAACCAGACACCTGCAACCTGGCCGCGATTTTTGCAGCTTGCCTGACATCCGAAACACCGGTCCTCTTCATTCCGACGTCCACATCCAGCAGGACCCTCACGCTCCGCCCTTCTCGTCGCATGCGCGTCTCCAGGGCCTGCACGCCCTCGAGGCTGTCCACGACGACCATGAATCCCGGCGCAATACCCGCGAGACGGGCAACGGCGTCGAGCTTCGCTTCCCCGGCGATGGGTGATGTGATGAGGATACCGCCGATCCCGGCGTGGATCATCGCGGCGGCCTCGCGTACGGTGGCCACGGCGATCCCGACTGCGCCTGCCTCGAGCTGCTTCCGGGCGATCGTAGTGCTCTTGTGAGTCTTGGCGTGCGGTCTGAGCAGCTTCCCGGCCTTGCGGCACAGCTCGGACATGGAGCGGATATTGTGCTCGAAAGCGTCGAGATCCAGGAGAAGCGCCGGCGTCCAGAGGTTGGCTCGTATCCTTCGCTTCCCGATCAGGGAAGCATTGGGACCGAGCGCCGACCGCGAGGCCGCCGATGGCCCGCGTCGCTTACGCATGATCCTTCACCACCAACTTCAGAAGATCTCCTTGATGTTGATGCCCATCGTGCGCGGCCGGATGGTATAGACCCCGAGGTCCGGACTTTCGAAGTACCCCACGCTCAATCGCGGCCGCGAATTCGTAGCGTTTTCCATGAATAGTGCGACATCCCACCCATTGTGCCGAACGCCGAACCGAAGATTCGTCACGCTGTATCCCGGCTGGTGGTAGGCATAATCCAGCTCCGGCGTACCGAACTGATAACCCGATATCATCGGGCCCGTGTACTGATAGTCCGCGTGAGCGTAACCATCGTAGCCCGCGCGCACGGGCCGAGTATAGGTGATACCTGAGGATGCATGCCACTTCGCTACATCCAGAACCGGATCACCCGGGACAGCCCCAACCGTAGCCGCGTTACCGGTGAGGTATGCATTCGACATACTGGTGGAGACATTGAGCTCGAGCCCGTCAATCGGCATCGCGGACACCTCGAGCTCGAAGCCGACGCTCTTCGCGCTGCCACTATTGACAGTAGTGCTGTATCCGCAGCTCCCCAGGTTCAAGTTCTGCTGAATATTGTTCCAATCCATCTCATATCCTGCGCCATTCACGATGAGCCGCTGATCGGCGAAAGATGTCTTGAAGCCGATTTCGTGATTCCACAGCGAGTCGGGATTGGCCTGGAGCGGGCCACCCGCCGGCAGACCGAGGCTGGCTAGCGTGGGATCACATGCCGAGCCAACCGGCTGCAGGCCAAAGCCGGGCCGGAAGCCTTTTGATAGGGTCGCATAGACCAAAGCGTGCTCCGTCAATTTATATGAAACGGACACCTTGGGTGTATTACCGGTGTTGTGCGCCATGGCATTCGCGCTGGTCGGGCCGCCATTGAACAGTCCATCCGCGACAGTCGCGGTCGAGTCGTTGTAGCGGAAATAGCGGATTCCAGCGGTCAGATCGAGAGATCGGGTCACATGGTACGTGTCTTCACTGAAGAGTGCGGTCTGGGCCGCGGAGTCGTTGCTCAGAAATGCGAGAAAAATTCCGTCTGGGACGACATCCTCTCCGCCGAATACCTCGTCGTTGAAATTCGGATCGACAAGGGACTGCTGAAAGCGTGTAAACACGTTCTGATAGAAGGTTCCGACGAGCCAATCAAACGCCGAGATCTGACCCGACACGTGCAGCTCCTCTGTGAGCGCGTGCCCGCTCTCCACACTGAGCAGGTTGTTGGCGACCGGGACCGGCATTCCGAAAACGAAGGGGAGCGCTTCCGTCATGTCGGTATAGCTGCTCGTCGTGCGGTCATAATATGAGGTTGAGGAGACCACCGACACCGGGCCCGGCTCATAATGGATCGTAGCATCGTAAAGCGAGAACTTCTCCTCCTGAGGCGCCGGATTGATGTCATGGGTGACGAGTGCACCGTGCGTGAAATCGTCGACGAGGGGCGCAATGGTGCCATACAGGCCCGGAGCGGTAGGGTCGAGAATCACCTTGTAAGTCGGGTCCCCGCCGATGCGTAGATCCTGCTGCATATCCGAGAGGTCGACGGTCAACGCATCGTTATCCAGAAATCGCATCCGCAGGGCGGCGCGGCCGCCGCGCAGCGTTTCAGTATTGACACCGTCTTCAATACGGGATCCTCCAAGATTGACCGTCGACCCCGGTACCACGCTCGAAGTGGCATTCGTAGGACCGCTGATGATGTTGTTGATGTAACCGCTATCGTCCCGACTGAATGCGACGATTCTGAAGGCGGCATGGTCCGCGACGATCGGCACGTTGAACATCGCATTGGCGTCGATATTGGAGCCTCCGTGCTGGGTTTCCGATAACGTTCCCTCGACGTCGCCACCCCAGCCGTGAGAATCCGGCTCATTGGTGATGATCCGGATGGTTCCACCCATGGACGATGCGCCGTATAGGGTTCCCTGCGGCCCGCGGAGGACCTCGATGCGATTTACATCGAACAGGTCAGGGTCGACGAATTGCATCGGGGTGTCATTGATGTAAAACCCGACGGTGTTACTTCCCGTAGTGGCGGCGATCCCCCGCAGGCTCAAAATCGTAGTGCTGTTAACGGTGCCGTTCTCGTTGGCTACGGGACCGGCGCTCTGGAATGACAGTCCGGGGACACTGCCGAAGTACCCCAGATATCCCGACGCGCCGAGCATGTCGAGGGATTTCTGTGTGATGGCGGTGATGCTGATCGGAACGTCCTGGATGTTCTGCGCGCGCTTCTGTGCGGTAACGATCACTTCCTGCAACACGCCGCCGGAGGCCGACGCTTCGGGCGCGGCAGAAGCCGCGTCCTGTGCGAGAGAGGCTCCTGCAAACGTCCATGAGAAGGTAAGCGCGGCCGCGAACAGGGTCCGGCTGCGCGAGAAGGTCTGGCAGGGCGTCAGCATGCTTTTCCCCCCTTTGATCAGATTTTAGTCAAAGGTATGGGATATATAGTGCATCCGTATTGTTTTGTAAATAGCCAGCCGCATCGCGGCGGGCAGCGCCCTCGCCCGATCCGTTCCGCTACCCCTTGCGTCGAAACGGCCACGATAATACCATACGGCGGTACTATCAAAATAGTTCAAGTGTACGAGAGTGTGCGGGGGCAGATTCAGATATGAAACAGGAACTCCGTTCGCGACGCTATGTGGTGCTCGTCCATGGCGGCTATGTCGGCAGTGCACACGATAATTGGGTCACGCCGGAGGTGCTCGCTCTGACGGGGCAAATCGTGGAAGCGGCCCGAGAAAAGCTCGCGCGCGGCTGCGGAGCTCTCGACGTGGTGGTCGATGCCATCAAGTCATTCGAAGACTCCGGGCTCACCGACTCCGGAAGAGGCTCGTATCAGAACTCGGGCGGCTTCGTGGAAATGGATGCGTCGCTCATGGTGGGTCATACGGGCGCCGCTGGCGCGGTCGCAGGGATGACAAAGATCAAGAATCCCATAGTCGCCTCACGACTGGTCATGGAGAGAACGCCACACGTTCTGTTTGCCGGGAGCTCCGGAGAGCAATCGTTGATTCACCTCGGCGCGGAAGTTGTTTCAGACCCCGGTACATACTTCGTTCCTGTGCGATCTCCGCAGGAAGGGGCGAATCGGGTCGGCACCGTCGGCGCCGTTGCGATGGACAGCCGTGGTTTATTGGTCGCCGGCACCTCGACCGGCGGAACGTACGGCAAGATGCCGGGGCGGGTCGGCGACGCCCCCATCGTCGGGGCGAGCACGTTCGCAACGGAGCGGTTCGCGTTCTCCTCGACCGGTGCCGGCGAGCATTTTGTGAGACGAGGCGCAACGCGCGACATCGCGGCGCGGGTCACTTATCTCGGCGAGAGCTTGGAGCAGGCGACGAATCACGTGCTGGGATTGATCGCCAACGAGGATCGCTCGCGCGGTGCCATCATCGCCATATCCAGAGAGGGTGACATCGTCGTCCGCTCGACGGGCTACGGGATACTGCACGGATTCGCTGACGATGACGCGGAAGCACACGTGACGGTGCGTACGTGCGTTACCACCTGAATCCTGGCGCAAGCCGGGATCCGTACAGTGCCGATGAACGGCGCATTCTCTCGCTCGACAAGTCTCGCGCCGCGCTGAAAGAATTCGAACAGTGGCCGGGATACGCGCCCACGCCGCTTAGGGATCTCCCCGAGCTTGCCGACCGGTTCGCGATTGCGTCCTTGGGTTACAAAGACGAGTCCAGCCGCTTCGGGCTCGGAAGCTTCAAGGCGCTTGGCGGTGCCTATGCCGCCAAGCGCGCATTGTCCCGGGCGTCGATCACAGAGCTGGGACGCGCCACACTGTGTTGCGCGACGGACGGTAATCACGGCCGATCCGTCGCGTATGCGGCGCAACGCTTGGGGTGCCGTTGCGTCGTGTTCATCCACGAGCACGCTCCGAAAGCGAAGGCGGAAGCCATTCGCGCTCTAGGTGCACAGGTAATCACGACACCGGGGACCTATGATGACTCGGTATCGCTTGCCCGCCAGCTCGCGCGCTCGAACGGATGGATTCCGGTGATGGACACATCCGATGACGAATTTGACGAGACTGTTGTCGATGTGATGAACGGGTATGCGACAACCGCACTCGAGATTTGCGACCGATGTCCCGCAGACCCGCCGACACATGCGTTCGTACAGGCTGGGGTGGGCGGGTTGGCGGCGGCAGTAGCCGCCACGTTTGCCCAGGTCTTTGGTCACGAACGACCGACACTGGTCGTCGTGGAGCCGGAGGCAGCGGCGTGTGTGCTGGAGTGCGCAATGAACGGATCGCCGGTGAATGTTCGTGGTGACCTGAATACGGCGATGCAGATGCTGTCGTGTGGTCGAGCATCCAACGTCGCCTGGAAGGTTCTCAAGCAGCATGTCGACGGCTTCCTCGCGATTGAGGATCGTTTCGCCGAAGCAGCGCGCGATGAGCTCGTGCGACAAAAGATCGACGCTGGGGTTTCGGGCGCGGCGGCGCTTGCAGGACTCACGGCAGCCATCGATGCACCAGAGCTGCGTGATGCGCTCGCTATCGATAGCCAGAGCCGTGTCCTCGTATTCGGCACGGAAGGCGCAGACCCGCAATAGATCCTGGTCGTGATGATACCTCCATGAGCACGGCTGTCCGCTTGCGCCCGGTACTCGGGCGCTGGCAACTCCTGAGCATCGGCATCGGTGCAATCATCGGCTCGGGCATTTTCGTGATTCCGGGCCCGGCGGCGGCGCAGTTTGCCGGGCCTGCGATCGTGCTGTCCTTCCTCATCGCGGCGCTGGGCTGTCTACTCGCGGGCTTATGCTATGCGGAGCTCGCGGCCATGTGCCCCGCCGCCGGCAGCGCCTACACATATACGACACAAGCCTTCGGGCGCCTGCCCGGCTGGCTGATCGGCTGGCTCCTGGTCCTCGAATACTCCTTCGCGGCCGGCATCATCACCCAGTCCTGCGGGACCTATGCCGCCGGGCTGTTCTCGATGCCAGGCCTTCCCTTCACGCGGGCTCTCGCGAGCGGAATCTCTCTCCTGGTGCTCATCGCCGTCACCGGTCTCGCCGTTCGCGGCATCAAGCAGTCCGCGGCAGTCGTCGTTGCGTTCGTTATCATCAAGCTCACGGTGATCGGCCTCGTGATCGTCTTCGGCGCGCCATTCATCAAGCCCGCCCATTGGAGCCCATTCGTGCCGCACAACACCGGCCGCTGGGGTGAGTACGGCTGGAGCGGCGTCTTGCGGGGGGCCGGAATCGTTTTCTACACTTATCTCGGATTCGATGCCGTTTCCGTCTCCGCGCAAGAGGCACGCCATCCACAACGTGATGTGCCGTTCGCGCTGATCGGCTCGCTCGGCGTGTGCAGCATCTTCTTCGTCCTCATGATGCTCGTGATCACGGGACTCGTCGATTACCGCGCGCTCGATGTGGCCGACCCCGTGGCGATCGCGGTACTCGCCGCCGGCTCGGGGCTGCACTGGCTCGTGACCCTGATCGACCTGGGCGCCACGATCGGGATGCTCTCGGTGCTTCTCGTACTGCTGATGGCGCAGTCCCGCATTCTCTTCGCCATCGCGAGCGATGACCTCCTGCCCGCGCCCCTCGCTCGCTTGCATCCCCGCTGGCAGACGCCGGTAGTAGGAACCCTTATAACAGCAGCCATCGCTGGAGCCCTTGCGGAGCTCGTCCCGATCGGCGTGCTCGGGCAGATGGTCTCCGTCGGCGTACTGTCGGCATTCATTGCAGTGGCGCTCACGGTCCTGATCTGGCGCCACCGTCGTCCCGAAGCGCCTCGGCCCTTCCGTACCCCGTGGGTGCCGGTCGTCCCGCTCGGAGCGATGCTCGTCTGCGGTTTCATGGCCGCAGGGCTGCCGATCATGACGTGGTGGCGTTTCGGTGTTTGGGTCATCCTCGGTTTGGCCCTCTATTGGCTCCCCCCTTTGCTCCGTGATAATCGTGACAGATAAGGCAACTCTCTTCCCCATCGGCTCCGCCGTAACGGCAGCGGAGCTCGCGCACGATCCCTATGACATCTATCGCCGCCTGCGCGAAAGCGAGCCGATCTCATGGGTGCGCGAGCTCAACATGTATTATGTGGTGCGCTATGACCTGGTGGACCGCATCCTCAAGGATCCCAAGCGCTTCACCGTCGGCACCGAGCGCTCGACCCTGTTCGATACGTTCGGCACCCACCTGTTGACCGTAGAAGACCCGCTCCACGCGCGCTACAGATCGAGCTTCGCGCCAACCTTCTTGCCGGGCATCTTGCGCGATACGCTTGAAGCGCAGATCAGATCGCACACCACCGGTCTGATTGCGGAATTTACCGGCGCCGGCGAGGTCGAGCTGCGATCGGCCTTCGCAGCCCGCCTGCCCATCCTCACGATGCTGTCGCTCCTGGGACTGCCGCTCGAACACGAGCCATCCCTGCGACGCTGGTACGATTCGTTCGAGCGCGCCCTCGCGAATTTCCAGTGGGATGCGGAGATTCGCACGGCTGCGCGAGATAACGTCGAGCGCTTTCGGCGGCTCATTCGGGAGCGTGTCGAGCATTTCCGCCGGCATCCCGAGCCGCAGAGCCTGTTGAGCACACTCGCACACGCGCCTCCGGAAGCGCGCCTGGACGAGGAGGCGATCGAGCGCAATGCGCTCATCATTCTCTTTGGAGGCATCTCGACTGTCGAAGCGCTGATTCTGAATGCGCTATACGCGCTGTCCATGAATCCCGGCTCTCTCGCACGCGTTCGAGCCGATCCGTCGATCCTGCGTGCCGTGCTCGATGAGACGATCCGCTGGGCGGGTCCGGTGCAATCCGCCACGCGCCACGTCGCGCACGACACGCAAGTCGCCGGGATTCCGCTGTATGCCGGCGAGACCGTCAACTGCATGATCGCTGCAGCGAACCGCGACCCCAAAATTTTCGCCGACCCCGATCGATTCGATATCGACCGGCCCGGACTGCGAAAACACCTGGGTTTTGCGATCGGCCCCCATCATTGTCTCGGCTCGAGTCTCGCGAAGCTCGAGGGACGTATCGCGCTCGAGGAACTTCTCTCGCGCCTGCCCGGGTGCCGCATCGCTGATACCGCTGCGGCAAAGCCTCACGGCAGCGAGTTCCGGCAACCGCAAGAGCTCAATCTGGTGTGGGACACCTCATGAACCTTTCGTCAGAACGATCTCGCTGGCATTTTCGGCACCCGCCGGGACCGGTCGGCGCGCCGTGTGAACCGAGGCGCGGGCCGTTGGGTGTAGACTGCAACCTTCCAAGGGGGCGATCGCGATGAGTGCGTCCACGCCGCTCTTCGGCACGATGATGCTGCTGCCGTTGCAGATCTCGAGTCTGCTCGTGCACGATCAAACCCAGGCCGACAAATGCGATGCTGGCGACAAACGGAATTCGCCATCCAAGTGAGGAATGCATCTGTCGGGAGCATCGCGCCCACGACGAGAAAGGCAGCATTGGAGAACAAGAGCCCGACGTGAACGCCCACCTGCGCGAAGCTGCTGTAGAGGCCGCGCTTCCCTGCAGGTGCGCTCTCGGTAATCAACGGCCTGGCACTGCCCCACTGCCCCGGATCGCAAGACCCTGCGCGAAGCGTAGTACGACCAAAAAGAGCGCTGCTAGGATGCCCACCACCCCGTAGGACGGCAGGAAGCCAATCAGCGGAGCGCTACTGTTTTTTGCGGCGATTTATGTCGAATTCTCGGGAAACGACTGTGTTTCGGGGGTAACGACCCTAATCCCGAGGTAAGGACTTTAATTTCGGTGTCACGACTTTGATTCGGTCGCACAGCCGCTGTGGCCGTGAATTAAAGTCCTTTCCTGAGCGCCCTCGGCGCACGGGAAATTTCGCCGTTCCAGGCTGCGGCCCAAACCAAAGTCGTTACCTTCGCGTATGACGCGTTCCTGGGCCGTACGAGGTCGGCGACAAATCAGGAAATAGAGTCGCTTCGCCATTATGTAGCGAACCACGCGGGCGTTTTCTCATATTCCCCTCAACGCCAATGATTGAGCACGTGAAAACCGCCGGCAATCGTCGCGCCTGAAGTTTCGAGCCGGCAGATCGCCGCCGCGATCTGCGCGTGGTCCATGTTCTTGCGGGGATCGGAATCCCGGTAGGCCGCCATGATTCCACGATGACCAGGCCTTTCCCGGTGCAATTCGTGGAAATCCTCCGCGTTATGAGTCAACAGCACACGCTCGAGCGACTGAGCGAGATCGAACACTTCCCGATCGGGCGTTCCATTCTTGCCGAGCTCGCCGACGGCTACTACGTCGTGTCCGTCGCCGCGCAGAATGTTGAGCTGTGCGCGAGCCTGTGAGTCTTCATCGACCAGGATTCTCAAGCCGGCGCCTTGGCCTCGACATCGACGTTCGCTCGTTTCAGGCGCTGCCGCTCTTCATTGGCTTCAGATTCGATCAGTGCTTTATTAGCCTCGCAATACGCGAAGATCTCCTCACAGGCTTCCAAAGGCAGGTCCCAATTTTCTGCGGCCTCACGCGGGCCCATGCCGTTCGTCAGTGCGTCAAGCCACACGGCCGATGACAAGAGCTTGCGTCCCTTGATCCAGAGCTGCCGGCGCCAGGGATGGGGACGCTCGACCAGCCAGCGCCACTGTCCATGTGCTCGGGCCTCGAGTTCCGGGATTGCCAGGCGGGCAGCGGTGGCGGCGGTCTTGCCGACGAAGAGCCGATTGCCTTGCTGGACCTCGTCCAGCAGCAAAGTCGTCAGTTGTGCCGCTCTCAATACGGCCTCTTTGGTGCTGGAAGCGGCGAGCTGAGCTCGCAGATTCGCCAGCAGCTCTTCCTGCTCGGGAGATAGATCGAAGTTGGCGCGCTTTGTGGTGGCGGTCATGGCGGAACAGCTATTTCGATGATGAGTATATTATACTCATTTTCTGAGCAGACGCAAGGTCACGGATCCTGGGGGCGATTTTCCAGTAAATTTGCCTGAATTCGGGCAATAATCTCGCCTCTTGATCCTCGTCCGCGTAAAACTGCGCCGAGCATGTCGGATCCGGAAGAGCTCGAGGAGCTGATCGGCTATCTCACGCGGACCAGCCGCCTGTCTCCAGAGGAGGCACGGCGACTGGTTCAGGAGGTGCTGAGCTTCCTGTGGGAGACTCCTGGGGACTTCGTGCGCCGACGTCATCTCGCACTGCAGGCGGAGGGGCTTTCGAATTCCGCGATCTACGTGCGACTCGCTGCCGAGCTGTCGGCTCGCCGCTTTCGTGCCCCGCCGTACACCGAGCGGCAGATTCGCCGTCTGATCTACGGCTGAACGCGGGGGATTCACCGTATGTGCGGAATCGTGGGCTACATCGGTCGACAGGACGCCGCTCCCATTCTCATGCAGGGCCTGCACCGGCTCGAGTATCGCGGCTACGACTCGGCGGGTATCGCCGTCGTGCGGAACGGCGCGCTGCGCATTCATAAGAGTCAGGGCAAGGTGCGGGATCTCGAGCGCCTGTTGCCGGAAAGCCTGAAAGGAACACCCGGTATCGCGCACACCCGCTGGGCTACTCACGGCGAGCCGAGCGACCGTAATGCGCACCCGCATACGGATGCCGCAAATCGATACGCCGTCGTTCACAACGGCATCATCGAGAACGCCGCGGCGCTGCGAGCGCAGCTGGCGGCGAAGGGCGTGCAGTTCCGCTCGGAAACGGATTCGGAGGTGCTCGCTCACCTGATCGCCGCGATGCGGGGCGATACCCTCGAGGCAGCGGTCCGCGCAGCCTTACAGATGGTCATCGGCGCATACGGAATTGCCGTCCTGGATGCTGAGCAGCCGGAAACGCTGGTCGTCGCCCGCCGGGGTAGCCCGGTCATCCTGGGGATTGGGGACCGGGAAATGTTCGTGGCTTCGGATGCTGCGGCGCTCGTGCGGCACACGCAAAGCGTCGTACACCTCGATGACGGCGAGCTCGCGGTAATCCGCTCCGACCGCTACGAGACATCCACCCTCGAGGGCGGCCCGACCGTCAAGGTGCCCCTCGTGCTCGACTGGAAGACAGAGGCACTGAGCAAAGGCGCGTTCGCGCACTACATGCACAAGGAGATCACCGAGCAGCCGGAGGCGATCCGGCGCACGCTGAGCGGGCGCCTGGACCGGCGGTTCCACACGACTCATCTCGGCGGCCTGGAAATGGCAGCGCGGGAGCTGCTCGAAATCCGGCGCGTCAAGATTCTTGGCTGCGGGTCCGCGTACATCGCCGGGTGCGTTGGTGCGCAGCTCATCGAGCAGCTCGCCCGCATACCCGCACATGCCGAGCCCGCCTCGGAGTTCCGCTATCGCAATCCTGTCATCGAGCCCGACACCCTCTACATCGCCGTGAGTCAATCGGGGGAGACGTTCGACACCTTGGCAGCGGTCCAGGAGGTGACCCGCAAGGGCGGGCGGGCGCTCGGCATCGTCAACGCCGTCGGCAGCACGATCGCGCGGGCGTGCGGTCGCGGCATTTACCTGCATGCCGGCCCGGAAGTTGCCGTGGTCTCCACGAAAACCTTCTCGTGCACGGCGATCGCGTTCGCTCTACTCGCGATTCACCTTGGGCGGCTCCGTGATCTATCGACCGGCCGCGGCGAGCGCCTCTTGGCCGCCATCGAGGCTCTGCCCGAGCAGGTCGCGGCGGTTCTCGCCGACAAAGAGACGATCGAGACTGTCGCCCAATCGATCGCTCGCTATCATGACGTCTATTTCGTGGGGCGCGCGGCCGGCTATGCGGTCGCGATGGAGGGCGCGCTCAAACTCAAGGAAGTCAGCTACCAACACGCGGAGGCTTATCCGGCCTCGGAGCTCAAGCACGGTCCGCTCGCGCTCATCGACCCCCAGACACCGACCGTCGTCGTGCTGCCGCGCGACGAGCTCTTTGCGAAGAATCTCTCCACGATAGAGGAGATACGCGCGAGGCGTGGTCCCGTGTACGTCGTCACACAACCTGGGCCGCTTCAGATTGCCACGGACGGCGTGCTCGAAGTACCGGCCTCCGAGCCCGAGCTGGACCCGATCCTGCTCAACATTCCGCTGCAGCTCCTCGCTTACCGGGTCGCGCTCGCGCGCGGCACCGAAATCGATCAGCCCAGGAATCTCGCGAAATCCGTGACGGTCGAGTAGAACCAACCCCATCCTCGTTTCGAGCTCTCGAGGTGAGGACTTTGATCCGCGCGCATAGCGCAGATGCCGCCGGGTCGGCTACGCGCTATTCCGCTTATAGGACGCTGCTACTGGAAACTTGGTCCAGCCCAGGCTCAACGCCGGCAATTTACGTCTCTTGCGCCGAATACGACCTGGCAGCAGCAATCTAGCCGTCTGACGGCCCACAAGCCGCTCACTCATGAGCGCGATACACGTCCCGCAGGAACACGGGCAGATCGTTGGCTGGCGATGCTGCGGGTACTTGATAAAGCATGTCGCCAACGAAACCTCGGTGATAGGTTCCATGATTGATAACATGGAGTACGATTTCTTCGCGAGTCATCGCGCCTTGGCCCCCATCGACGAACTCGAAGTGGATCATTTCGTGCAGGCTTTGTTCCGTCAGCATATCGACGTAGTCCACATACCCGGCGTCGATAGTCCGCACTGCTTGCCATAACTCTTGCAGCGGCGGGGTGTTCTTTGTATTCCTTGCCGTGTATCCGTGCTTCCGGTTTTCCAGATGGGCCTTGAAGATGTCATCGATCACGTAGATATGGTTCAACGTATGAACCATGTTGCCGAAGCGAGTCGGCCTTGGACGTAACGCCTCACCATCGGGCAACGCAAGCACGGTGGAATAGGTAATGTTGTTCGCCCAAGCCTTGTAGCGGACGAGCATACGTACAGATGCAAGTGGCTCCGTCGCGGTCCCGCCACTCGATATGTGCTTGAGCCCTTTCTCTACGCTATCGGTCGACATGTTCATCGTTTTTTCCCTCATTTTCCCAATCTCATCCCTTGGCGCTCGCTGTTGTCATCGATCGGAAGCCACTCGTCACTGGGCGCGCCGTATCTGAAGGGCGACCTGAGCCTTATCCGATAACTGCCGCCCGTGCGTGGCTCTCACCAAAAGAAGCGAATACCGCGCCATGGCATCACTCGATCTTCCGCGCCGATGTGCCCCTCGCGTCGACCGGCGGGCGGCCCGAGCGCCGCTTCTGTGGCTACGACCAGAACAGTGCTGAGTGCATCCAGCCGGTCCCCGAAGGGGCCGCGGAGGCGGTCATCGTGAGTCTGAGAGCCTGTGCGCGGCCGGCTACGCGGAGCGGAGTCCCGAGCGGCTCAACAGCCGCAATGGCTACCCGGAGCGGCCGATATCAGCAATCTGATTATCCGCGCGGAAAAGGTCTGTGATCTGGCGTCACGCAAATCTCCCGCACTCTCGATCGTGCGGGCGGCAGGACGCTTGCAAGTGGCTGTGTGAAGTCCCAGGGCCAAGGTGACATTCTGGCTACCCTCCGTCCAGACGGTCTGCGCGGCTCGGAATTTCTCGGCAGATGTTTGCTCGGAGATTGCCCTTTATCACAAGCACGAGCCGGACTCCGCGGTTTGAGCCCGCATCCTCGCCGCTGATCCTTGCCTCGGCTAAATACTGCCATCGCGCTCGATCACCAGGATCCTCGCCTCTCCAATGGGATGAGCAACGTGTTCGGTCCCTTCTGCCGCGAAAAAGATATCCCCAGGATGAAGCATCGCCTCTTTTTCCACGCCTCCTTCTTTGTACAGCATGCGGACCTTGCCATGGAGCACCGCAAACACCTCCTCGCCATCATTGATGTGCCACTTGTATGGGGTATCCGTCCAATGAAGTCGCACGGTCGTTCCATCCATGTTGGCAATGTCCAATGCGCCCCACGGGCGGTCAGCTTTGAATTCGGCGCTACGCGTAATCTTCATATGTCACGAAGTCCCCCGAGCAGATCGTCGCAGTGGCATCTGCGACCCATACGTATCCGTCTGACGTGAATGCGGCCGCGTCGACCCACACAGGTGCCTTGCGCCGCCTGATACCTCTTGCTGGTCTGCACAGTATATCCATTAGACTATTGTTCTGAAATATCGTGAGCTCATTGCAGTGAAACAGGACTTCGCCCATCTCAAGGCCATTGCGGACGCGATCGCCGCTCTGTTCCATCCCCATGTTGAGGTGGTGGTGCATGACGCCGTCAGCCGACGGATCGTCCACATCTCGAACAGCTTCTCCAAGCAGCGCGGCGGCGCCTCCGATCCGATCCATCTCAGTACGACGTACCCGTCAGCCGGCACGCCCGCACATCGATTGGGTGCGCACCCTACCGGGCCGCGTTGCGGTAGAGGTCGACGCTCTGGTGAGCGTAGAGCCGGCCAGCACGGGCCGGTGAAGACAGTCCTGAAATGCAGCCGTTTCGAATCGAACATTATTTCGCGAAACACGAATTCACCGCGAGATACATGTTGTCGAGCTCCGATGCCGAGACTTGCAGCGTCTCCGAGCTTCTCGGCCTGGAGCCGGACGCGAGCGAGCGGTCATGTACACGACCATCTGCTCGAGCGCGCCCTCGGAGTTTCTGTCGGCTCTCGCGTTACGTCACCGGCATGTACTCACGGACCGCAATCTCGGCATCGTGCGACGCAACCTCTCGTTGTTGTCAGCGTTCTTCGAGCGCCATCGGTCCCTCTTCACGCTCGTCATGCCCAACGCGAGCTCCATATGCTCAACATAGCCGGCGATGTGAGCGAATTCTGCGATCGGTTCGTGGCCGCGACCGGTACGATGTTGCTGCCGGGTAGCGTCTATGACTTGCCGAGATTCGTGCGGATCGGCTACGGCTGCGCCAACATGCCGGCGGCGCTGCAGCTTCTCGAAGACTGTCTCGCCGCATCATGAGGCCCCTTGCGGCGGAGGAGAGCCACCGCCAAACCATACCCCCCATCCGGCTCCTGCCCCGATCACCGCAACTTCTATGTCGCCAAACTTCGAGAGTTATCCGCTCTTCGTCGCTAGCAACGCCACGATATTCCTGGCGCTGCTCGTCCCCCTGTTTGTACTCGCATGGCTCACATCGCAACGATCCCAGCGATCAGCCGCGTTCCGGATCGCCCGACGACTACTCCACCGTCACGCTCTTCGCGAGATTGCGCGGCTGGTCGACGTCGGTGCCTTTGAGGATGGCGACGTGGTAGGCGAGTAGCTGCAGAGGGACGGTGTAGACGGCGGGGGCCTGAAAGTAGGTCACGTGCTTCGGCATCTCGATCACGGTAACGCCGTCGCTCGGCTTGAATCCTGATTCGGGATCGGCGAAGACGATGAGCTCGCCGCCGCGGGCCCGGACTTCCATCAGGTTGGATTTCAGCTTCTCGAGCAGGTCGTTGTTGGGAGCCACGGCGATGACCGGCATGTCGGCATCGACCAGGGCCAGAGGGCCGTGCTTGAGCTCGCCGGCGGGATAGCTCTCGGCGTGGATGTAGGAGATCTCCTTGAGCTTCAGCGCTCCCTCCATGGCGATGGGGTACAGGGCGCCGCGGCCGAGGAAGAGAGCATGGCGCTTGTCGGCGAAGCGCTCGGCCAGACGGTGGATGACCGGGTCGAGCGCGAGCGTCTTCTCGATGATCGATGGCAGCTCCACCAGGCGTGTCACGAGCCCGCGCTCGCGCTCGGCATCGGCGCCGTGATGGCGGGCCAGCGCGATGACGAGCATGGAGAGCGCCGCGAGCTGCGTGGTGAACGCCTTGGTGGAGGCGACCCCGATCTCGGGTCCCGCGCGCGTCAGCATGACCAGCTCCGACTCGCGTACGAGCGAGCTCTCCGGGACGTTGCAGATGGCCAGGGTCGAAAGGTAGCCCGATTCTTTCGCCAGGCGCAGCGCCGCCAGTGTGTCGGCGGTCTCTCCGGATTGGGATATGGTCACGAACAGCGAGTTGGGCGGCACCAGGGGGTTGCGATAGCGGTACTCGCTGGCGATGTCGACGGCGCAGGGGATCCGGCAGATCTGCTCGATGAAGTAGCGGACCGTAGCCGCCGCGTGGAAGCTCGTTCCGCACGCCACGATATGCACGCTCGCGGTGCGCTTGAACACGTCGGCAGCCGCAGGGCCAAACGCCGCTTCGAGCAAGCGCCCATTGGCCACTCGCTCCTGCAGCGTGTCGGCGACGGACCGGGGCTGCTCGTGGATCTCCTTCAACATGAAGTGGCGGTACGGTCCCTTCTCGGCCGCATCGGCATTGAGCTCGCTCTCCCGCACCGGCCGCTCGACGGTGTTGCCGTTGCCATCGATGATGCGTACCGAATTGCGCCGGACCTCGGCGACATCGCCCTCTTCAAGAAACATGAACCGGCGAGTCACCGGCAGCAGCGCGGAAACATCCGAGGCGATGAAGTTCTCTTCGACGCCCAATCCGATGACCACGGGGCAACCCTGGCGGGCGGCCACCACACGGTCCGGGTCATTCTCGCTGACGACCGCCAGCGCGTACGCGCCTTCCAACTCCGCCACGGTGGCGCGCACCGCCTTGAAGAGGTCGCCGAGAGTCTCCAGGTGATGGTGGATCCGATGGGCCACCACTTCCGTGTCGGTCTCCGAGGCGAACTCGTAGCCGCGGCGCTCGAGGTCGGCACGCAGCTCCTCATGATTCTCGATGATGCCGTTGTGGACGATCGCGAGGCCGTCGAGCGAGACGTGCGGGTGGGCGTTGCGCTCGCTGGGCACCCCATGGGTCGCCCAGCGAGTGTGGGCGATGCCGAGCTTGCCGGTGGCCGGGTTGCGCTCCAGCGCGTCCTGAAGCGTCCGCACCTTGCCGACGGTGCGCAGTCGGCTGAGCTGCCCGCTGCCATTGAGGACCGCGATGCCCGCGGAATCGTAGCCGCGGTATTCCAGGCGCCGCAGGCCCTCCATCAGGATGGGGACGATGTTCCGCTCCGCGATGGCACCGACGATTCCGCACATAGTGGCCAAGCCCTGGATCTACTAGGAACCGCCAGTTTGCCTGAAATCCGCGCCGGAGAGGGCCCCTGGGACGCGACCTAAGCTATGGCTTGGCCGGGAACGCCGGCTGCTGTCTACCAAGCCAAGTATCCGCTGCGAATTCGCTCGAGGCCCCCAATGAGCATCTTCGTCTGGCTGATCGTTGGCATCGTGATCGGATCTCGGCAGCCTGATCATGCGATGCGGGACCGACCGGAATTGTGTACTCAGTACCCTCGTCGGCATCCTTGGGGCGCTTCTCGCGGGACCGGTCCTCGCGCCACTGCTGGGCGGGACGAGCAGCGGGGGGGTACTCAACCTGAATGCCCTGCTCGTGTCGCTCTTGGGCGCGGTCGTCCTAGTCGGCCTGGTGAATCTGCTGCGGCTCGGCCGGATCCATTAGCCGGCCATCCGGCGAAGCGGCAATCGGAGCTATGGGACTCCCTTGTAGATGCTTCTGACCGGGATCGCGAGACCGACGGACTGAAACTCCAGGACGTCCTCGAGAGAATCGAGGATCTGCGGCTTCCACTGCTCCGTTCGGCGATGGATCGCCACGTGTGCAGGCTGCTGCGCAACCAGCACATACTCCTCGATCGAGGGGATCTCTCGGTAGCCGATCAGCTTCTCCCGCTTATCGATCCGTGCAGTCGAGGGCGAGAGAACCTCGATCACGAGGCAGGGCTCGTCGACATAGTCTCCTTTCTCGTTCCGGGCCTCCCCGCATGTCACCCGAATATCGGGGCGATAGACGAAATCATCGCCAAAACATTTGAACTGAAGTCGTCGCTGCGCCGTGTAAATGCGGCACGGACGGTCCTGCAGATGCGCATGAAGGAAGCCCACAAGATTTATCGCGGTGCGGTCGGCCGACGCCGTTTGTCGAGCGACTCGAAAGGGCTATTTTTTCTTCTGCTTCGTGGGGCGCTTCCAGCCCTCGATCGTCGTCTGGCGCGCCCGAGCAATGGTGAGCGTGCCTCCGGGCACTTCATTGGCGACCGTCGATCCCGCCGCCACGGTGGCGCCGGCCCCGATCGTGATCGGCGCCACCAGCACGCTGTTGGAGCCAGTGTGGACGTCGTCCTCGATCACGGTGCGGTGTTTGTTGGCGCCATCGTAGTTGGCGATGATCGTGCCGGCGCCGATGTTCACGCGCGCGCCAACCTGCGCATCGCCCACATAAGAGAGGTGATTGGCCTTCGACTCCGCCGCCATCGTCGAATTCTTGACCTCGACGAAGTTGCCGATGTGTACGCCGCCGGACAGATGCGACGTCGGCCGGAACCGCGAAAACGGCCCGATGTTGCAATTGGGGCCGATTATCGCCCCCTCGATGACGCAATGCGGAAGAACCCGGGTGTCGTCGCCGATCTCGGCATTGCGAATCACGCAGCCCGGCCCGATACTAACCCGGTCGCCCAGCCTGACTGCACCCTCCAACACAACATTGACGTCGATGGACACGTCCTTGCCATGGATCACCCGGCCCCGGACATCGATCCTTGCCGGGTCTGCGACCGTCACTCCCGCCAGCATCAGCTCGCGCGCGGCCCGCTGCCGGCACACCGACTCCAGCATCGCGAGCTGCACCTTGTCATTGACACCGAGCGCCTCGATGGCATCGACGCAACCCAGTGGATTGACTGCGATCCCGTCCTTCACCGCCATTGCGATGACGTCGGTGAGGTAATACTCGCGCTGCGAGTTGTCCGCCTTCAGGCCCTCCAGCCAGCGCCGCAGCAGCTTGGCCGGTGCCGCGATCACGCCGGTGTTGCACTCCCGGATCAGGCGCTGCTCGGCCGAGGCATCCTTCTGCTCCACGATCCGCTCCACCCGGCCCTGGCCATCGCGCACGATCCGCCCATAACCGCTCGGATCGCCCACAGTCATCGTGAGCAGCGCCATCTGGCGTGGCCCCGCAAGCGCTACCATCTGCGCGAGCGTCTGCTGGCCAAGAAGCGGCACATCGCCATATAAGATGAGTACCATATGGTCATCGGGCACCTGCGGAATCGCCTGCAGCACTGCGTGACCCGTCCCCAGCTGCTGTGCCTGCAGCGTCCACTCCACCGCCTCTCCCGCCAGCGCCTCGCGCACTGTCTCCCCTCCATGCCCATACACGACGCGAATCGTCGCTGGCTCGAGCGACCGCGCGGTATCAATGACATGAGAGAGGAGCGGCCGGCCCGCGAGCGGCTGGAGTACTTTCGGGAGCGCGGACTTCATCCGCTTCCCCTCGCCCGCGGCGAGGATGATGACCGATAGAGGGAGTGATTTGGCCATGGCGATCCTGTGATCGGAGTGCCCAAGCCCGCAAAGATCTTCAGCTTCGTAGCTTGCGCAATCGCTCGATAATCTTCAACTGCGCAGCAGCGCGCGCCAACTCCGCCAGCGCCTCTGCCTGCGTGATGTGCCCGCTGCGGTCCCGCAGGGCCTCCTCTGCCCGCTGCTTCGCCGCCAGGGCTGCCGCCTCGTCGATGTCCTTGGCCCGAAGCGCCGTGTCAGCCAGCACGGTCACTCTGGAAGGCTGCACCTCGATCGCGCCGCCGCCCACGAAGAAGTGCAGCTCCTGCCCATCCGGCGTCTGCACCCGCACCTCCCCCGGCTTGAGCAGCGACAGGAGCGGCGCATGACGCGGCGCCACCCCGATGTCCCCCTCGGACGCAGGCGCGAACACCATCGTCGCCTGGCCAGAGAACATCTCCCCTTCGGCGCTGACGATGTCCACCTGAATGGTGTGCTGTTCGGCCACGTGGGAACTCCTCATGCGCTGCGCGCAGATCTCAACGGCATTCTCACTGCAGCGTCTTCGCCTTGGCGACCGCCTCGTCGATGGAGCCGACCATATAGAAGGCCTGCTCCGGAAGCGAGTCGAACTCCCCGCTGATGATGCCCTTGAAGCCGCGGATCGTCTCGTTGAGCGGCACGATCTTGCCGTCCTGTCCGGTGAACACCTTGGCGACATTGAACGGCTGCGACAGGAAGCGCTGCACCTTGCGCGCGCGGTACACCGTCAGCTTGTCTTCCTCGGACAGCTCGTCCATGCCGAGGATCGCGATGATGTCCTGCAGCTCCTTGTAGCGCTGCAGCACCGCCTGCACACCGCGCGCGGTGTTGTAATGCTCCTCGCCCACCACCAGCGGGTCGAGCTGACGGCTGGTCGAGTCGAGCGGATCCACCGCCGGATAGATACCGAGCGAAGCGATCTGCCGGGAAAGCACGACTGTCGCATCCAGATGTGCGAAGGTCGTGGCAGGCGACGGATCAGTCAGGTCGTCCGCAGGCACGTACACGGCCTGGATGGAGGTAATGGAGCCGGTCTTGGTGGAAGTGATGCGCTCCTGCAGCACACCCATTTCCTCGGCGAGCGTCGGCTGATAGCCGACCGCGGACGGCATGCGGCCGAGCAGTGCCGATACCTCCGTGCCCGCGAGCGTGTAGCGATAGATGTTGTCGATGAAGAAGAGCACGTCACGGCCCTTGCCGCCGTCCTCGCGCGTCTCGTCGCGGAAGTACTCCGCCATCGTCAGGCCCGTGAGCGCCACCCGCAGCCGGTTGCCCGGCGGCTCGTTCATCTGGCCGTAGACCATCGCCACCTTCGAATTCGACAGCGTCTTCGGGTCGATGACGCCCGACTCGATCATCTCGTGATAGAAGTCGTTGCCTTCGCGGGTGCGCTCGCCGACGCCCGCGAACACCGACAGGCCGCTGTACTGCTTGGCGATGTTGTTGATGAGTTCCAGCATGTTGACGGTCTTGCCGACGCCGGCGCCGCCGAAAAGGCCCACCTTGCCGCCCTTGGCGAACGGGACCAGCAGGTCGATGACCTTGATGCCCGTGACCAGCAGGTCCTGGCCGCCCGCCTGGTCTTCGAAAGACGGCGGCGCACGGTGGATCGGCAGCTGCTCGGGCGATTGCACCGGGCCGCGGTTGTCCTGCGGGTGGCCGAGCACGTCCATGATGCGGCCGAGCGTCGCCTTGCCCACGGGGACGGTAATGGGCGAGCCCGTCGCCACCACGGACAG